>Ga0182008_10002013_pt1 | contig 13037 bp, 18 predicted proteins | sample Sormic07211129_1_FD_120482 | JGI IMG/M metagenome (GOLD analysis project Ga0182008, IMG submission 120482) | Rhizosphere microbial communities from Sorghum bicolor, Mead, Nebraska, USA - 072115-129_1 metaG | ecosystem: Host-associated > Plants > Roots > Rhizosphere | place: USA: Nebraska...
GGAATTGCCGCTCTACGCTGCGGCGGATTGCGTCTTCCATCGGATGGCCATCTGGTTATCGGCAAGGGCCACACTGGTGATGCGCTCGCCGTGGTTGATCGTTGCTCCTGGTCGCAACCCGGGAAGGGCCGCGACCATCGCGCTCTGGTTGCCCTGGTAGCCGTCGAACAGCTCCGTGGGGATCTGAAGCGGCGCACGGGCGCCGAAAAAACTGTCGGCCCAGCTGCCCACGAACACTTCGCCATTGCCCTGTTGTTGCCAGGTGAAGTTGGGAATGCTGAACACCCGGGCCAGACTGTCCATCGCCTGATAGCCGGCGGCCAGGCTGTAGAAGAACGGCGCTTTGACACTGGCGTAAGGCCGATCGGGCACCCGAAAGCGCAGGCCGGTCTGTTCGCTGATCTCGGCCAGCACGGCGCGCAGATCAACGTGACGCAGGTTCAGCGGCAGCGGGTTGGCCAGGACGGCGGCCAGCTCGCGGCAGAACAGCACCTGTTCGACAGCGTTGGCGGCGGTGCAGCGCTCGACGTAGCCAATGAAGTGCCGTTGCAACGTGCCTTCGTTGTAGCCGATGTCCAGCGTCACCAGGCCTTTCACCGGCACCGCGGATTGGATGGTGAAGGTCGCCCGGCCGGGACTGGTGGCGTCCAGCCGAACGTCGTCTTTTACCAGGGAGACCGGCGCGCCATTGATCACCAGAATCTTGTGCAGCTTCATGTCGGCTCACTCCCGCCCAGCCACTTGTCCACGCGGCCCAGCACCTTTTCAAAACCGCTCAGCGCCGGGTTGTCGCTTGTCCCGTTTGTACCGCCACCACCGTCGCCGACTGCACTGCCCGGGGCGCTTTGGGCGTTTACCTTGTTGCCGGCGCGTCGCCCTTCGACCTTTTCCGGGTTCGACTCGCGCTCGCTCAGCGTGAACTGGACCAGCCAGGCGCGTAGGGAATCGTCCTCGCGGGCGCTGATGCCGTCGGAAAACTCGACCTGGCGCACGCCGAAGACCTCGGCCGAGTCATTGACGACGCGGTACAGGTGCAGTTGGCCACCGCCGGCGGTGGCTTCGGCCAGGCGCATCAGATCGACCAGCTGGGACTTATCCACAAACGGAATCATCAACGAGACGGTCAATGTCTTGGGCTTGAAGCCTTTGTGGGCCTTGTCGGTGTTGCTGGTTTGGCCGGACATGTCGCCGCTTTCGATGCGCAGGTTGGCCGTCACTTTGAGGTTCTTGCCCTGGACCTTGTGGCCGTCGAGTAGCAGCGTCATAGGCCGACCAGCTCCTGGACAAAACTCAGCCCTTCCTTCGAACCGACCAGCATCAGGCCGGCGCACAGCACCCACTCGTGGCCCGGGGCATCGCCGGCCAGCAGCTCGCGCCGCAACTCGCTGGTGTTGCCGGGGCCGATCAGGCGCGCCCGCATACTGACGTCAGGGTTTCCCCCAGCCAGCAGGTCTTTCAGGTCAGCCAACTGCTGATCCCGGCCCTGCTGCTGGGCGGCCTTGCGGGACGCCAAAGCGGCCAGATCACCCAGCGGCGAGCTGTCGGCCGCGTAGCTCTCCAGCACCGCCAGTTGGCCGGCCATCGATTGCTTGGCGGCCTTAACCACCGTGCAACGCTCCAGGGGCTGCGCTTGCCAGCGCGGCAACGGACCGGCTCCAGGGATCTCCCACTTTTCGGTTTCCAGTTTCGTCAGGTGCTGGGCGCGGCGCTCCGTGCGCACCAGGTCGCGGATCGGCAGCAAGGCGTTGAAGCGCGAAAGGCTGCTGGCCAGCTGTTCCAGGCGCGTGCCCAGGAACAAGATCGACAGCGCATACTGTGGCCCGGCCGGGCGTCCGGTGTCGGTGACGTCCTCCAGTTTCTTCGCCAGATGCTCGATCACATTGGGCGCTGACAAAAAACGCTGATACCCGCGTCCCTGGCCGATCCCACTTTGAAACGGCGTCACCACCAGGCACGCTGGGGCCTGACCCAACTGCTCGGCCAAGGCCGCACGGCCGGCGGCGATCGCGCTTTTGGCCGCGTCACCGACCGGCCCCGGGTTGGTGCTGGCCAAGCCCTCGAGGCCAGCCAGGCGCTGGGCCGTGCTGGCCAGCTCGCCGCCGGCCAGATCCTTGGCGGCCGACAGGCCACCCATCCATTGCGTGGCCTGTTCTGGCCAGCGCATGGTCACCGGTGCCCAGGTCATGCCGGCGGCGTCCAGGTAATGGCTTTCATGGCCTGCAGATCCTTGTCATCCAGGGCGTTGGCCAACGTCTGCCTGAGGCTGTCGGCGTGCTGCATGGCAGCCTGTTTGAAGCGCACCAGGTCCTGGCTGACCTTTTGTAGCTGAGCGATGGTGTGCAATCGAAAGGCTTTCACCTGGTCAGCGTCAAAGCAGGGGTAGACGTCATCCAGCCCCAGCAGCACCTGGCCGTTTAAATCCACCTGGTCATCGATCGCGCTGCTGTACCGGTGCAGCTCTCCCAGCGCATCCGAATTGAAGCCGCCGGCGATGTACTGGCTGTATGCGGCGCCAATCGCCTGCTGCTTGTTGTCATGCAGTACGGCCAGCACGGCGTTGATATCGTCGACCCATTCGCCGTCCTTCCAGATCTGGTTCGGTCCCGGTTTTTTCAGGGTGTAGCCGGCCGGGAGCGGTTCAAACCCTTCAAGGGTTCGTGTCTCGCCGGTGTCGATGCTGTAGACGACCACACCGCCGAAGTAGTCCACCAGCTGCCAGGCTTGGCCATTCCACCAGGCGACTTTGTGTTCCGCGATCGCCGGCGGCGGGGTTTCCACACAGCCGCCGGGAATCAGGTACACCCCCAGCTCTAGGGGCGATTCGTCCGCTGTCACTGGCCCGACTAAAATGCCCAGGTGATTGGTTTGGTAGACGGTTTTCGTGTTCATAAAAGCTCTCAATACTTGATGCAGACCAGCAACGCCTCGTTGATCGGGCGTGCTTCGGTGTCGCCATCGGCATAGATCGTTAAGGTGTGCTGGTGAGTGCCGGCGGTACCGGTTGTGGTGTTGCCGGTCGGCGCAACAGTGATGTCACTGCCGTAATTCACGGTGACGTTACCGCCACTGCCTGCCGCCGAATAATGAGTGTGATTGCCTGCAATATTGGAGACACCTCCGTGGGTGTGAGTCCGGTTTGCTGAAGCCTGCACTGAGCCCAGTCCACGGTTCGGGTCAATGCCGCGACCGTCATCCAGGCCCCGAGTAAACAGGCCACGACTGTCGCCCACGTTGAAGGTGGTGCTGCCGTCACCGGCGCCGTAACGGGTACCGAGCACCGCAAACAACTTGGCGTAGGCGGTGCGCGACACGTTAGCGCCGTTGCGCTTGAGCCAACCCGGGGGCGCGCTGGGCATATCAAAACTGGCCACCATGCCCACCAGCGAATCGCTGACCTGCTGGTTGAGATTGTTCAACGCGGCAGTGGTGGCCAGGATCTCGCTGCTGTTGGACGCGGGGTCATCGCTTTTAGCGTTGGGCAGGTTGCCCAGGCCCACGTCGTCCTTGGTGGTGCCCCGGGCACGCAGCGTTGGGTAGTCGCCATTACGTGCGGCCAGGTACTGAATCAACGCCCCGGGGATGGGCTCCGCCGGTCGTAGGTCGATGATGTTGGTCGACGAGATAAAGTCAGCGATCGGCACGCAGTAATGGTGTGCACCGACGGCGTCGGTGTAGTCCGCCTGATCGCCATACACCACTTTCCAGCTGGCCACCCGGTCGTTGAGCTGTCGTTCCAGGCAGACGTCCAACCAGATTTTACCCACGGGAATAACGCCGGTGATCGGGTGCGGTTCGCCCTGGGCCAGCCGAATGCCCTCGATGTAGGCTGTTCCGGGCCGGAGCTGAAAGCCGCTCGCGGTCTTCTCAAAGGTCAGCGAACCACCGAAAAAGCAGGCGCGGCCGTACAGGTTGCGATTGCTCAGGCGCTCGCGTTCATCGATGCTGGCCAGGCGCACCGTGAAGTCGTGCTGCCAAGTGCGGGCATCAATGGTGATGCCGGTCAGCGCCAGAGCGCCATCGAACGCCACCAGGAAGTTACGGGTGACGTTGTTGCCGATCTGCAATGGCGGGATGTTCTTGCGCTTCTGCTGTAACGGCACAGAAGACACGGCGAACAGCACGCCGTCTTCGTCCTCGAGGCCGACCCAGTTGAAATCCCAGTCGCCGATGTCCGACCCCAGTTGTGCGCTGTACACCACCTGGTTGGGGTTCACGTAGCCGGCGTTTTCTCTGGGGATGGTGTAGACCTGGACGATCTGTCCCGCCGGTGGTTTGCCGGCAGCGCGATCGACCGGCGTCACCGGGTCCAATCCGGGCACGTGGGCAAAGATGAATTTGCTGATGATCAGCGGCTTTTTCTGGCTTTGCTTCAGAGCAATCTGGCTTTCGCCGGCCAAGGTGATACTGGCGCTCACGGTGCGCTCCTACAGGCTGGCAACCAGCGTTTGCTGGTCGTCGTTGAAGTCGATCAAGGCGATTTGCAACGCCACGGGGGTGATGGTGAAAAAGTCATAGCGTCGGCAGGTGCGGCCGTACTGCTGGATCAATACGCGCAACAACTCGGGGTTGAGCGACAGCTGCGCGTTGCTGAACTTGAGCAGCACCACGTCCCAATCCCGATCGGGGTGGCGCTCCTCGATCTCGACGTAGCCCACGCCCAGGCGCTCGAAAATGCGCTTCATGCCGGCGGTGCTGCCGGCGTCCACGGAGTTGATAAAGGCGTACTTCACCCGCAACCGGTACAGGCTCTCGGGCTCGCCCTTGAAGCGCGTGACGTCGCGCTGCCAGGCCCACAATTCGAGGATGGCCAGGTGGCAGGTGTCCGGATCGATCTGCGAGTACGGCCAGCGCAGCCAGCCGGTGACGGTCTCCCACCAGGCCTGTGCGGCGGCGGTCAGCTTTGACAGTTCGGTGCCTTCCAGCCAAAAAGGCAATTTGAGTTTGATCACTGGATGGCCACCGTCAGTTTTTCGATCCGAGGTATGGATAACGCGCTGACGATGTCCTCGGCCGGCGCAATTCGCAGCGACTCGATACCAGGAAACTGGCCGTGCAATTCCTCAATCAACCGGCTGAAACTGAACCGCGACTGCGGATAAGTGAGTGTCGGTTGATAGTCGCGGGGTGTGCTTTCACGGAACGCGGCTCGCACAAACAACTCGATTTCATGTTGCAGATCGATCACCTGGGCAGGCGTCAGGTTGGCCCGTGGCCAGACGTTGAACAGCAGGACCACCGGCACTTCGGGCATGACCATGGCCAGCAGGTCATCGCCATGGCCATGGTTGCCCTGGTCGCGGATGTGCGCGTTGATTTGCGCCAGGTAACTGTCCGCCGGCACACCGGCGTCAAACAGCACATAGGCGTTCGCACTGCCCGGCCCCCGGGGCGCCCCGTGTTCGAAGTACACACCATCGGGCCGCACGCCCGGGAAGGCGGAAATCATGGCGCGATACACCGCGTCGGTGTGCCACTGGTTGACCGCCGAAAACTGGTTGCGCACACGCAGACGCAGCTGGTCGTTGGGCTCCGGATCCGCACCAGGTGATGCCAGCCAGCCGTCCCTATTCGCCACCTGGACAATGCCCGGTACCGGAACGGGCAGGATGGCGTAGTAACCCGGCGCCAGGTTGTAGCCGCTGCCGGCCTCGGTCGCCTCCACCGGCACTTCCAGCTGCAACTGCCCCTGCTGAAAGGTCGCGGCGGCCGTCGTGGTCAGCTGGTAGACGTTGCCGTTAATCGCGGCGGACTGCACCGCGATCCCTTTTTCCAGCTCCATCACGCCATCCGGCGTCGCCCGGGTAAACAGCAACGTGCCCCGGGCTTTCGTCGCGCCCTTGCGCTCGACGTTGACCGCCCAGGCGAGCATGTCCAGCCAAGCGTCCACCGCCGTTTTCACAAAGAAGTTCGGCAGCACGGTCAGGCACAGAAAATCCAGCAGCCATAGCACCGGCTTGGTGACCAGGGCGGTCATCACTCGCCAGAACGGCGAATAGCTGCTGGTGTTGGCGACCTTGGCACCCTGGGCTTCGACCTCCTTTTCCCAGGCAGCCTTCAAGCCAGCCTCGGTGGTCGGGATGCCGGCATCGGCGATCACCTGTTTAAAATCGACCTCACTCACAGGCTTACCTCGATCAATCCGAATTTCAGGGTTTTGGCGGTGACCAGGTATTGGCCTGGCTCCAGTTGTGTGATGCGTGCTGTGCCGGGCACCAGGCGCTCGTCGGCCTCCACCAGCAGTTCCATCTGCTGGATGCAGTCGCGTTGCCGCAGCCGATAGCGCTCGGCCACCAACGTGACCAGCAGCCCGCTGTCGCGGATCATGTGCGCGATGTCCTGGGCGATGCAGGCGCGGTCATCGATCAGCCGCGGCTGATGCGAAGGGTCCAGCGCCAGGTCGTTGTCGACGATCAACAGGTCCACGTACTCGCTCATCCGCCCACCGCCATGGCGACCATGTTTTCCATCTCCAGCGGCGTCATGGTCTTGCCGGTGTGAATGTTCACGTTTTCCACATGGGTGCCCTTGTTCTGGCTGCTGTTGTTCTGAATGCTGGTCAGCAGGCCGCCGGGCGGCACCGCTGTCGGGCGCGTTGGGGAAAGGCTGGGGATGGCCGCGTTGATGGTCTGCTGGGCTTTCTGCGCAGCGTTGGCGGTGTCGGCGGCGTTGTTGGCCGCCTCAATGCCCGGCACCTCGGGCATGCCGCCGAAACGCGCCTCGATGTTCACGCCGGGGATGCTGTTGATCATCTCGATCAGGCCATTGATGGCCTTGGTGAAGACACCGACGATGCTGTCCCAGGCGCCTTTGGCCATGCCGGACCAGCCGCCCATAGAGTTGAACCAGTCGGACAGCACCTGAAACTGCTCACTGACCCACTGGAACGCCTCGCTGTTGAGCAGCGCACCAGTCCATTCGTCCCAGTAGTAAATGGCGGTGGTGACGATCGCGACCAGGGCCACGATGGCGATGATGATCCACGCCACTGGGTTGGCCAGCAGTGCGGCGTTCACCAGCCAGATTGCACCTTGCCAAAGCAGCATGCCCACCCGAACCAAGCCCATCCAGGTGTACATCAGGGCGAGCCCAGCCACGAACGCAATGACCATCACTGTGTGATAGAGGAACATCGCCACACTGCGCAGGCCGGTCATGGTAAGGATCTTCCAGACCGTCAGCAGGCCCAACCAGGTCATCTTCGCGATGCCCACGGTCAGCGTCAGCAGCGACATGGCGCCAATGATCGTCATGATGGTCAATGCAGTGATGCCGATTACGCGGGTGATGTTGGGAAAAAGTTGCGACCAGCGCACCAGCGTCTTGCCGATGCCCACCATCTTGTTCATGAACGGCGACAACACCGGAATCAGCACCTGGCCAAACACCACGCGCATGACCTCGACCAGGGACGCCCACTGTTGCCACGGATCGACCATTGCCTGGGCCATGCGCTCGGCGTTCTCCAGGCCGCGAACCTTGCCCAACTGCGCGATGCCGTCGCGCAAGCGTCCGGTGTCCTTAGCCAGTGCACCAATTACCTGGGCGCCTTCGCCGCCGAAGGCTTCCATCAGCTTGGCCCCGGCCGAGGCGCTGGTCAGGTCGCCGAACTTGCCCTGGAGCTTGTCCAGGATGGACATGATCGGCAGGATCTTCCCCTGCTGGTCGGTGAACTTCATGCCCAGCTTTTCCGAGGCGGCGCCGATGTTTTCGAAAAACGCCTTATAGCGCCCGCCGGCATCGCCGCCTTCCATGGTGCTACTCAGGGTGCCGATCACCGCCATCTGTTCGGCCAGGTCCACGCCGGCCGTCGTGGCTATCGCGCCGGCTTCCTTGAACGCGTCTTTCATGGCAGCGCCGCTGGTACGGAACAATTGCACCGCCAACGCCGTTTGGCCGCCCAGACGCTCGACCCACGCGCCCTTACCCATGGCATCCGCCTGGGATTTCTGCAAGTTGTAGAGGGTGCCGACATATTCGCTCATGGTTTCGGCGTCGGTTTTGGTGGCCTTGGCCACCAGGTTGCTGGCGTTGGTGAAAGTGGCCAGTTGGTTGCCGACCAGCCCTTTAATCGCGCCATCGATCTGGTACGCCGAGGCGACGAACTCCCGGGCGTTCTCGCCATAGTTCACTGCGAACTCCAGCGACTTGTTGTTAAGCGCGGTCAGCGCATCCTCGGCCACACCCAGCGAGCGGACGTCGCCCAGGGCGCGATTGACCTCCAGCGCCGGCGCCATGGACTGCTGAATCCCGACCACCGCCGCCGTCAGACCGCCCAGGCCCAGGCCCATCGTCTTGATGTGCTTTTCGCTCTGCTCGGCAAGGTCGGAAAAACCCATTTTCACTTTGCCCAGGGGCGCGGTGACCTTGTCGGTCAGGCTCAAGATGAAAGCCAGGCTGGCGCTACGGTCTGCCAATGTCGTTACCCGTTCAGCGCAAGGGCGATGCCGTTAGCCACGGCCATTTCCATGCGTCTCCAGTGTTCGTCTTCCAGCCACTTGGCCATGCCCATCGCCTCGGGCGTGGGCTCAGCTCCAGGCAGCCAGCGGTGCGTCAGGGCCATCAGTTGGCCCAGACCGTTTTCGGTCAGGCGCTCAGCGTGGCCGAGCGCTTTTTTACGATCACCTCAACGTTCGGCGCGTACTCCTCCAGCAGCGTGCCGGCGAGTTGCATCACCATCACCGGGTTGGCCAGCAGCGGTTTCAGCGTGGCGCGCTGTTCCTGCTTGACGGTCGTCATCAGCAGGTTGTTGCCCGGGGCGACCTTGTTGGTCTGTGTCAGGGCGTTGAAGTACTTGGTGACGTCTGGCGGGGTCAGGGTGAACGTGAATTCCTGCTCGCCGACTTCCAGGGTGATTTCTGCGTTTTGCTCGTTCATGCGATTGCTCTCTGGTTGAGGTTTAAAAGTGGTTGTCCAGGTGCGCCGATTACCGCTGGCACACCTTGACGATGTGTTGCTGTAGGCCAAGGACCATCTGCCGGCTTAGGGCGAGTTGGTCCCGGAGGGTGAAATAATCCGATCGAGCGTCTGCTGCGAGTTCGGCGGTTCCTGCATCAGCCAAGCGGCCGGCGCCGGAATCGGCGGGCACTGCTGGGCAGGCGGCTTTAACGCGCAACCGCTGATGGCCAGCGTCAACAGCACGGCGCAGGCCTTGGTCTTCAGTGCGTACATAATTCAGCTCCGTGGTGTTTTGCAGATCGATCGCGTCCCGCTCGGCGAGCATTTCGCCGCTGATGCGAGCCGCTTCACGCAGACCGTTCACTTCGAATTGCGCGCTGTCGCGCTCGCGCCGCGCCGTGTCGCGCTGGTCTTCGAGAGTGTCGAAACCGATCCAGACGACCAGGCACAGCACTACAAGAAATAGGCCTTCGCGCAGCATTACAGCCCCTCCGCACACAGCCGGGACTCGGCCAACCGGCGGTTGTGCAGGCCTTGAACGAACTGTTTGCGGCCCTGGGCGTCGGTGACAAAAGCCCATACCGGCGTCTTGCCGTCCGGCGCCCAGGCCAAGGCCTTGCAGCCTTCGGCAATGCGGCCGGCGTTGATCAGCCCCACCGCCCGACTAGCGCAGGTGCTGGGCACACCGACGTTGTGCCCGTGACTGGTCAGGGCATCGAAAGTGTTCTGGCCCACGTTCGGGTTGGTGAGGCAGTCGGCGAGCTGCAGCTGACTTTTGCCGATCACCAGCTGCTCCACCTCGGCGCATCGAGCATCCGACCAGTAGTCACCGACTACCACCGGATACGGGCTGGTGTGCCGGGTGATGCCCTTGCACACGGTTGGCAGCCCACGGGCCAGGTTGTCCGCGTAAACGGTGTTCTGTCCTTGGCCTTCCCAGGTGCCCAGGAACGTCAGCAGCGAAGCGCTGGCCAGAGCGATCGCACCGGCTTGGATTCGGCCGCGCAGGCTCATGGCACCAGTACCCGTAACAGCGTAGGGCCGAACATTTGCAGGATGGCCCACAGCGTGCTGGCGATCGCCAACGCCCAGGTAATTTTGCGGCCGATTTCCGACACGACCGACGTCAGTTTCTGCTGGCCCTCATTGAGTTCCGAAAGCTGGCCAGACATGTGTTCAAACTGCTGTTCCAGCTTGGTGATGCGAGTTGGCACCGACTCATGGCGCCTTTCCATCTGGCCCAGGCGATGTTGCGTCACCGCCATGTCACGCTCCAGCAAACTGAGACGTGCAGGGTCAATCACCGGGGCTAAGATCGTTGGCCGCAGACTACTGGTCATCGGCGTTTTCCTTGCTCAGAAAGGGATTCACAGGGGGTGCAGCGGACAATGCCGCCCAGCGCTCGACGTCGTTCGGGGATCGGTTCTTCGCAGTCCAGGCAGTGGATGCGGCTCGGCCCCGAGGGGCGCGGCCGCGCAAGCTGGGCTTTAATCGCGTGTTCACGCTCCAGCAGTTCCAGCGCCTGGGCCTTTTCGAACCAATCCCCCATCAGCGCAGCCCCTCGATTTCGGCAGCGTCGAGGTACGGCACGCCGTTGATGTGGATAAAGTCCGGACTGGTGACGTCGAACGGCACCTTGTGTTTGCTCTTCTCGCCACCCTTCGGATCGATCCCCAGCAGGCTGGAAATCTTCACCTTGCAGCCGAACGCTTCCACACGCAGTTCCTCTTCTTCGCCGGCCTTGGCGAAGAACACCGCGTCAAACGGTTTCAGGGCACGGAAGCTGCCAGCCGATCGCGCGGCGTCAATCAGCAGGTTGAAGTTGGTGGTGTCCAGCTCGAATTCGCCGGCCGCCGCGACATCGCCATCCACGAAGCCATCCGGCACGCCCCGGGTTTGGGCCACCGCCGAGTTGTCGGTGATGTCCAGGGTGCAGTTCTCGACGTGCAGCGATAGGTCGCCCAGGCTCACGTCGAAGTTCTTGCCGCCAATTTTTGCCATGGCGCGTTACTCCGTTTTGTCGGTGGAAAGATCCAGGGCGATGTTCGCCGTCAGGTCTTTCGGGCAGTTGAGGGGTTTGAGCTTGATATAGGCCGCGACCTTGGTTTTGCTCAGCCAGCTCAGCACCAGGTCACCGTCTTTCGGCGGCTCGATGTCGCCGGGGAACACCTCGCCATTGAAGGTGGTGGACTTGGCCATCGCCCGCAGCGGCGCCATCAGTTGGTTGGTGTTGACCGCCATGCTGTTGGGGGTGCTGTTCAAGCGGCGATCGGCCACGCGGCGGATCAGCAGCGGACGAATCAGGCGCGCTGCCTTGTCGGTGATGCGCAGGTATTCAACAACCTGGAAATCACTCGCCGGGGTGTCGAGCATGTTGCCGTCGCCCCAGTACACGCCCTGGTAATCCGGGTAGGTCTGCGAGACGGAAAAGCGCGCCCGGTCCAGCTCACTGCGCACCGCCGACGGCAGTGGGATTTTGTCGGCATCGACCGGCACCGGACCAAGACCCAGCACGGCACCGGTGGCCACGCGCATTGGGCTGTCGGCAATGCTCACCGCCGCGTTCGCCAAGCGACCGGCCAACACGCCCAGGTCATTGCCGTGCAACTGCGGCACGACCAGGACACGCGGCGCCGCCAGATCGGCCACCAGCGCCTTCTGCTCAGTGACGTATTGCGCCCAGGTTTGTTGCGCGGTGATGCCCACAGCGGCCGCCATCACAAACACGCGGCGACCGTAGGTGTTGTTCAGGGCAATCGCCGCGTCGTGCATGGTCGACAGCTCGGCGGCGGTGGTCACCGGCTTGGTGATCACCACGGCTTCCACCGAGAAACCTTGCTGCTGGGCTTTCTCCAGCGCCTCGGACCAATTGGCCTCGGCGCCGATCGGCGCAGCCACGCACGCCCAGCGCTGGCCGCCGTTGAGACGGGCAGCGGTGATTTGGGTTTTCAGGTCGCTGGCCAGCACGCCCAGGGCGGCGTCCAGGTCGCTATCGGTGTTCAGCGGAATGAACTGGCCGACGTTCTTGCCGGCCGGGCCGATGAAAAGGAAGTAGCGCTCAATCTCTGTTACGGCACCCTGGCCCAGATTGAGATTGTCGACGGTGACTTGACCGAGTGCCATGCAGTGCCTCGTTAGCGGGGTGAATGTAGGATTTGTTGCAACACCTGGTTAACCAGCAAGCTGGTGTCGCGGTCGGTGTTGACGCCGATGAACTGGCGTTTCGGGAGCGTGATTTCCCAGCTCTGCGCGCCAGTGGATTCGCTTCGCTCATCGTCCAGGATGCGGATCAGCAGCCCCGCCTTGGCGTAATTCACATGTTCTTGAATCCACGCCACTGACGGCCGGGTCAGCGTCTTTTTGCCCGCCTGGCGCACACGAAAGCCCAACCGGCGCAGGCGCTTGGCTTGCTTGTCGGTGGCGGCCAGACCGGGCGGTGTTTTGTTCCAGCGGCGCATTTGCGCAGCGGTACGGCGCTCGCTGACGCCGTGGTGTTGCTGCGCGGCGACCCAGCGGGTCAGGGTGTTTTTCCAGCCCAGCTCGGCTTCGTCGGCACTGACGCGGGTCACCACCATCAGCTTGGCCAAGCCGGCTTCCATCTTCTTTTTGCCCTTGGCCGAACCCTTGCGGGCCTCGAACGGCGAGCCGTCCAGATTCTGCTGATCGCGCACGCGCTTGCGGCTCATGGTCCGTACGCGCTTGGTGACGTTGTTCAGCAGTCGCCGGCGCAGCTGCGGCGGCAGACTGAGCAATGCCAGCTGTTCGCGCACGCCCAGGTAACCGCGTGCGTCGAGTTCGAAGGTGCTACGGCCGGCCATCGGTGGCCACCTCGCCGCGCTCAGCGACCCACAGGTCAAACGGCACAAACGCCCAGGTCTTGCCAAAGGCCTGGATCTCGCCGGCCGGGTCTTCGGCCAGGTACTGCGGCTCGACGAATTCCAACGTGATTTCCACGTCGAACAGGTCACTGTCCAGCGGCTCGACGGCGAACTGCGCCGCCGGCAGTTCGTGCCGATCGCGCTCCGGATCGTGGGTTTCCAGCCAGCTGCCGATCAGGGCCATCAGCCGTGCCGGATGGTCGGCGAAGCGCTCCAGGACGATCGCGGCGCGATAGCGCATGTCGCCCAGGTGCATGCCGTCCA
>Ga0182008_10002015_pt1 | contig 13034 bp, 9 predicted proteins | sample Sormic07211129_1_FD_120482 | JGI IMG/M metagenome (GOLD analysis project Ga0182008, IMG submission 120482) | Rhizosphere microbial communities from Sorghum bicolor, Mead, Nebraska, USA - 072115-129_1 metaG | ecosystem: Host-associated > Plants > Roots > Rhizosphere | place: USA: Nebraska...
AGCCGCGAAACCCTCGCTGCCCTGCGCGAGCACCCGCTACTGAAAAAACGCAACAAAAATGGCTGGGAACGCCGTGAGTTGATGAACCAGTACTTCGACACCCCCGAGCGCGACCTGGCCCAGGCCAAAGTCGCCCTGCGCTTGCGCAAGGACGGTGACGAAGTGATTCAGACCCTCAAGACCCGCGGCCAGAGCGTTGCCGGTCTGTCCGAGCGTAATGAATACGACTGGAAGTTGCCCAAAGCCAAGCTCGACGTGAAGAAACTCGACGGCGAATGCTGGCCCGAGTTGCTGGCCGAGCTGGACAAGAAAACCCTGAAGCCGATCTTCACCACCGACTTCGTCCGCGAGCGTGCGGAAATCGCCTGGGGCCGCGGCAAAGCCAAAGTGGTCATCGAAGCTGCGCTGGACCTCGGTCATGTGGTAGTCGGCAAACAGAAAGAAGAAATCTGCGAGCTGGAACTGGAGCTGCGCGAAGGCGAGCCGGCCGCACTGCTGGAACTGGCCGCCGAACTGGCCGAAACCCTGGCCCTGATGCCGTGCGACATCAGCAAGGCCGAGCGCGGCTACCGTCTGTATGACGCCAACAGCTACTCGCTGAGCCTGCCGGCGCCGCAACTGACCCCGGAAACCCCACTCGACGACGCCTTCGCCGCACTGGCCTGGCACTTGCTCGGCAGCAGCCAGCGTCTGGCCGAACAATATCGCTTCAATGGCCACTGGCGCCTGCTGCAGGACTGGGTCGAGAACCTCGCCGAAATGCGCGCCCTGCTCAGCAGCCTCGGCCAGGCCGCACCGCGTCCGGCCACTCACGACCTGCGCGTGGCGCTGGACGCATTGCTCGAAGACTGGCGCCCGCTGGTTCAGGTCGGCATCGAAGACGAAGACGTACGCAAGGCGGCGCCGGAGCAATTCCTCGAAGAACTGGAAGACCCGCGCTGGGGCCTGTTCTCGCTGACCGCATCACGCTGGCTGCTGGCCCGCGCCTGGACCGCCGAGCGCAACACCCGCGGCAACCGCCAGGGCGCCGCGCAACTGCACAGCTGGCTGCCGCGCCTGCTGGGCGAAGAAGCCACCTCCCTGCAATTGCAGCGCTATCAGCAGCAACCGGAAGATCTGGCCGAACAACTGCCGCGCATCGAACGCATCCAGGTCTGGCTGCACCACGCGCGCAACGTGCTGGAGATCCCGGAAATGGATCGCCTGTACGGCGAACTGAACAAACTGGCGCAACTGGCCAATGAGCCGACGATCACCGACGAACTGCTCGATGCACGCAAGCAGCAGGCGATTGCGGTTTATCAGAATCGAGCGTGGAAAATGCTGCTGCGCATGTAAAACCGCTTTCGCGAGCAGGCTCGCTCCCACATTGGAATGCAATCCCCTGTGGGAGCGAGCCTGCTCGCGAAGAGGCCATCTGCCTTACCTCAGACAGGCAAGCTTGTTGTGGACTTGATCTCCGACAGCGCCACAATCGAGTTCACCTCCTGAATCCCTGGCACCAGCGACAGCTTTTCGAAGAAGAACCGCTCATACGCCTCGATGTCCGCCGCGACAATCCGCAACAGAAAATCTACCGCGCCCATCAGCACGTAGCACTCCAGAACCTCCGGAAAACCGCGAATCGCCTCGGTGAATTCGGTGAAGTTCGACCGCCCGTGGGCGTTGAGCTTGATCTCGGCGAAGATCTGCGTGTTCAAGCCGATCTTCTTGCGATCAAGCAAGGTCACCTGGCCGCGAATGATGCCCTCCTCCTTCATCCGCTGAATGCGCCGCCAGCACGGTGACTGCGACAGGCCCACCTGCTCGGCGATCTGTGCGCTGGACAAGGAAGCGTCCTCTTGCAGCAGGGCGAGAATCCTGCGGTCGTAGCTGTCCAGCTCGCTGTGCATAGAAAAACCTCAAATATGGATTCTTGCGAATCAATCCAGTCGATCATTCGCCAATCACACCGATCTTAGCCAAGAAATGCCCGGCACCGAATGTAAAAATTTCTCCAGTGTTTTTTGGAGACTCGCCATGCCGCACCTCGAAGCCGTGAATACCGCACCAACCCGGGCCGATGTCTGGAACGTCAACAACAGCCATTGCCTGGCGCAGTATCAGATCCTCGCCGAAGCCGAGCCGGATCTGCTGGTGCGGGTGCTGAACCTGTTCGCGCTGCAGTTCCTCACGCCTGAACAGGTCAATGTGCAGCGGATGGACGACTTGATGTCGATCGACATCGTCATGGGCGGTTTCAGTTGGCATCGCGCCCAAGTGATTGCGGAAAAACTTCGTAACCTGATCAGCGTCTGCTCGGTCAACCTGCAAAACGCCGACGCGGCGTGGGATACGCCCGCGCAAGCGGTTGGCTGAAAAATCCGGCAACGGCTTTGTCGGGTAGTGGCCCAACGGTCTGCGGGGCCACGACTATCCTTTGCGAACTGTCGTTCAAAAGGAGCCCGCATGTCCGTTCAACTCGCCACTCAGGACCGCTGGCTGGATCTCAACGATGTGTTGCGTGAATTGGTCGCCCAAGGCTTCATCAGCCAGGATTCGGCGGAGCAGGCGCTCAATGCCCGACGCCGCCACGCGACCCACGGCCAGCAGCACCCGCTGGAGTTCATTGCCAGCCAGCAACTGGATGACCTCAGCCGTCCGGGTAAACATCTGGATCTGGAAAGCCTGACCCTGTGGCTGGCGCAGCAGGCCGGCCAACCGTACATGCGCATCGACCCGTTGAAGATCAACGTCGCCGCCATCACTCCGCTGATGTCCTACGCCTTTGCCCAGCGGCACAGGATTCTTGCAGTGGCGGTCGACCGCGACGCCGTGGTCGTGGCCAGTGCCCAGCCCTACGTCACCGCTTGGGAAGCCGACCTGACTCACGTGCTGAAGCTGCCGATCAAGCGGGTGGTCGCCAACCCGGTGGACATCCAGCGCTTCAGCGTCGAGTTCTTCCGCCTCGCCAAATCGGTCAGCGGCGCCAGCAATGCCGATCAGCAAAGCGGCAACCTCGGCAACTTCGAACAACTGCTCAACCTCGGCGCCAGCGATCAGGAGCCGGACGCCAACGACGCACACATCGTCAACATCGTCGACTGGCTGTTCCAGTACGCCTTCCAGCAACGCGCCAGCGATATTCACATCGAACCGCGCCGCGAACAGGGTACCGTGCGCTTTCGCATCGATGGCGTGTTGCACAACGTCTATCAATTCCCGCCGCAGGTGACCATGGCGATCGTCAGCCGCCTGAAAAGCCTCGGGCGCATGAACGTCGCCGAGAAGCGCAAACCCCAGGACGGCCGGGTCAAGACCAAGACCCCGGACGGTGGCGAGGTGGAGCTGCGGCTCTCAACGCTGCCCACCGCGTTTGGCGAAAAAATGGTCATGCGCATTTTTGACCCGGAAGTGCTGCTCAAGGACTTCGATCAGTTGGGCTTTTCCGCCGACGACCTGCGCCGCTGGCAGGACATGACCCGCCAGCCCAACGGCATCATCCTGGTCACCGGGCCGACCGGTTCGGGCAAGACCACCACGCTCTACACCACGCTGAAGAAACTGGCGACGCCGGAGATCAACCTCTGCACCATCGAAGACCCGATCGAAATGGTCGAGCCGGCGTTCAATCAGATGCAGGTGCAGCACAACATCGAGCTGAGTTTCGCCGCCGGGGTGCGTGCGTTGATGCGACAGGACCCGGACATCATCATGATCGGCGAGATTCGCGACCTGGAAACCGCGGAAATGGCGATTCAGGCGGCACTCACCGGCCACCTGGTGCTGTCGACCCTGCACACCAACGATGCCCCCAGTGCTATCAGCCGGTTACTCGAACTCGGCGTGCCGCACTATCTGATCAAGGCCACGGTACTCGGGGTCATGGCCCAGCGTCTGGTGCGCACCCTGTGCCCGCACTGCAAGGCGCCGCTGACGCTGGAAGAGGAGGACTGGCAGACCCTGACCCGCCCCTGGCAGGCGCCGCTGCCGGGCAATGCGCAACGCGCTATCGGTTGCCTGGAGTGTCGCGACACCGGTTATCGCGGACGCGCCGGGGTCTACGAAATCATGCAGTTGAGCGATAGCCTCAAAGCGCTCATCACCCCCGACACCGACCTCACCGCCATCCGCCGGCAAGCCTTCAAGGAAGGCATGCGCAGCCTGCGCCTGTCGGGTGCGCAGAAGGTCGCGGCGGGGCTGACCACCCTCGAAGAAGTGCTGCGGGTGACGCCGCAAAGCGAGCAGAAATAGGCCACTACGGAACCGGATTGGCGAATCGTTATCCAACGCCGTAGTTAACCCCCAGGAGTCACTCAATCATGCGTCTCAAACTTGCTGTCGCCACCCTTGCCTTGCTGTCCCTTCCCGTTGGTTCAGCGATGGCCGACAGCTTTTGGCGTAACGTCATTTCGTCCGGCGCCACCACCGGTTCGACCTACCTCACCTTCAAGGATCACAAGCTGATCGTTGCCGCGCAGGACGACGCCGGCAGCTTCGTCGCCAGCGATGGCGGCATTCGTGGGCCATATCTGGAAGCAGCCATGCAGAAAGTCCGCGCAGACAATCCGGGCCTGCAGGCCACGGACATGGAACTGGCGAATGCGATTCTGGCGAAGAACGCAGTGGCTTCCGAATAAGCCCGCCGCCGACAGAAATGCCGCTCGATCGAGCGGCATTTTTTTGCCCGTAATGTCGAACTCACCACAACCTCTGCGGGAGCGAGCCTGCTCGCGAATAAAGTGGGTCAGATACATCTTTGTCTTCTGACACGACGCCTTCGCGAGCAGGCTCGCTCCCACATTTGGACGGTTGTACAACCTGGAAATCAGCGGTAATCATCCACCGGGACGCAGGCGCAAAACAGATTGCGGTCGCCATAAACGTTATCCACCCGATTCACCGCCGGCCAATACTTGTGCGCCTTGGTGTGTGCATCCGGGGTGATGCCCTGCTCGATGCTGTAAGGCCGCTCCCAGACTCCGGTGACATCGGCCAAGGTATGTGGAGCACGTTTGAGCGGGTTGTCTTCCGCCGGCCAGTTGCCGTTCTGCACTTCGGTGATTTCTGCGCGAATGCTCAGCATGGCGCCGATAAACCGGTCGAGTTCAGCCTTGGATTCGCTCTCGGTCGGCTCGACCATCAACGTCCCCGGCACCGGAAAAGACATGGTTGGCGCATGGAAGCCGTAGTCCATCAGGCGCTTGGCGACGTCTTCTTCGCTGATCCCGGTCTGCGCCTTCAACGGCCGCAGATCGAGAATGCATTCATGGGCCACCCGCCCGTTGCGCCCGGTATACAGCACCGGGAATGCGCCGGATAAATGCTGGGCCAGATAGTTCGCGGCGAGGATCGCCACCTCGCTGGCATCCGCCAGTTGCGGCCCCATCATCGCGATGTACATCCAGCTGATCGGCAAAATACTCGCACTGCCCCACGGCGCCGCGCTGACCGCGCCGTTCTGCGGCAGCGGGCCGTCAATCGGCACCACCGGGTGATTGGCGACGAACGGCGCCAGGTGCGCGCGAATGCCGATCGGCCCCATGCCCGGCCCGCCGCCGCCGTGGGGAATGCAGAACGTCTTGTGCAGGTTCATGTGCGACACATCGGCGCCGATGTCCGCCGGCCGCGCCAGCCCGACCTGCGCATTCAGATTGGCGCCGTCCATGTACACCTGCCCGCCGTGCTGGTGGATAACTTCGCAGATTTCGCTGATGCCCTCCTCGTAAACACCATGGGTCGACGGATAGGTCGCCATCAGGCACGACAATTTGTCCCCCGCCTCGGCCGCCCTGGTTTTCAGGTCGTCCAGATCGACGTTGCCGGCCTCGTCGCATTCGACGATCACCACGCGCATCCCGGCCATCTGCGCCGAGGCCGGGTTGGTGCCGTGCGCCGAGGACGGGATCAGGCAGATATCCCGCGCGCCCTGCTGCCGGCTCTCGTGATATTTGCGAATCGCCAGCAGCCCGGCGTACTCGCCCTGAGCCCCGGAGTTGGGCTGCATGCAGATCGCATCGAACCCGGTGATCGCGCACAGCCAGCGCTGCAGTTCTTCGATCATCAAGGTGTAACCGACTGCCTGTTCCCGAGGCGCAAACGGGTGCAGGTTGGCGAACTGCGGCCAGGTGATGGGGATCATCTCGCTGGTGGCGTTGAGCTTCATGGTGCAGGAACCCAACGGGATCATCGACTGGTTGAGCGCCAGATCCTTGTTCTCCAGTTGCTTGAGGTAGCGCAGCATCTCGGTTTCGCTGTGATGTGCGTTGAACACCGGATGGCGCAAGTAAGGCGTCTTGCGCTGGAGGCTGTCGGGGATGCCTGAAACCAGCGTTTCTGCATCGAGTTGCTCGACGTTCAAACCATGATCGGCACCGAGCAGCACGTCGAACAGTTTGGCCACCGTGCTTTCATCGCACGTCTCGTCAAGACTCAACCCGACTCGACCACGGCCAAGAATCCGCAAGTTGATCTGCGCGGCCCTGGCGCTGTCGATGATCGCGCTCTGCGCGCCGCCAACCTCCAGCGTGAGGGTGTCGAAAAACTGTCCGTTAACCCGCGCAATACCATGGCGCTCAAGGCCTGCCGCCAGAATGCAGGTCAAGCGGTGCACGCGCTGGGCGATGCGTTTCAAGCCTTGCGGCCCGTGATACACCGCGTAGCAACTGGCGATGTTGGCCAGCAGCACCTGCGCGGTGCAGATGTTCGAATTGGCCTTCTCGCGGCGAATATGTTGCTCGCGGGTTTGCAGGGCCATGCGCAACGCGACATTGCCACGAGCGTCTTTCGACACGCCGATGATCCGCCCGGGAATCGCCCGTTTGTACGCCTCACGACTGGCGAAAAACGCCGCGTGCGGGCCACCGTAGCCCATCGGCACGCCAAAGCGCTGGGACGATCCGAACACCACGTCAGCGCCCAGTTCACCCGGTGGCGTCAGCAGCAACAGGCTCAGCAGATCCGTAGCGACGCAGGCCAGCGCCTGCTGCGCGTGCAGTTGATCGATGACCGGACGCAAATCACGAATCTCGCCGTGGGTGTCGGGATACTGCAGCAATGCGCCGAATACCTGATGCCGGCCGAGGTTATCCACAGCGTCGATGATCAGCTCAAAGCCGAAGCCTTCGGCGCGGGTCTGCACCACGGAAATGGTTTGCGGATGACAGTTCTCATCGACGAAAAACAGATTGCTCTTCGACTTCGCCACACGCTTGGCCAGCGCCATGGCCTCCGCCGCAGCCGTTGCCTCGTCGAGCAACGAAGCATTGGCCAGCTCCAGTCCGGTGAGGTCGATGGTCAGTTGCTGAAAGTTCAGCAGCGCTTCGAGACGGCCCTGTGCAATCTCCGGTTGATACGGGGTGTAGGCGGTGTACCAGCCGGGATTTTCCAGCACATTGCGCAAGATGACGGTGGGCGTCAGCGTGCCGTGGTAACCCATGCCGATCAGGCTGGTCCACACCTGGTTCTGCTCGGCATAACCGCGCAGCTTGGCCAGCGCCGCCTGCTCATCAAGGGCCGGCGGCAAATCCAGCGCCCGGTTCAACCGAATGCCCGGTGGCACCGTCTGCTCGATCAGTTCAACCCGGCTGCCGAGACCGAGGCTGTCGAGCATCGCCTGTTGCTCGGCAGCGTCGGGCCCCAAATGGCGGCGCAGGAAGGCTTCGGGGTCGCGTAACTGGCTCAAGGATGGCAACTGGGACATGACGGGCTCTCTCTTGGCTGCTCGGCGTCAATGCAACACGGTCAAACCAGCATAGCAGCCGATACCGACGCGCACGGCTTGGCGGCAGCGGGGGTTCCGGGGCATGCTGTAGCGCCTGCATCAGGCGTCCAACTTCCGGATGATCGAACCCTCATGAGCCAACTGCCGTTCCTGCCGTTTTCCAAACCTGTCATTGATGAAGCCACGATTGCCGCCGTCGGCGATGTACTGCGCTCCGGCTGGATCACCAGCGGGCCGAAGGTCCAGGCCTTTGAAGCGCAGTTGTCGGAATATTTCGGCGGACGCCCGGTGCGCACCTTCAACTCTGGCACCTGCACCATGGAAATCGCCCTGCGCATCGCCGGTATCGGCCCGGGTGACGAAGTGATCACCACGCCGATTTCCTGGGTCGCCACCGCCAACGTGATCCTCGAAGTCGGCGCCACCCCGGTGTTCGCCGATATCGACCCGGTTACCCGCAACATTGATCTGGACAAGCTCGAGGCAGCGATCACCCCACGCACCAAAGCGCTGATTCCGGTGTACCTCGCCGGCCTGCCGGTGGACATGGATCGGCTATATGCCATCGCGCGCAAACACAATCTGCGGATTGTCGAAGACGCCGCGCAGGCGTTGGGTTCGAGCTGGAACGGCCAGCGCATCGGCGCCACTGGCGACTTCGTGTCGTTCAGTTTCCAGGCCAACAAGAACGTGACCTGTTCCGAGGGCGGCTGCCTGGTGCTGAACACCCCGGAAGAGGCGCGGCTGGCGGAGAAGTACCGCCTGCAGGGCGTGACCCGCAACGGCTTTGATGGTCTGGACGTCGATGTGCTCGGTGGCAAGTTCAACATGACCGACATCGCCGCCACCATCGGTCTCGGCCAGTTCGCCCATATCGAGGCGCTGACCGCCCATCGTCAGGAACTGGCCCGTCATTACTTCAAATGTTTTGGCGATGACTTCGAAGCGATCTATGGCGCGCAATTGCCGCCCGCAGATTTCACTCACAGCAACTGGCACCTGTTTCAGCTGGTCCTGCCGGAGCGCAAGGACGGCTTGCCGGCCCGCGCTACGTTCATGGAACAGATGCAGGCACACGGCATCGGCATCGGCTATCACTACCCGCCGATTCATTTGCTGAGTCTGTACCGCGAGCGCGGTTTCAAGGAAGGCATGCTGCCGGTGGCCGAGCGCGTCGGGCGACTGATTGTGTCGTTGCCGATGTTCAACACCATGACCAAGGAAGATGTCGAGCGGTCGGTGGCGGCGGTGAAAGCCGTATTGAAACCCTGAAGCGCTCTTAATGTAGGAGCTGCCGCAGGCTGCGATCTTTTGATCTTGTCTTTAAAAACAAAGTCAAAAGATCGCAGCCTGCGGCAGCGCCTACAGGGGCGAAGATTATTCGCCGATTGCAGCCTTGTAGCCGGCAGCGTCGAGCAGTTTGTCCAGCTCGGCCTTGTCGCTTGGCTTGAGCTTGAAAATCCAGGCGTTGTAAGGATCGTTGTTCAGCTCTTCCGGCGCGTCAGCCAGCGCTTCGTTGATTGCGGTCACTTCGCCGCTGATCGGCGAGTAGATGTCGGACGCCGCTTTCACGGACTCGACCACACCGGCCGCTTCACCGGCTGCAAACACCTTGCCCACTTCAGTCAACTCGACAAACACCACATCGCCCAGCGCTTGCTGCGCGTGATCGCTGATGCCCACGGTAACGGTGCCGTCGGTTTCCAGACGCGCCCACTCATGACTTTCGGCAAAACGCAGTTCAGCGGGGATATTGCTCATGCTCGGTGTCCTCAAGAAATTGTCAGCGGTCAGGCCCGCCGGAAAAGGTCAGATCAAGGTTTTGCCATGGCGCACGAAGGTCGGTTTGACCACTCGTACCGGATACCACTTGCCACGGATTTCCACTTCGGCGCGGTCGGCGGTAGCCATCGGTACACGCGCCAGGGCAATCGATTTGCTTAGCGTAGGAGAGAAACTACCACTGGTGATCTCTCCTTCGCCAACATCGGCGATACGAACCACTTGATGGGCGCGTAAAACACCGCGTTCCTCAAGCACCAGTCCCACCAGTTTGTGCGCAACGCCGGCGGCTTTTTCCGCTTCCAGCGCAGCACGCCCGATGAACTGCCGCGAGGTCGGTTCCCAGGCAATGCTCCAGGCCATATTGGATGCCAGCGGCGAGACATCTTGATGAATGTCCTGGCCGTAGAGGTTCATCCCGGCCTCGACCCGCAACGTATCGCGGGCGCCGAGGCCGATCGGCGAAATGCCGGCACCGACCAGATCGTTGAAAAATCCCGGCGCCTGCTCGGCCGGCAAGGCGATTTCCAGGCCATCCTCACCGGTGTAGCCGGTGCGCGCAATAAACCAGTCGCCATCGACGTGAGCTTCGAACGGTTTGAGATGTTTGATCAGTTCGGCGCGGGACTGGGTCACCAGTTCGGCAATTTTCTGCCGGGCCTGCGGGCCTTGAATGGCGAGCATCGCCAGATCCTGACGCTCATGCAATTGCACGTCGTAACCGGCGACCTGCGCCTGCATCCACGCCAGATCCTGGTCGCGAGTGGAGGCGTTGAATACCAGACGATAACGGTCTTCGAGGCGATAGACGATCATGTCGTCGACGATGCCGCCACGCTCGTTGAGCATCGTGCTGTAGAGCGCGCGGCCGGGGCGATGCAGGCGCTCGACGTCATTGGCCAGCAAATGCTGCAGCCAGGCCTTGGCCTGGACACCGGTGACATCGATCACGGTCATGTGGGAAACATCGAACACCCCGCAATCGCGGCGCACCTCATGGTGTTCCTCGACCTGCGAGCCGTAATGCAGTGGCATGTCCCAACCGCCAAAATCGACCATCTTCGCGCCGAGGGCGAGATGCAGGTCATACAGAGGCGTACGCTGTCCCATGGGTTTCTCCTTCCGGGCGTGGCGAAGGTGCGGACAGCCGCTGCACGGGGTGAAAGCCGCTAAATAGAAGGCTTTCAGCCGATTTCAGCGAACGGGTCTGTCAGACGAACCGCACCGAATGCCGCGCATTGTAGCCGCATGATTCAGCTCTCACTACTAAGTGTTTCGGTGCGCCGAGCGGCGGATCAGGCCGATGACCGGCAACAGACCGACCAATACCAGGGTCAGCGCCGGCAGCGACGCCCGCGCCCACTCGCCCTCACTGGTCATTTCGAAGATCCGCACCGCCAGCGTGTCCCAGCCAAACGGGCGCATCAGCAGGGTCGCGGGCATTTCCTTGAGCACATCGACGAACACCAGCAGCGCCGCACTCAGTGTGCCGGGCAGCAACAGCGGCAGATACACTTTGAAAAACAGTCGCGGCCCACTGACACCGAGGCTACGTGCCGCTTCGGGCAATGAAGGCCGTATGCGCGCCAGACTGTTTTCCAGCGGCCCGTAGGCCACCGCGATGAAGCGCACCAGATAGGCCATCAGCAATGCCGCCAGACTGCCCAGCAGCAGCGGCTTGCCGGCGCCGCCGAGCCAGCCCGACAGCGGGATCACCAGTTCACGGTCGAGGTAGCTGAAGGCGAGCATGATCGACACCGCCAGCACCGAGCCCGGCAGTGCATAACCAAGATTGGCCAGACTGACCCCGGAACGGATCGACCGGGTCGGCGCCAGTCGTCGGGCGAAGGCCAGCAGCAACGCGACGCTGACGGTGATCAATGCCGCCATGCCACCCAGATACAGGGTGTGCAGGATCAGCCCGGCGTAACGCTCATCGAGATCGAAGCGCCCGCGCTGCCAGAACCAGACAATCAGTTGCAGGACTGGAATCACGAATGCGCAAGCAAACACCAGAGCGCACCAGCCGGTCGCCGCGAACGCCTTGATCCCGCGCAGGTGATACAACGCCTTGACCCGTGGCCGCTCGTTGCTCGCCCGATTGGCGCCGCGCGCGCGCCGCTCGCCGTACAGCACCAGCATCACCACCAGCAGCAACAGACTGGCCAGTTGCGCCGCACTGGGCAGGCTGAAGAAGCCGTACCAGGTCTTGTAGATGGCGGTGGTGAAGGTGTCGAAATTGAACACCGACACCGCGCCGAAATCCGCCAATGTCTCCATCAGCGCCAGCGCCACACCGGCACCGATAGCCGGACGTGCCATCGGCAGCGCCACCCGCCAGAACGCCTGCCAGGGCGATTGCCCGAGTACCCGCGCCGCTTCCATCAGGCCTTTGCCCTGCGCCAGAAACGCGGTGCGCGCCAACAGATAAACGTAGGGATAAAACACCAGCACCAGCACCACGATCACCCCGCCGGTAGAGCGCACGCGCGGCAGGCGCAGGCCGCTGCCGAACCATTCGCGCAACAGGGTTTGCACCGGGCCGGCGAAGTCCAGCAGACCGACGAAGACGAACGCCAGCACGTAGGCCGGAATGGCGAACGGCAGCATCAGCGCCCAGTCGAGCCAGCGCCGCCCAGGGAATTCGCAGAGGCTGGTGAGCCATGCCAGACTGACGCCGAGCAGCGTCACGCCGACACCGACGCCCAGCACCAGCGTCAGGGTGTTGCCCAGCAGGCGCGGCATCTGGGTTTGCCACAGGTGCGACCAGATCTGCTGATCAATGGTCTGCCACGACAGCAGCAGGACACTCAGGGGCAGCAGCACCAGCGCGGCAATGGCGAGGACGATGGGGTACCAGCGGCGTTGGGCGGGTTGGGCCAAGGGGGTTCTCTGGAAGTGGGCCAACGCCCATTCGACGTCGAGCACATGTTGTGGCGAGGGAGCTTGCTCCCGCTCGGCTGCGAAGCAGTCGCAGGAGGTTACCAGATCAATTCATGCCAGACTCAAGGGCGCCATGGGGCCGCTTCGCGCCCCAGCGGGAGCAAGCTCCCTCGCCACAATGGTCTGGAAAATTACAGACTCAGTTCCAGCCCGCCCGATCCATCATGCGGATCGCTTCAGCCTGTCGCTTGCCCGCCACTTCCACCGGCAAGGTGTCAGCGACGAACTTGCCCCACGCTGCCACTTCTTCCGAAGGTGCCACCGCCGGGTTGGCCGGGAACTCCTGGTTCACGTCGGCGAAGATTTTCTGCGCTTCAGGTGTGGTCATCCATTCGACCAGCGCCTTGGCTGCTTCCGGGTGCGGTGCATGTTGGGTCAGGCCGATACCGGACAGGTTTACATGCACGCCGCGATCGGCCTGATTCGGCCAGAACAGTTTCACCGGCAGGTCCGGTTTCTGCTTGTGCAGGCGACCGTAGTAGTAGGTGTTGACGATGCCGACGTCGCACTGCCCGGCGTTGATCGCTTCCAGCACCGCGACGTCGTCGGAGAACACATCGGTGGACAGGTTGTTGACCCAGCCCTTGAGGATCTTCTCGGTCTTCTC
>Ga0182008_10002016_pt1 | contig 13029 bp, 3 predicted proteins | sample Sormic07211129_1_FD_120482 | JGI IMG/M metagenome (GOLD analysis project Ga0182008, IMG submission 120482) | Rhizosphere microbial communities from Sorghum bicolor, Mead, Nebraska, USA - 072115-129_1 metaG | ecosystem: Host-associated > Plants > Roots > Rhizosphere | place: USA: Nebraska...
ACGCCGGGCGCTGGTGGTGCTGGTCACCAATCTGCGGGATGAAGACGACGAAGAACTGCTGACCGCCGTCAAACGCCTGAGCAAACTGCATCGGGTGTTGGTGGCAAGCCTGCGTGAAGACTTTCTCGACAATCTACGGCACGCGCCAGTGCAAACTTTGCCGGAGGCGCTGACCTATTGCGGGACGGTGGATTATTTAAATGACCGGGCGCAGCTCCATGAGCGGTTGAAGGCTCATGGAGTGCTGGTGGTGGATGCTCGGCCCCAAGAGCTGGGTGCCGAGTTGGTGACGCGGTATTTGGGGTGGAAGAAGGCGGGGATGTTGTAGTTGCGAAATCAGCGCCCTGAAAATTCCAGCTGACTGACGTTTGCAACCAATGAAAGCTCGGCGATTGCGGGTGTCGAACCCAGCGACATTGCATTGGCCGGTGATTTTTCGAGCAGGCGCGATGCGACAAGCTGCAATGCAAAGCTGCCATTCTTAATATCACCACATTTGAAATGCCAACTCAGTCCGTCCTCTGGCAACCTGCGAGCAACACCCAGCTCCGCATCCGACACCGTGATGTCCAACTCCGCTGGTGAGGTTCCGGTCCACGCCAGCGACACTTCCCGACCAATCAACCGACTCTTCGGGTCGTTGAGGATCAGTTTGACCGTGTGAGTTTTTCCACGCCGGGGAAAACCGGTATTTGTGCCCCAAATGTCGGACAGCCCTACATCCAGTTGAAATTTGGCATCCAGCCAAGGGGACGTCGCCAGGGTTTCGAATGTGAGCTGCATCGGCTCCGGAAACTGATCGCCGTAATAAGGGCTCCGCGGGCTTACCGAAACCTCCTGAGGCCCCACCTCTTCGGCGGGATAGTCGCAAAGCGCCCAACCGTCTTCACGCGTTTGTGCCCCTACGTCGTTAAAAAACACCTCAAGACCTGACACCGACTGCTGCGTGTAATAAGAAAGAACCTTGACACCTAACCTGACACTCTCACCCATCACAGGATCAACGGTGGCCTCACGAACCTCCACAATGTCCAGTCGGTTGTGTCCCAACGACATGGCAATTGGCGGATAAGCCAGCGACAGGTCTGCAAAATCCAGCGTCAGCGAAAAGTCACCACTCATTACGCTGTTGGTACAGTCCAATGTCCACTTCACCCCGGAAGACTCCACCGTTTGGGGCCCCTCGGGAAAGACGATGACACCCAGTTCCTCACACGATTGACCACTCCACTGCAGCGTGACTTGTTTTCCCAGCAATGGACTGTCATGGTTTGGGAGAAACAGAAACTCATGCTTACCTCCCAGACAAGGAAACGCCCCGTCTGGACTGTCGAATTGCAGCTGATCCAAAGACAGTCTTCCCTCCTCCTCCAACACCCTGGAAACCAACAGACAAGGCACTGTCCAGGGATCCAGCTTTTCGCTGCACACCAGCAATTCGAAATTGGTGCTGGGGCTGGAATCTGAAGCTACCGACCAGCGCAATCCGTCATCGGCCAGGCGCCGCTTGTCATCCATGGGCGGATCGAAGTTGAAGCCCGGGTCAGGCCGCCCCTCAGGGAAAGCCAACCAGATATTCTCCCCTATCAGCAGTGAGTCGATTGGCAGAAACTCCAGTTCACCATTGCCTCCCCGGAAAAACACCAGACCAGTGTTCTCCTGCCCCCGTCCTTGCATGGTAAGTGTCGCCAGACCGGACCAGGGGTCTGCCCCCAACACGGTCACCTGGAAATCATGTTTGATCGGTCTATCCGGGGGCATGATACCGGTGAGTACCGTTGCAGTAATATCAAAGGTACCTTCCTCCTCCGGATAATAATCAAACTGGCTCCACCCATAAGAGCCGGTAGGTATTGTTTGCTGGATTCCCCGAGAACTCCAGACGACGTCTACTCCTGTTGCCTCTTCTACTCCCGGGACTCTCGATAAAATCTGCAACTGCAAAGGGACAGGTATATCGCTGCCCAGCGCAGGGAATCTCGTTGCGGGTTTTACATCGCCTTTTGTCACCCAGTTATGTCCCAGGAAGGCTGTAATGACCGGGGAAGGCTTCAACAGCTTCGAGCATTTCAGATAGAGCTCAAACACACCATCTTTTTTGTTTCCATATGCCGTATCCCATTCCATGTATTTCGATATAGGCACCCACTCTCCCAGAGGAGGCTTGAACAAGGCACCCAGGTCACTCTGAGAGTCCGGGGCATCTTTCCAGATAATCGTTATCTCACTGCCCTCTAACTCGCCATATCTGGAACCATCAGACAAATTAAACTGGCTACTACGCCCACGGCTCGGAAACATGTGTTTCCCGAATAAGACTGGTCGTCCATCGCTGTTGCAATTGATCCAGATCCAGGGATTCATCGACAGCACCCGGACCTCCAGCGTACATGTCGCCTGTTCGGGATAATAATGGCTGTCGACCGAAGCGATAACTTTGTCGAGCCGCAAGTAGTCCAAATCCCCATAGGGGGGTACATACACATGATGAGCTTCACCATTATCGTCACTCATTTCACGATGCAGTTCTTCTCCGTCCAGCGTCCACGTTACCCAACACCCCGGCATGGGCTTTTTGGTGTAATGGGACTGAACCCGCACGGACAACGGTACGCTTTCCCGAAAGTCAATGACCGGGTAATAAGCTGCCTCAAGTACAGAAACGACATTAAGCCGGTAATTACCCAGCAACAGCCGTATGGCATAAAGCTCTGCGGTGTACTGGCTGCGAACGTGCAGCACGCGCTCAATGTCCTCGCCATCACCGTCCTCACAATTGATCGACCACTTCGCGTCTATGGACTGCTCCACCCCCAACCCCGGTGACGTACTGATCGTTTTCTCGGGGTCTTCAGTGCTCTCGTCCACCAACAGTCCGACGTTCGTGCCGTTCCATACACTGTCCGCATTGGCTCGCATTGCGAACTTGAACCCATTGTCGCCTTGTGCTCCCCAAGGAAGTCGCAACGTTTCAGTGGGCATATAAGGCTTGCCCTCGACTGACCAGCTTTCCAGCAGCAGGTCTTCAAGGTGTAGCTCGACTGTTACCCGAGTGACACGCAATCCTCTAGCCAAACCCGGCTGAGCATTGGCCGGGCTGGTGAATTTGATCGTGACCTTTGTTTCCTCATGCTTGAGCTCCACATCATATAATCTGTATTGAAGCTTCAGCTCTTGAGGTTCCTCAGATTCGCTCTCCAATATGGATTCGTCAGTGAGTGAAGGCACAAGAATATACTTCTGCTCCCCACCCTTACTTGGGGTAATCACCACCCAGCACTCTGCTCCATCAATGGCCTGGTACCAGAAACCCAATCGATAGACCGCCTTGTCCGTTGCGGGACGCGGAAGCGCTGCAAGTTGGATAACTTGCTCGGCGGTGCCCTCGTTGACCAGTCGCAGGTGTCTGGTGGGGACGCCCTCCCACTGCTCAACAGCAATGATTGCCTTGGCCCGGTCATTGATGGTCCAGAAATCCTCCAGGTTTTCGAGGAACGCCCCGTCTTCAATAAAGTTGTGATTGGCGGTGATACTTTGCTCGCTCATGAGTGCGTCTTCCTTAAATGACTTTCATGTGCTCTTCCCGGGCTGACCCTCACCCAATATCGTCAGGCTCGCATGGGCAGAGTCCAGCTATGGACTGACTGGCTGTAAAAGACCTTCAACCTTTTCGGCAAAGTCTTTGCCACCGTCTTTCACCGTGTAACTGACGTGCAAAATGATGTCAGGCAACGACTTGAGCAGCGCTTGCTGGAGAGGTTTTTTATACCGGTAAAAGGTCAACTGCCACTTGGACACCGCTCCGGTTCCTTCAAAGGGCTGGTAACGATCATTACTGAAATCCAGGACGACGCCGTTGTCTTGCAGCGCCCTCGACACACCAATCTGCTGACTGCTGCGCACGTTCTGGACAACGCCGAGCGGTAATGGATCGGCAGAAGGTGGGTTATGGAAATACTTCACGGAATCTAACGTCGGCTGAGTCAGGGTGGAACTACTGACTTGCATGAGGATGGCGCAGGCATCCTGATAGGGCGCCATGACGGCCGGAAGGGTCAACGCCACCGAACCGATCTGTCGGCAGTAGTGCCCCGGGTAGTCTTCATCAAAAAGCTTCTGACCAAGGGTGAAAGTCAGCTTCCCTGTTTCACCTTTCAGGAGGTCTTCCCATTGCTTTTTATCTTCAACGCTTCCGCCTTCGAGTAACTGTTTGAGGGAGATGGTCTTGACCAGTTCTATCCGACGCTCGTTGCGTTTTAGGTAGGCCGCCTCCATTTTGAGCAGGTCCAGTTTCAACGAGTGCGCGACGGTCAAGCCGTGGTAACCGTCCTGCCAGACATCCGGGCGTATGAAGCGTTCCCGGTAATCGCCCATTTGATACTGCCAGCAGGCCTCGGCGTTCAGGCACAACCCGACCACAACATCGAAGAGTTGAAAGTACAGGGTTTTCATTTGCCCCAGCATCCAGCCATAGAGTTCCTGGCTGGTACTGCGGTTTTTGTAGAACGCAAAGAGTTGTTGGGCATGGGCACTGGCGAGGTCGGATTGCTGAAGGCTGGCGCGGGCGGCGTTGATGGCATGCCGCTGGGCGCGTATCTGATTATCGAGCGTCTGCGCCTCCAGGTTCGCCTGGTCACGGGCAAACTCCCACTCTTGCTGCCGTCGCCGATACTGCTCGTTGATTGCTGTCTCTTCTGCTTCCATCAACAGGGCATCTACAGCAACCTGTAGGCCATAACCGATGGCGTAGGGAATCGCCGAGATCTTGTAGCCGCCCCCTGAGGTGCCGAAGATATTGGGTGACAAATCGAGCAAACTGCCATATGTCTGAGCCACGGCAGCCGCCAAACCAATGCTTTTGGCCAGTTTCGTTTTCTCCCCCACGGTTTTTTCGGCCTCCGATACGCCTTCTACGGCTAACCGGGTGTAATAGCTCGCCCTTTCCTTGACCATGACCTCGCTTTGTCGCAACGAGGCCTCGACTTCCAGCAACTGGGCAATCGTCTGTTCCTGCACGCTTCTGCCATAAGCTCCAAGATCGAGCAACTGACCCTGTTGCAACTCATCCAGCTTCCTCTGATCACTCTGCTCCAGACATAACCGAATCTGGTCACCGTATTCAGCCAGGGTTTGCACGCAGCGTGACGCCATGTCATGCATGACTTGCCAGCGATATGGCACCACCTGTACCTGGCCGCCGGGGTTGCGCGGCAAACCTCCCCCACCTTGACCTTGCGCCTGCAAAATATCCAATGGATCGACCGGCGCGTCGAACAATTTAATCGATAGCGGCTTGCCATCGATTGTCAGGTCGTCGCGCAGGTTTGCCAGACGCTGCTCAAGTGTGGCCCAGACGGCCATCAATTGTTCGTTGACCGGAGCCCGGAAAACACCGCTTCCCAGCAAACCAAAACGAGGAGTGGTCGCCATCCCCAACGGCACATGCTCCAGACTGATGTCAAAGGCAGCTTCGAACGCCTTGAGGTCGTCTCGCCCCTGGATCTGCTTCAGCAATTCCTCCAGGGTTGTCGGCTCCCAGGCTTTGGCCGTGCGCACATCGAACTTGGCGCCCATCAACGAAAATGCTCTGACATAGCACAACTTCGCGGCGACCATGCTGTCGCGACTCAACTGGCGATACAGGCTATCGCCCCACTCGATCAGATTGTGTACATAGCCCATGAAAATGGCGATCTGCATATGCACAGGCGCGGTATATCCAATCGCATCCGGGTCGTTGCGGGCAAACGCCTCGTAGGCCGGATCAAGCGCGATGTGCAACGGACGACAGCGCCAATAGGCAGGCGCTGGAACGACCACAGGATCTTGCGGATCCGGCTCCTCGGGCTTGAGAATTTCCCGCGCCAGCGGGTTGAAAATGTATTCATACCAACCCTGGGCCTCCCGATAACGTCCCTCGGCGCTCAGACGGGTGGCCACCAGATGCGGCAGGTGAAAAAACAGCTCCCAGAAGAACAGTCCATTGCAACCATCGAACGGGCCATTCTTTTCGAACGTCCCGTCCGGCAAGGGCGACTGTTCGACGTGCTGAGTGTCCCAGGCCAAAACCGCATCCGTTGACACCGCCGCGCGTGCCACCAATACCGGGCCAAACTGGGAGTTCAAACGGACATACTTGAGTTTCTGATCGCGCTGATTGAAGTTCAGGAACTGCGCGCCATCAGGATTGCTGTTGTCGAGGAAAGGGACGGTGTAGAGCTTCGATGTCTCCTTCAGAACGACTTCATAGCCATTGTGCCCGTATCCAGGTGCTGATGACGCCACACCAAAAGTGAAAGGAATCGGGGCATCGACTGGAAACAGAAGCGCCGGGACAGATGGAGGAAGCGGGGCCGGTCTGCGGTATGTCAGCCAAGGCGTTGCAAAGTGACCGTCCAGCACGCCTGTAGCGTGCCAGTGGGGGACATCGGTGCTGACTCTATTATCGAACTCCAATATGAACGGTACTTCAGCGTAAAAAATCTTCGGCACCAACTGGTTGATGTCATTCGCAAGAGCTTCTACCAAGCCAGTTACCGAGAAACTCGCACCGTTCAAAACCTGCTCGGGCGTCATCGTCAACAATTCACCCAACTGAATCACGGACATTTTTTTGCGGGCGAGTGTAGCCACCCAAACGTCCGAACCGGGCTCGGTTTCGTTGAAATCATTAGCGGCAAACATATGGAGCATGTCGGCTCCAAACTTCACCTCAAGACTGCTAACGGGTTTGTCAGAGGTCGTGACCGTTATGGCCAAATGATCTTCGCCCGCCTCAATGATGCGGATATCAAACACGGGGGTAGCCGCTGAAGCCCGCCCTTTCCAGCCAATGAACAGCGTCTTGATGGTGTGCCTGGTTTCCTTGACGGCTTCGCACCGCCCACGCACCCTCAAGGTATCCCAGAAACTGCCGCTCTCATCCATCTCGCGCGTATGGATCACTTCCAGCAACAACTGGTCGGTGATACTGCCGGGCGATGCCACAGTGGGCGTGATCACGATCTTCGACCGGTCCGTCGGCAGGATTTTATGCTGAAAAATGTCTGGCGATTTGAAACGGGCGTAGGTCAACTCCAGCATCGTCAGCCGCACATCGGCGACTTTGCGAAACAAACTATCGCGGGTTTCATGGATCTCGACTTCGTTAGGCACTGACACAGATGTCAGCGACGAGCGATTGGTGTAGCAAACCGCCAGCCGGTCGTCACGAGGGTCACCACCACCAAAGACCACGGCGGTCATCCGGCCATTGGATACATCGTCATCACAGTCGCGCTGGTGCAAAGTCATGGGCTGCGACCACTGACCATTCAAACCCGCGTAAACGACCTTGATTTCCAGCGACCATGGCACATTGACCCGGCCATCCTCACCCAACTGTCGCTCCCGCCATTCACACCAGACCAGCATCAAGCGGCCCGCGCAATACACAGGACGCAGATCCAGCACCTTACCCGTCGCCCCCATGGTGATCGGCTGCCATTCTCCAAAGGCCGTCGGGTTTAGCGATGTACTGTCATTAGTCACCTCGACCCGCGCCTTGCGCCAGTGATACGCATAGGGCGGTGTTCGGTCTCTACCGACTAAATAATACGGCGCATTCTGGTAATTGCCGCCGTCGATGTAGACGCTGACCACTTCCAGATCACAGGTGCGCTGAAACGCCTGCAAGTATTCCTGCAAGCCTGACTGTACCGAGTCGGTACTGATGCGCATCTGCTGCAAGCTGTTTTGCAACGCTTTGAACAGGGATGTTTTTTTCAGCCGCAACTGCGGGACAATGTAGTTCTCCGCATAGTCCTGGAGCATTTGGTTACCGGCCCAGGTGCCGTAGTGACTCAGGATCTGGTACCACTCCTGCAGATCTTCCTCGTCAAAATGACTGTCTTCGTAGCCGGGTTCCATGCCGCTGTAGGCCGATTGAATATGCTGTTGCAGGCACCTGACGGTGGACGAAAGCCAGGTCGATTGCAGTTGGGCGCTGTCTTGCGGATCGACCATCAAGTACTCATACAGATCTTCCGGAGTGACCAGGGTCACCGCCCCATTCCAGTTTTTTTGACCCAGTACAAACTGAACCAGTGCGTCACGGCGACGCTCCGCCAGATCACCGATATGCAATGTATCCATGTGCATTCTCCCTTTTGTGACGCTTTGGGGGTCAGGCACGTGGCGATGCAACACCACGGCTGGCCGGGAACAGGTTCAGGCATGGGCTGCCCCGATCAATGATCGTCAGGCGCCTTTCATGTCGAGAGCGGTCGTTTGGGCAACGGACGTTTTTTCAATGTCCCTTCCAGGATCAACGCCTCGTTGAGCCGGTCACAGATCAAGCCCAGCTGGAAGGTGGAGCTCTTGCCATCGCCGACCTCGATAATCCATGCTTGAGGCTGATCACCGAACGTGAAATGCTCGGCCAGTGGCGGTGTGAACTCCATCCCCATGGCTTTTAGCGTGTAACCGGAACTCCAACCCAACGCTCCTTTGGTATCCTTGAGCGGCTCAAGGTTGACGGGGCCGACCTCAAGCCGATACTTCTCACCATGGAACAGCTCGAATTGACCAGTGCCCGGGACAATGGTCTGCTCCGGGCCAGAAGGGAGAGTGATCAGTTTGACGCTCCATTCGAACGCCGGGATAACCGTCAAATCGAACTGTTGGGTCTCGGTGTTCTTACCGACCATCTTCGCGATCACCCGATATTCACCAGCGACTGGCTGTTTGAATCCGAAGCTCGAACGGCCTTGTGCATCGGTGGCAATGATCTGGGTGGCGGGAAAACCTTCTTGTGCATCGACGCTTTCGACCGTCCACTCGATGGGGTAATGGATGACAGCCGCTGATTCCGACTCTTTGCTCTCCTTGATATCCACCCACAGCAGGCTCGGCTCCCGAGCCCCCGCAACCGGAAACCGGAAGTCATCCGAGTAGTTCTGAATGAACGCATCAGCGGCGACCCACACGTCGACACTGACAGGGCTATCGGTGCCCAGCTGCGCAAAGACCTTCAGGGCACCTTCCGCCACGCCTGAAGGTTCGAATGTGCAAAGTCCATCCCCCTCACTTTTCACCGGATGTTCGGTGGCATCTTTATCAGTCCACCAGTTGACCGTCTGAGGCTCTGGCGGTGGCAGCCCATCGAGCCCCGCCAACTTGCATTGCACTTTAAGCATCTGGCCCTTTACAGCCTGGGTGATGGCATAAGGGGTGCCGAGGATACGGGGCAGATCGACAAATGTGATTTTTCCAGTGAACAGGGTGCCGCTTTCATTTTGCGGGTACATCACTGAAACAGTGGTCTCACCCGCGCTCAGGCTAGTGATCCTGACCTTTGTGAAGCCGTTATGATCGGTGCATGTCTCACTCGGCTGAAGCCGACCCGAATCAATGGCCCAAGCCACCGTGCGACCGACGCCACGGTTACCACGGCGGTCCACCAGCACCGCTGATACCTCCACCTCCTCAAGGTGCCCCGCCAGAACCGGTTTTGTGGGCAACTCCGACAGGAATTCCGAAGGAAAGTCGAGCGACGCTTCATCGCAACCTATCTCCACTGACGGCGCGTAACTAGGCTCTCGCATCAACAGGTTGAAAGAGACATGGGCGGTGCCCATTCTTGATCCGGCCTGCAAACGTGCACGGGCTTTGCCCAAATGATCGGTGATGGTGATGGCGTCGAGCAAATACCCCAGCGTTGTTTGCCATTCAATGCGAACGAATTGGAGGGGGTCCCCATAAAAATCGAGCAGGGTGATTTCGAACTCGGCCATTTCCTGTGCCAGGTTGGCAATCAACGTGTTGGTATCGACAGTGCAACGCGTACTCACGCTTTGCCCCATCTCGCCAGATGCCTGGGCCGTTTTCAGAACGTCTGATTTAGTCAGGCTTTCCAGAGCAGTCTGTGCCGCAACCGTATAGACCTGCACCGTATCCCTGGGCGTGAGCTTGCCCAGAATAAAACCGGTAGTCGCATCCAGCCCTTTGGCAGAAAGCGCCAGCGTCCGCACGAGCAGGTCCAGGTGAGCCAGATTGCGCAAGAGCGGTTTAATCGGTGTTTCGCTATCGGGGTCCGGCGGGTTGGCCTCGCTGGCGCACTCCAGTACATGCCGTATCCCGCAGCCGAAATACGTGGCCAGTTTGTCAGCCGCCGCATCGCGTACCAGGCGCAGGTCATCCTCAGAAAGATCATCGGGCAGCTGATTGACCTGTCGCAGGTAGTCGAGCATTTTGGCCTCAGGCTGCTTGGCCAACGTAATCATCCGGCCATACAGCGCGAGAAAGTAAATGGCCTGGACTGAAATCTCATGCGTACTGGCAAGGCTGAACCATTGGTATTGATCGTCCGTCAGCAGCGTGCCAAGCATTTCGGGACTGAGCGCCAGGCGGGTCGCGATTCTGCTACGACGTTCAAGCTCGGCCAGCATGCGCAGGAAGGGGTCGGCGGGATCGGGGTCTTCCCGGGATTTGCGCGTGCCGCTTTCCACGGTCATCGCCTGTTGCAACAATTGATAGGCGTGGCCCTGCGCCCAATGCACCACCAGCAATACCAACTCGGCGCGCAGGTTGAGAAACACCGCCAGGCCTTCTTGCACGACAGCGTGTTGTTCTGCCCTCACGCGTAGTAGCACCGACAAGATGCTCGCCTCAGCTCGCTCGCGCTCGGCAGCAACACCCTCGACTGGTTCGTCCTCACCCGGGACGATACCCTCCTTCACCGCCGCTTCGATTTGCTTCTTGGCACGCTCCAGATACTGGTCCTCGGTTTCCTCATAATCGCCAATGATCAAACCGTCCTTATCCACCAGCTTATCCAGCAACGTTAACCAGTGGCCTTCTACTGCCAGTTTGCGTACGCCCTCCTCCAGCAGCACGGCCTCGACAAAAACCACCGGTTTGACCTGGCTGTGCAGTTGCCGCAGCAGACGCTCCTGAGCCTCGGACCACACCGTCGGCACCACCACCGGGTTCACGTTCTGCACCAGCCACAGCACGCCGATGTCATAGTCCAGGCACCACTTGATGCAGGTCATCAGGGCCCGTATCACGCTCAATACATCGGTGCTTTCACCGCTCAAGTAAGTGGCCACCCGAGGAACACCCGCGAGCTGGGCCACCCAGTCATCGCCATTACCCAGGGTTTGCAGCAGCGCAGTGGCTTCGATCGGGGTGACACCCAACAGACGGGCAAGCCGCACCAGCCGGTAAAAACTGGAAAACGTCGCCAGGTTGCGGCTCAAGTGAGTCTTGAGACCTAAGGCCTTGGCAATGACAGTCGCCAGATAACGGTAAGTCTCGAAATTGATCCTCAACCCGCTACAAATCTGGTGCACCGTGCGTTCGTCAGCCTCGGTGCGCGGAATGATCGCGAACTCGAGGTCATCGATCTGCAACGGTTCAAGGTACTGCGAGTGCTGGTTATACACACGGTCGAAGTGCGACAACTGGTCGTTTCGTTCGTACACCGACATCACATCGATGAAGACGGCGAAATCTTCGGGACTGAGGTCATGCTCCGTGCGCAGCTCTTGAAACATTCCCAGCGCGCGCATTGTGTTATCAGTGATCCAGACCGAGTTGGTTAAGCCCTCGCGTCGCTCGGCATGGTTGGCCGCTATCAGCAACTGGTCAACCTCACCACTGCGCAAACCCATCCATCGGTCCAGGCGACACTTGCGGTTGATACGGTCCATGCGGTGTTCGAGTCGCGAATTGGGCGCCTCCCCCACATTACGCAGTTCGAAATTATTCCCGGGCCCGCCCCTGACCAACTGGATAAGCGGAAGTTGCTCTGCATGGATATACGCCGCCCCGAAATCGGCGCCGCAAGGTTCATCCGGATTGCCCAGCGCCGGAGCATTTACAGACCGCTTGGGTGCGAACATGGAGAGCGCGAGAAGCTCCTCGATGCCCTCTGGAGAAAGTTGTGTAGACTCGCCGAAAGCCCAAAGCTGCCGCACATCGACAAGCCCTATACGACCGAAATTCTTTGGATAAAAATCTTCGGCACTCTGAAGTGGATCGGGATCGACCAAGCGAGTCCGAGGATCGACCCGTCGTAGTGGCTTCGTGGCTTGAGTACCGTTTAGCGGGAAGTACTCTGCCTCCAGCAGCAAAGCCTGCCGGGTCGGGCCAAAAGCGCTGTTCTGACGCAGTGCAACATCGGATCGAAGCCCTCGCGCGCCCCGATTCTTGAAATACGGGTAGTCGGTGTCGGTGCGCCGAACAATTTCACCCAATGTATCCGTGCCGATTACCGACCGAATGACGTAGAGGATTTTTTCCCAATCCTGATCGAAGGGCAACCCGTTGTGAAAGCGTGTATCGCGCAGTAACGCATCAAGATCTGTGTCCGGATTGAGCCGTTCGCGAATTTGCGCTTCGAGTAAACCGTTGACGATCTGGATCGAAGGTAAAATCTGGTTTACCGCGACGGGATCAATCAGGTGTGTGTCCACATCCGGCCGTCGATGTTCCAGTGGCAAACTCGTGGAAATATTGCTGATAGGTATGAGCCTGTCGCGCACCCATTCTCGAAGCGCCACCATATAAGCCGTTGGCGAGTAACTGGACTCAATCGCACCGATCGGACTTAGTCTGGCAGGATCCGGCTTGAACAAAAGGGCGTAACTCGGCCCTCCCACCAAGCCCTGAATTCCTGGCTGTACCGCAAACGTTTCTGCCCCCTCAGGCCTCAGGCTTTGTTCGCGAAACGCCCTGGCCATATACAGGGCCAACGCGTTGCCACGAGAGATGAGTGCATCGGCTTCCCGTCGGGTCAGGCCGAAATCGGCGATCAGGCGCTTGCATCCCAGCTTCACCAACTCGAACACGCTGGGATTGCTTTGGATAAACGTGTTGAGTTTGGGCAATGCAAGCAAACGTTGCTCATCCAACACCGCGGCTAGCAGTTGGAAAACAGGGCGCTGATCGGAGTCCTTCATCTGCGAATTTCCTCTTGAGCGAAACCAGGCGCCGAACGTTTACGAGACGTCGGCAAGGCGATTCATGGAGAGCATTTAGCGCCGT
>Ga0182008_10002017_pt1 | contig 13021 bp, 16 predicted proteins | sample Sormic07211129_1_FD_120482 | JGI IMG/M metagenome (GOLD analysis project Ga0182008, IMG submission 120482) | Rhizosphere microbial communities from Sorghum bicolor, Mead, Nebraska, USA - 072115-129_1 metaG | ecosystem: Host-associated > Plants > Roots > Rhizosphere | place: USA: Nebraska...
AGGCCTCAGCAATCACCATCGTATTTTCGATTGCTGATGGGTATTTTCGGAACAACCGCTCCATTTCCGCAACTTCCTTCATATAACGCTCCGCATTCTGGTGCAAACGAAAGCCTGCCTCCTGAATGGTACACTTTTCCCGAACGCAGGTCAGCACATCCTGTAATTCCCTGCGCGAAGGATCATGGTAATGCACATCATTGGTAGCCACCACCGGGATCCCGTAAAAATCAGACAGTTGTGAAGTGCGAAAGATCAGTTTATCATCATTCCCCTGGTACGTTCGGGTTGCTGCCAGGTAAAGCTGGCCGCCCAGCGCTTCACGGTATTGCGCAACCGCTAAAACAAAACCCGGATCGTATTCAAACCTGCGGTTCAATACCCCCGGCATCACCAGGGTAAAAATCATTCCCTTACTATGCGCATAAACATCCGACCGTGAAAGATGGCAGGAACCTTTTTCTGCCCGCATATTGCCTAAAGTCAACAATGCCGAGAGCCTACCGTAAGCTTCCTTGTCTGTAGGATAAGCCAATAAACTCGGGCCATCCAATAGATCCAGCCTGCAGGCAGGGATCAGCTTCACATTTTTTCCCTGGCAAGCCGCATGTGCACGCACGATTCCCGCCAATGTATTCCGGTCGGTAACCGCAATCTTCCCGTAACCATACGCTTCCGCCTGGTCTACCAGCTCTTTGGCATGCGAAGCGCCGCGCAAAAAACTAAAATTCGAAGTCACCTGTAACTCACTATATCCCATAACACTAATCTCTAAGCAAAAAATCCATGAATAAACCACTGGTACCTTTGATCACCACCATAATGGCCTGAACGAAATAGCCAGTACCTGCGACCCTGATCATCCTCCACCTGGTAATAATCCCTATGCTCACCCTGATCCAGCCACCATTCCCGCTCGATCCGTTCAGGTCCATCCGCTTTTACGACATGGTGCCTTATGCCCTTATAAATAAAAAAACCAGGCGGATGATCCGGGATCAGCGCCATCACTTCAATTGGGTCAGGCCGTTTCAAAAGCTCTGTTGGCCGGGGTTTCTCCACCCGCCACTCCGTAGCAGGTTTATCCGTCACAGACCTGGCCTGCAAAACCGCACGCTCCGGCCAGTATCGTGTAGCCGGTAAATACCGGTGGATCACCTGAGGGCCTATCTTTCCAGCAACCCTGTCCAGCAGTCTGATCACACTCTGGTCATCCAGTCCGGGACGCGAAGTCCACATCTGCTCCTGCGGCACTTCCACATCATCCACCTTATCCGCATCCAATACAAATACCTCAATCCCTAAACCCGGCCGGATCTGGTCTATCTTTAGCTGGAAAAGCTTAAACAAATGACTCACGCTATGTGTCGCACCGCTGGTACCAATAGAAACCTGCACCAGCTTACCATCAATCCGGAATCCGCTCAATACACCCATACGTAATCCTTTACCCTCAGTCTGCATCCGTTTACACAAACTTTCCAGCATCCTGTTAATGGCGATTTCGATCCCCACCTTGGTTTTGATCGGTTCCAGGCAGGCCAGCCGTTCGCTAAAAGGAACAGGCACCTGCAAAGGAATGAGCACCTCAGCTTCGGATCCCAAGGCCTGCCCCAGCCGCAGCAGAAAATCCTCACCAAACCGTCGGCGCAGCACCGATCTGGGCATTCCAATAAAACTTTTAATCTGGTAAAATCCCAGCTTATGAAGCCTGGCCAGTACCGGCTGCTCCAAACGCAAAGCCTCCGGCACCAGTCCAAGCAAAGCCTCAGGATGTCCGCCCACAGGAATCAGCGGCGTCACCTTACCATAATGCGATACCGCCCATGCAGCGCCGGGCGTGTCGGCAATCGCCACCCGGACGGTGTATCCCTTACCCGCCAGGCGGGAAACAATCTCTTTTAAATATTCACGTTCACCACCCCAAAGGTGCGTACAGCCGGAAACATCCAGCAGCAGCCCATCCATTCCAAATTCATCAATCGCCACAACAGGCGAATACCTCACGCACCATTCTCCCAGACCGCGCAACAAATTCCGCGGCCGATCGGGTTTATCATCCAGCACCTCCAGACCCGGGCAGATCGCCTTCGCATCAGCTGCCCGCATACCAACCTCCACGCCGAAACCAGCGGCCAAAGCACTCACCGCAGTAATCATCATCCGCCCATGATCAGGCGCAGCAAAAACAAAAGGCACCTCAGCCAGTTCCGGCCGTCGGATCAGCTGCCAGTCAGTCAAAAGCTGGCGGAACCATATGGAAACAAAACGCCTTTGCATAATCTCCTATCCAATTTGCCTGCCCTCCTGCTCAGACCAAGCCGTTTCCCCAAACACTTCTTTAGCCGCCTCAACCTTATCTACGCGCTCAACGTTCTCAACGTTCTCAAAACCTTCACCCGCCCACTCCAGCACAAAGCTGCCCGGGTTCCCGTTACGCACTTTCAACAGCTCCACCTGCCAGCGCGGAAAACCCAGCCCCGGCATCCCGTCTTCAGTATCAGTAGGTAAAGGACTGATCTTCCACCTGGCGGTAGCCACCGTTCTTGCCGCTTTACTGGCATCCTTGCGCAGGATAAAACCAGTCACCCCGCTTTCCTCCACTGCCAATTGCAGCCTGCGCGATTCTATTAAACTCAAATTATTCAGCTCCGACACCACCGCCGCAAGTCCCTCACACTTCAGCGCTTCCTCAGTCACCCACAGCACTTCCTTCTCCGTGCTCACATCCATAAAAATGATGCGCTCGGGTTCTACGTTAAACAAACTCAAAGAAGCGGGAAACAACCGGCGAGAGGTACTGACCCAGACACAAGCCGCACCGTCCTGCATCAGCACCGAAAGCAGCCCGGCAATAAAACCATCACTGGCTGCCGAATCTTCCGGTAAAACGGTAATAAATTCATGGATTGCCCTTTTGGGAAAGACCCCGCCGGGAAAAACCTGTTCGATCTCACCCAGGCCGATACGCTCAGCCTTGCCCCCTGCCTGCGGCTTAAAGCCCTGCCAGAGCAGAATATCCTGCTGGAGTTTTTGAAACAATTCCTTTTTAGCATCCATGATTTATCCCCCAATCCGCGAGTACTAGACTCACCCGCTAATTACACAACAAACATAATGCTAAAAATGTTAGTAAAAAATCTAATGTGGATAATTCCGCAATAATTGTTAGCAAAATGTCATTCAAACCAAAATAAAGCAATTCATAATACTAATATCATTAGTTTTTACAGAAAATATTTAAATTAGCAGGATGAACCTTTTTTCAGACACAGCACTATTTGATGGGGGCATTAAAAGGTATACAGACTTTAATTTGCCGGATACTGAACTGCGGCTATGGCAGCATTTTTTTGATAAGACAAGCTCGGACAATTACTATAACACATTGCTTAACGAATCACCCTGGCAGCAGCGCATGCACAAGATGTATGATAAGATGATTGCAGACCCACGCCTGACCTCCTATTATGGCGGAGACAACGGGCACGCATGGACACCGATGTTATTGGAAATCAAAGCAGCCGTTGAACAAATCACGGAAATCACATTCGACCGTGTCCTTTTAAACCTCTACCGGGATGGAAAAGACTCCGTCGCCTGGCATAGCGACAACCTCCCCGCAGACGGCAAGCACCACCACATCGCCTCGGTTACCTTTGGTGACACCCGCATATTCAAAGTACGTCATAAATACAGAAAAGATATCCGGCAAATCGACATCCCGCTCACCCATGGAAGCCTGCTGCTGATGGGCGAAACCATGCAGGAACAGTATGAACACCACATTCCCAAGACAGCAAGAGCTATCGGTCCACGCATCAACCTAACCTTCCGGATCTCAGAATCTTCCAAACCGGTATACCTAGTTAAACCTGAAGGTCAAGTCCAATAGCAACCTTAAAACACCTCCAACAACTAAAAAATCCAAAACGGATTCCCCTGCCAATTGTTGACCTAAAAAATAAAATGATACAACCATGAATACAGATTACGATAACGATTTGATATCGCTGGCGACGGGTTTTAAATCGTTGTTCAGCTGGTGACCTCCATGGGGCATTTCTCGAAAAACTGCCCAGGGAATATTTTGCTTATAAAATGTGAGGTGTGCTAAGGGGACCACATCATCATCCGCGCACTGGTAGAAAAAAAACGGAAGATCCTTCGGCAGATCAGCTGAAAAATCCTTCTTAAGCTTAAGGGGCTGCATCCAGTCCTGGTTTCCGCTCCAGTATGGGGTAGCAATAAGAAAGACTCCAGCAATATCGCTTCTAACTTTATTTTCAGAGAGATATTTCAACAACATGGAAGCACCCAGAGAGTGGCCTGCCAAAATCACTTCGCCATCCATTGAAGAAAGCGCTTTAGCGATCGCCTCCGGCCATTTAGATCCAAAATGTGGTTCTTCGTCAGCAGGCATTTCAGGGTAACTAACTTTATAACCCCCTCCCAGCGCACTCCGTAAAGAAGCAACAAGTGCTAAATCCCCCTCATAGCCAACATCACCAGCTCCCTGGATAAACAGCACCTGTCTGCTAACATAAACACTTTCTTTTTTGCTCATCGATATAAAAACATCCTTTAGCCGTTATTTGTTCTTCTTCAGTTTGTTTGATGCTTTGGATACTTTCTTATAGCTCAGACATAAGTGACGAAATTTATAATTTCTAAATGGGATCTCTTGCAGAGACAACAAGTTCAAAGATATCAGGAGATAAGCATTGGTCCTGCCATTTTCTTTCATTTTCTTCAGATCCACCAGCAAGTTTAACCGCTTTCAATGCATATTTTGCTGCTATGAGCGAATGATCGGCCATATGTGCTGTAGCAACTGCATGCCCCACTGCTCTGGCGACAGAAACTTCAACAGGGTTGGTCAATTCTTTAGCAACCGCAATGGCATCAAACGAGGCATTCCTGGCATCACCCACAGAAGCATTATTTTTCGCCCATTCCTTCGCTACTTCAATTGCGCTAGTAAGGCGTGCATCAACACCATTAGACATTAAAAGCAAAACATTTTCGGCGCACTTACAAGCCCACAAAATTAGCTGTATATGCTGTGCTTTTGTTAAAGGGCCACCACGATGTTCGGCTATAAAGCGTTTATCTCTCATTCATTTAATGTGTCTGTTCTTAGATACGCTCCATCAGCGGTTGAACGTCAAAGTGTCTTCAGTGCCTTCACCATCGCTTTGTGCGTTTTGGATTTTTCTGCGGGATCACTTAAAGCCTGTAAACCCCGGGTTAGCGATACGTTACGACCTGTTAATTTATAACCTTTAATTTTTTTAGAAACAAAATCCACTCGTCATTGTCATAATCAGGAATAATTTTCTGATACTTTTCTCCAAAAACATAGGTACTTAAAAAATCATCAAAATCTCCAAGAAAAGTCATCGGAACAACTGCATCATCATCTTGCTTAAATGTATAAACACTTTGATCAGCGATGTCTAATACCAATGGTTCGTACAGGATCTGACCAATAGCTATGAGTGAACCATTAGAATTCTGCCGCTCATGGAGCGTATATTGATTCCGCTTCAGGTCATCATAACTCCAAAAGTCAATAGCACCAAATCGTGCTCCATTTGTAACTTCCAGAAATTCGGAATAAGCGCCAATTTTTTCAACCGCCTCCTCCTCGAGCTCGATCCCAAGCTTTAATTGGGCGAAAATAATACTGGCGGGATTTTTATCCAACTCATTCTTAACCAGTTCAAATATTTGAAGAAGTTTTGTATTCATCTTGTATTAGTTATTTCCCGAATATTTAATCTGCGGGATGAACTTACATTGGGTCTAAGGTGTAGAAAGTTTTTTCAACCTCCAAATTGCTGTCGCATTTTTAGGGTCTATATTTAGGAGTTGTTTATAAACATCAACCGCCATTTTAACATGACCGGTTCGCGCATAAAGATCTCCGAGGCTTTCATAAGTCCTTGTAGAATTTGGATACTCAGTCAGGTTAAATTTGTATAGTTTGGTGGCCTCATCCACCTTACCTGCTTTTCGCAATTCATCACCAGCATAGATCAGCACAGGCTCATCAAACACCAGATACTTATTTTTAGCCGCTTTAAGCCGATGATATAAAGCAATAGCCTCATCAGTACCCTTAAGTTCAGCCACAGAATTAATAGTATCCAATAGTGCCCATTTATATACATAAGGTTTTAGGGCGTAAGTAGAGTCAAGAATATGCTGGGCAATGTCATTCACATCATTAACTGTATTTGACAAGACCACAACACCCCTGTTCTTCCTTTTATCAAAACCGGCAAATGACCGGTAACCTGCAGTTGCACCATCTTTAAATAAGATTTGTTTACCGTTATCATCTAAAAGCGTCCAGCCCAAAGTAATATACGCATCATTCCCACCTTTTTTATTGTGCTTCACATGAGACAATTCCATAGCCGGGTACAGATCAGTTTTAATCAAACCTAAATTTGCTGCCAAAAAATTGAGCATGTCATTTACATTAGATCTCAAAGCGCCGTTACTCGCTATAGCAGGCATGTCCCAATTCGCGACAGATTTTCCATATTCGTTATGCCCCACAGCCATGTTTTTTTTAAGCTCCGGTGTCAGGGTAATTACCGTACTGTTCATTTTTAGAGGCAGGAAAACCCGCTCCTTTACAAGAGACTCATAATCTTTACCGGATGCATTAACGATTACCTGTCCCAGCAACGAATAACCGGTATTGGAATACTGAAACTGCGAGCCCGGTTTATGGTCCGGTTTAAACCTGGAAACATAGTCAAGTAACTGCTCCACAGTATAATCTGCATAAGGATTTTCCAGGTCTTTAGGATAATTATTATCCGGGAAGCGGGGGAATCCGGCTGTGTGGGTAGCTAAATTTAGAAGTGTAATGTCGCTTACATTTTTATCCAGCGGTCCTGCAAAATCAGGAAGGAATTTTACAAGCGGGTCACTGAGACTGAGTTGTTTTTTTAAACTCATATCGGCCAATACCAGCGATGTGACCACCTTGGTTATCGAACCAATTTCATATTCGGTATTTCCATCTGGCAGGCGGGGATCTTTGTCACTTAAAACTCCGGCACTGATCACATGCCTGCCATTTGCATCTACAATGCCTACAATGATGCTCTTGCTTCGTTTATTTTCGACTTCTTTCTTCAAGATCGAATAAATGCTATCAAGGGGTATTTGCGCTGAGGCCGAACCTGGTTTCAAGAAGACAACAATAAATACAAAAGCAGCTATCGCTTTTAACAAAGATCCTGCCGTCATATCAATAGTTTAATATAAGACACGGAAGGTCATTTATTGTTACATATCTCATAAACGAGCGCCTGCTTCCAGAATTCCAAAGTCTTTGAAAATAAAAAACTGCGAAGCACAATAGAGCCAACAGCTACCCCCATAGTATTTATCCTTTCTTTTTCTTAGTCGCTTTAGCCTGAGGATTAAACAAGAGGCACAGGTTAATCCAGTAAGCAAGTTCCCTGTCCCCGTTGATATCGGCTAATGCTACATACACGAAATCCTTGCTCGCGCGCCCGTTCATCACCATTTGACGCGCAATGCCTTTTTCCAGCTCTTCTACCACCCGGTCATGGCCTATCCTGCAAAGCAGGTCTTCCTGGTTGACGCAAACGCACATCTTACCATTAACCAGGAAGCAATGCCCACTGAACATCGTCTTTTCTTCGACATCAGGCTCATTGACCAGCAGTTCCCTCACCTGATCTGATACCTGTTCATTGATTATTCTTTTCATATCTGTTAAGCTAATTTACAACATAAAAACATGAATTACACGCGTCTATGCAATCGATATCAGTTAGCTACAGGTAATTTGAAAAAGAAGTAAACATACTGAAAGCCTTTAAACTTATTATTTACTTGATTTATAATATACGCATTTTGTACATCAGATGGGACTGCCAATAAAATCGATAAAAAATTAAGAAAGTTCCGTAAATATGGTATAACTTCGTATCTCGTAAGTTTCATTTTGTATATATTGTCAATATTTTTAATGCACCTGCGACCTTATTAAAAAACCGTATAAAATAAGTGTGTCTGAAATCTTCAAAAAACATATAAACAAATTCGTACAAGTCTCTGACGATGAATTTGAAGAAATTGATAAATTCTTCGACGTTAAACAAGCGGCTAAAAAAGAAAACTTATTAGAAGAGGGGCAGACTTGTAGATATCATTATTTCGTTTTGAATGGCTTATTGCGAAAGTTTTATCTCAACGAAAAAGGCATTGAACAAACCACTGAATTTGCCATAGAAACTTGGTGGCTAACTGATAACTTTGCCTACGAAAATCAGGTCCATACAGAATTTTATATTCAGGCTGTAGAAAAATCAACTATACTTTACATCACACAAGAAAAACAGGAAAAACTATTAGAGGAATTCCCAGTAATGGAACGATATTTCCGTTTTGTTTACCAGCGCGCTTATGCAGCGGCCCAAAAGCGTATCAAATTTCTTTTTTCGTTTTCGAAAGAAGAATTTTATTTCCAAGCGGTTAGAAATTACCCCGAATTCGTCCAGCGTGTTCCACAATACCTAATCGCGTCCTATCTAGGATTTACCCCCGAATATTTAAGCGAAATCCGAAAAAGGCTTCTTTCTTAAACCAGTTTAAGTTTTTTCTTTTCCTTATTCTCGAATTTTGCATTAAACAATTAAAAAATAATATAATGCAAAAAAGATTTAACTTTAAGGAGGTTGCGCCAAATGCACTAAAAGCGATGGTTGGTTTAGAATTGTATCTTTCAAAGGCTTCCATCTCAAATACAACCAAAGAACTTATAAAAATCCGTGCTTCACAAATCAACGGCTGTGCATATTGTATCAACACTCATACTCAAGACGCAATTAAAAATGGCGAAACAAGTCAGCGTATTTTTTTATTGAATGCTTGGAGAGAAGCTGAAGATATTTTTACGGATGAAGAAAAAGTAGTGTTGGCAATAACGGAAGAGATGACATTAATCCATCAAAATGGATTGTCAGATGAGACCTATTCAACCGCATTACAATTTTTTAGCGAAACCCAAATTGCAGATATTATAACTGCCATAATTACCATCAATCTTTGGAATAGACTTGTGTTAAGTACCCACCTGTTGATAGGACAAAGTCTTGCATAAAACTATTATAAACTTATTCTCTATATAGAATGGTTTAAACTCTTTAGGACCTTGTAATATTACACATCATTAACCTTCAAAAAACGTTAAAATAGGAATTAGGCGTTTGACTGAGACCCCACCAACTCCATAAAAAAAAGAGGGTGATCATGATTTTTATGATGCACCCTCTTGTTCCCAAAACAATTGTTATTTATTTAGCGCTGTTTTTCTTTTCAGTCACTTCAGTACGGATCTCCTGAGCCAATACCTTTAAATCTTGCATAGCCTTACGCACACGTGTTCCGGCAGCACCATTGCCATTTTCATAGAACTTAGTGGCATCTGCCTCTACCTGAGCTACCAGCTCCTTTACTTTCTGGAATTTTTCCATAATTTTTACGTTTGTTTTTATGTGAATGAATATAGTTTAAAATCGGCTGCGAATATAAAATTTATCTGGAAAGTTCTTGCCCCGCAGAAACACCCCGCTGCATATTATTCGTCACAGAAAGTGTCCTTTCCCTGGAGGTCTCTTTCGCAAAGTCCTCTCGTTTCTCCGGTTTTCCGTTCTCCGCATAGAAATTGAGTTTACCATACCTGACCGCAGCTTCAATAAACACCTTCGCCGGTTGTCCGTCCTTAACCACCGTTACCATCGGCTTATTGCCGTTCTTGATAGCGACTTCAAGTTTCTCTCTTTTAGCCGGATCTTCCAGTTCTTTGATCTGGTAAGCGTCAAGGACTTTCTGAACATCAAAACCATAGGAAGGATCTCCGTACTGGCGAAAAGTAAGGTTATTCTGCCTGTCCCTGGGCTTCTCGTTATCCAGCTGCATCCAGGCTTTGTAGGGAATCCCCTCCCTGCTGAGCAGGTCATCCCGGTAAACCGAACGCCCTTCCATTAAATTCACCGCCTGCTCAGCGGTAAAACCCTTACCCTGATCCAGCCAGAAAGTCTGCGGCAAAGACTGCGCATAATAAGTTTGCTTAAACTCTTTGGACACATAATTCACTTTACCATTTTCCATATTGGCCAGCATCACCTTAGCAGTTGGATCTTTTCCCACAGCCAGTTCCGCATTACCTTCCATTTTCCTGAAATGTGCGATCGCTTCTGAAACATTCTCAAAAGACTTAACCGAATTTCTGCCACCCTCCTGCGCCGGCGGAACGATGATCATATATTTATGCCCTTCAGCCAGCGGTTTATCGTTATTCATCGCCGCCTCATAACGGCCCAGGTAATAATAATCAGATTTAGCAGACTGTTTAAAATGCAGGGTAAAATCCAGCCTGCCTTTTGCCGCAGGCAAGCTGTCATACAGCTTGAAATCAGGAACATTGGTTCGCATGCGTTCCTGCATGAGTGTAATGAGCTTCTCGCTAAAGCCTAAGGCTTTCATTTCCTGTTCTAAATTCTCTAAGTTATTTAAATTCATAATCGTAGTTTCTATTTATCGATAAGACTTCTGTTGTTTGTTGTTGCGGAGCAATACAGGATATCCCGCCTTCAGCTTCACCTTGATCCGCTTGACCTGTCTACTAAACAGTGACTTGGCCGCATTGATCCCAGCTCCTGCAGCCTGTATGCCCAGCGACTGATCCATACTTAAAAACTGCATGTTTTGCACTGCGCTGTTCGCTCCGGAGTTTACCCCTTCCAGAATGATAGCTTCCGGTGCATTGATCCCGATCATGGCATCTTTCTGGTCAAAGACCGACAGGTCAACCGGGATAATAGAAGTACCCAGACGAATGTTACGGATCACCGGAATCAGCCGCTGGTTGGACAAACCCGCAGTACCGTAAATAAGTTGCCCTTTAGGGATCAGCTGGCCACCAATCCGCATGGTATCCAAAAGCTTCAGTTTAACTACCGAACCCTGGCTCACCTTTTGGTTACCTTCCACAATGGCCGGAATCGCTTTAAACAAGCTGTCCGCGACAATAGGATCAGGTGAATACTTCTCTTTCGCCCGTTCCGGATGCTGGATGTCAATGATTTTCTCCAGCATGGAACTCAGTTGTGCCATTTCCGGATCATCGCCCGCAGGCTGCTGCATGGTTTTCATCAGTCCCTCCAGGCGGTCTACATCGTTTTTCAGGTTCGCCGGTTCCTTCCGATAAGACGCAACTGGCACTGGTGCCGCAGGTTTACTCAGCTCCTTGCTGAGCAAATCCAGTTTCTCATCAATTGCGCTGGTCTGTGGTTCCAGTTCCCTGCCCCGAAAACCCAGCTTCTGCGCAGCAGCCATTAAGCCGTTCTCTGCAACTTTAGCAAAATCACGCTCCGCCTGGGCATAAAAGCCCATTTTATCCGTGGGATCCGCCTTTTTCAGGCGCGCATCCGGTAAACTGGCATTGATACCGCTAACCGGCAATCCGGCACCATGATTAGTCCCCTTGCCTCCATCCAGGGCATAAAAGCCCAGGGCTAAAAAAGGCACGACCAATACCGGAAGCATCAGCAATAACTTTCGTTTGTCTTTTGTTTTTGTGTTCATCATATCATTGATTTGGGTGAATAATTAATTGGTAAAAGCCGAGATCAGCACATAAACCAGGTAAGCCCCGATCAGCGTACAAAACCCGATCAGCAAGCCGATCCGCCACGGCATAGAAAACCCTGCACATCTCGCATTCAGGTAATCGGCCAGTTTTCTTTGCCGGATAAGGATCATCCCGGCAATCCGTGCCGAGACAGCATCCGAATTTCCCGCTACCCTAGCTCTTTTCTTAAAAAATCGCATAGCTATGGTTTTAAAGGTTCATCGGTATTGGAAACCGTTTCCCAGCGCTGGATCAAAAAACCATGCGGATTGTTATCCGTCTGGGTTTTGATGTCCCTCACCTGTCCCTGGGTCACCAGCTTACGAAAAACCGTACTGCTGGATCTGACCAGCTTCTGGGTGGCGTAGCAGGTAAAAGGATAAGGATAACTGTTCATATCCAGCCGGATGCTGTCGACTACGATCTCCTGGCTGATATTCGCAGAAATCAGGTTATTGAAAAAACCCTGTTCCTTCAGGTTGTCATAAGCCTTCTTGGCACTCTCATCCGCCAGGTACAACGCTTTGGTCACGCCAGCCTGTATCGCTTTTTCATCCGGACTCAGACTAAAGAAATACTGGTGAAAGGTCCGGATATGATCCCGGAGCTCAACCGGCAAATTACTTTTACGGTCTGAAGCCAATGCTTCGAGCACTTTCCCGTTGTACAGGATATGCACCCTGTTCTGGGAAGCCTCCACCAGCTCATAACTTTTGTATACGCAAAAGCACATCACCAGCGCATTGCACAGGATCAGGAAAATACTGAACCTCTTGATGTGCTGAAAAGCCGTATCTATATTTTTGAATTGTGTAAACATGGATTTAAGGTTAAGATTTACCAGATAATTTGTCTTTGAAATAATCCTGACCGGAGGCTTCGGCCATGCCATGCTCCAGGTTCCTTCGGGCATCATCAAAACGGTCTACAATCATCCCTGCTCCCGCACGAGCACTAGCTATACTTTTTGCACCAGCCTGGTAGGCACTGCTGGTTCCACCGGAAACCATCATATTGACTTTGGTCAGCATAGAATTGCCGCCACCGGCATGCACAATGTAATTGGCTATCGTCGGAATACAGAAATATCCTGCAATGCCGATGATCATAAATATCAGATAGGCCGTATCGGTACTGGAGAAAAAGGTATCCCCCTGCTGGGCCACCTCATCAATATCCAGCTTGATCATTTGCTGCTGGATTTTGCCCAGGATCGTTCCGAAGATATTGGCGATCGGTAGCCATAAAAAGATATTGATGTACCGGGCAATCCAGACCGATAAGGTATGCCCCAACCCGTCGAAGACCGCGAATCCAAACACCAGCGGGCCG
>Ga0182008_10002018_pt1 | contig 13020 bp, 12 predicted proteins | sample Sormic07211129_1_FD_120482 | JGI IMG/M metagenome (GOLD analysis project Ga0182008, IMG submission 120482) | Rhizosphere microbial communities from Sorghum bicolor, Mead, Nebraska, USA - 072115-129_1 metaG | ecosystem: Host-associated > Plants > Roots > Rhizosphere | place: USA: Nebraska...
AATGGTCCACACCACGTGCGTCGTCACATCCAGCCCTTCCTCCTTGAGCAGCGAGGCCTCCTCCGCCATCCAGCGACGATAACGGTGCAAATAGCGCTGGATCGTCGCCTGGTCGATTTTCTCACCCCACAAATGAGTACGCGGTGGTGGCTGAACGAAGGCGCATAAATGCAGCTCGGCACCACTGGCCCGGGCCAGGGCACAGGCCCGTCGCATCGCCGCAGAAGGATGCAGATCGGGTTCGACGATCAAGAGCAGGCGCTGGTATTGCCCCATCACACACCTCCATCGGGTTGTTCACCTCGAGTCGCAAACCGCGTCGACGCGTTGCGGCGCGATCTGCAGCGTGCGCTCATCGATGCCCCGAGCGGTTTGATCTGAATCAAATGCGGGGCAATCGACAGTTGGCTACGCGGGGACTGATCCAGATCAGAATCAATTGCCGCCGCGGGCGTAGAACACTACCGGACGCGTAGCTTTTTTGCCGCACCACAGGTTCACACCCGAAGGAGGAGCACATCATGCTCACTGTCAAAGACCACAACGAACGCGCTGCCGCCCTGTATGCCAGCATCAGCGGCAAGCACTGGATCCAGGCACTCAAGGACGGCCGTCACGTATTGATCAGGCCATTGCGCGATGAAGACCGCCAGCGCGAATATGACTTCATCAAGCGCCTGTCACCGGAGTCCCGGCACATGCGTTTCCTGGCGCAAATCAATGAGCCAGGCACGGCCATGCTCGACCAGTTGATGGATATCGATTGTAAGACCCGCATGGCCTACATCGCCTTGGTCCATGACAACGGCGAGTTGATCGAGATCGGTGTCAGCCGCTATTGCGCGACTGGCGAGCACGAATGCGAGTGCGCCGTGACCGTCGCCGATCCCTGGCAGCACCTGGGATTAGGGACGTTGTTGATGGAGCACTTGATCGAGACCGCGCGGAAAAACGGCTATCGCCAGATGTACTCCGTCGACGCCGCCAGCAACGCTCCCATGCGCGACTTGGCCCACAGCCTGGGCTTTGAAACCCGCTCCGACCCCGACGACACCCGCCAGGTCATCCACCGTCTCTATCTCTAGACACAACATTGGCGCGGGGCCACGTATCGAGGCCCCGCGCGAAGTTGATCTCCTTACTCCTGCGGCTTGATCGCCAACACGCTGCAGGGCGCCCGTTGCAAGATAAGTTCGGCGGTGGTGCCCAAACGCCGGTCCAGGCCACGATGCTCAGTGGTGCCCATGACGATGACATCGATCTGATGATCGGCGGCGAACGTGCAGATGCTGTTCAATGGCGTGCCTTCAATGAAATGACGTTGCCGCGGCTCGACACCATGGCGCTCGGCCAGGGACTCGAATACCTCGTGCTGCGCCTCGCCCAGCGCTTCGTAAAGCCCGGTGGCCAGGGGCAGTGCGCCGATGCCCATGTCCGAGGCGTACACCGCCGTCCAGTCGAAAGCGTGCAGCAACTCGACCTGGGCGTTGCACTGTTCAGCCAGTTTGACGGCGGCGTCGACGATCCGGTCGTTGAACACCAGGTCCTGGTCTTCACTGCGCAGCACATCGACAATCGCCAGGATCCGCCGGGGCCGGGGGTGGCGGGCGTCCGTGACCAGATGCACCGGCACCGGACAGTCACGCAGCAAGCGCCAGTCCAACGGCGTAAAAAAGATCCGCTTCATCGCCGGCTCCGGCTGGGCGTCCTTGATGATCAATGCCAATGGCATCTCTTTGATGTAGTGCTGCAAGGCTTGATAGGGATCTTTGCCCCAAACCACCTCGCAGGTCACCTCCGCCCCGTGTCGACGCGCCAGCTCAGCCTGTTGCCAGAGCCAGTGCCGATGGGTTTCCAGGTAGCCCTCGCGCGCTTGCTTGACCTGCTCCGGCGCAAAAAGACCGGCCACCGAAAGCAAGTCCAGGTAATCGATCGCGACGATATGCAGGGGTAAATCCAGGGCCAGGGCCAGTTCGGTGGCGCGGTCGAACGCCGGCGTACGGATCATGGCATCAGGCGCCAATAGCAACAAACGTTGAGTCTGGGACATGGAACACCTCGGCACGTGGCGGCTGCCACTTAAGGGATTGAGGGTTCCAGAATGAACGCACGCCAGGCGCGGGACTTGATCTTCATCAGACTGCCATCACTCAGGTCGAACGTCGGGCTCACAAGCGTTGGAGCACAAGCCCGGCCCACATCGCCAGCGTCACCAGCACCTGACCGGAAATGACATAGGCGGCGAAACCGCGCCCGCCACTGAACCAGGCCACCGCGCATTTACTCAGGGAGTTGCTGCTCAGTGCCATCAAGACCGGCACGGCGATGCCGTCGAAGGGCAACAACCCGGCCTTCGCCAGGGAAGCGATGGAGGCTGTCGAAGCATGGGCATCGGCCAGCCCGCTGAAAATCGCAGTCACGACCACACCGGTCTGTCCGAACAGGTCGAGCATCGCCGACGACAAGACAGTGATCCCGGTCATCATGAGCGTCACCATCAACGCCAATCTCAGGCTGAACGCCCCACCCGCCTTGATCGGTTCATCGGCACGTCCCTTGGGGCGAGGAAACATCAGCACACCGCCACAGAGCAATGTCATCAGCGTGCCACAGAGCAATGGTCCCCACATCCAACGCACCAAGGCGGGTTCCACAGCGCCGAGGATCAGCGCCATTTGAGCCAGGGTCGCCAGGTTGGATAACAACGCAGCGGCGCTCAACCCCTTGAGATGGGACGGCTGTTTCGCGGCGATGTTTCCCATGGACGCAACAGTTGCCGTGGCGGAGGCGAACCCCGAGGCAATCGCGCCGAGGGGGTAGCCGTAGCGGGTGCCGAGGGTGCGCACCGCGACATGCCCCAGCGCCCCGACGGCCATGAGCATGACAGTCAGGGCACAGATGGTGCGCAGGTTGATTGCGTTGTATGGCCCAAGGTAGCGGTCCGGCGCCAGCGGTAGCACGACCAGCACGGCAATCAGCAGTATCAGGCCGTCGCGCAGCTCGTCGGCGGTCAATTGGCTGCGGGCGAAATGGTGCAACGTCTGGCGGCTGGCAAGCAGGCCGGCCATCACTACGCCAATCGCTATTGCCAGCGCCGGTACGCTCACGCAGAGCGCACCCAATGCCAACACCGCAAACAACGCCACCTCGCTGGTGATACCAGGGTCCTTGTCGAGGTTTCGCCAATACGCCGCAGTCACCAAGGCACCCAGCGCAAGCGCGACAAGCCCAAGCAACAATGGGCCGCCGACCCGGAACGTGACATACCCCAGCAAAGAGGTGACGGCAAAGGTACGCAGGCCGGCGAAATCGCGCCTGTCGCCCTCACCTTTGCGTCGCTCGCGTTCGAGCCCTACCAACAGGCCGATGCCCAATGCCGCAGCAGCGTTAGCAAAGGCCAGGGTCTCGATCATGATGATGACTCTACTGGCAAACTTGAGCAGGTACTTTGTCTGGCGTTACGCGGGCGCCACCTCTCGCCCCTGGTCGCGAAAGGTTGTCAACCGAGGGCCAGGCATGTGGCGCGTCGATTCGAGCCTGCAATCTATTTACAAATGCTTGAGCATCCCCCAGACGGCTGAAACCCACCTGGCAGGCATCCAGATGCACCACCCAAAGTGTCCCTGGCTGTTGCTCTTCTATCCGAATAATCATGACCTGCCTCCCGACGCCGAATGATGGCGAGAGTGAACAACTCGTTGTAGCTGGCCTGATCCCGTTCAAGGCGTGATGGCAACTTTCATCACACCATCGCGCTGGTGGGCGAACAGGTCGTAGGCCGCTTCGATGTCGTCAAGCTTGAAGCGATGCGTGACCAACGGCGACAGGTCCACCGAGCCGCTGGCTACAACCGCCAGCAACCGACGCATACGCTCTTTTCCGCCAGGGCAAAGCGTGGTGACGATGCTGTAGTCTCCCAGCCCCGCCGCGAAAGCGGCGAGGGGAATTTTCAGATCGCTGGAATACACCCCAAGACTCGACAAGCGCCCGCCAGGACGCAGCACTCGCAGTGCCGACTCGAACGTGCCCTGGGTGCCCAGGGCTTCGATGGCAACGTCCACACCACGCCCATCGGTCAAGGCCATGATCTGCTCCACCACATCGCCGTCCTTGAAGTTGACGACATGGGTGGCCCCCAGTCGCCGGGCCACGCTCATGCGTTCGGCCACTGCGTCGACCCCGATGTTGGTGCTCGCGCCCTTGAGCCGGGCACCGGCCACCGCACACAAGCCGATAGGGCCCAGGGCAAACACCGCGACCGTGTCCCCGATGCTCACTTCGCCGCGCTCGGCACCGGAAAACCCGGTGGACATGATGTCCGGGCACATCAGTACCTGCTCGTCACTGAGCCCGTCGGGAATCGGGCAAAGATTAGCCAGCGCATCGGGTACCAGTACGTACTCGGCCTGGCAGCCATCGATGGTGTTGCCGAACTTCCAGCCACCAATGGCACGAAAGCCGTGGCGGGTGTCCGGGCCGTCCTGGGAACCGCAGCCACACAGACAAGCATAGCTCTGGCCACTGGGGGTAATGGCGCCGGCGATCACCCGTTGGCCTTCGACAAAACCACGCACCTGGGAACCCAGCCGTTCGATGATGCCGACAGGCTCATGACCTACCGTCAGCCCCCTGGCCACCGGGTATTCACCGCGCAAGATGTGCACATCGGTGCCACAGATGGTCGTGGTGGTAATGCGCACCAGCGCATCCAGCGGCCCGACCTCGGGGATGGGTTTGTCTTCCAGCACGATTCGGTTCTTTTCCACGAAAACTGCGGCTTTCATCTTGGTCATGACGAATGATCCCGTTGTGTGATGAGCCTGGGTACCAGGGTGAGAATCGAGCCTGCGCCGCTCTGGCGTCGGGCGGATTGATCATGATCAAACATCGCGCTGTTGCCTCGACATATCGGCGCTATCGCCCCCTTGTGGGGCGAGTTTGATGCAAATCAAGTTACCGTGGGGCTGGACGATCAATATCAGGCTCAGACACCACGCCGAGCGAACAATCGCCCGGTGCCAACAGGTCCTTGCCCGGGAGGTTTGTCATGTCTACGCAATCACGCTTGATGCTGGTCGTCTCGCCCCTGATGGAACACAGCCCGGCGTTCGACCGGGCGGCCGCGCTGGCCAAGGCCGAAGGCGCCGCGCTGCATATTGTAGCGTTTGATTACCTCGAAGGCCTGGCCACGGCCGGCCTGGTCAACGAACAGGCACTGGAACAGATGCGCCTGGGCTACATTGAGCGCCATCGGCACTGGCTGGAGGAACAGGCCAGGCCGCTGCGCAAACTCGGTATCGAGGTCACGACAGAAGTGATGTGGGTCGAGCGCCCCTTGCAGGAGATCCTGGTCCACCTCAGGGAAGCGCCCATGGATGCGCTGATCAAGTCGGTAGACCCTGAGTCCTGGTTTTCCCGATTGATGTTCACACCGCTGGACGTGCATCTGCTGCGCGAATGCGAAGTTCCCCTGCACTTCGTCAACAAGGTCGTCCACGCTCGTCCGCGCAAGATCCTGGCGGCTGTCGATCCGTTTCATCAGGACGGACGCTACGAAGGCCTCAATGACCGGATCCTCAGCGAAGCCAACAAGCTGGCCACCAGCTGCGACGCAACGCTTGAAGTCATCTACGCCTATGACCTTTCGTCCATTACCGCCGCCGAATACGGTTATGGCAACGGCTCGATGTTCTTCTCCTCGACCCTGGCGCGCCAGCTCTACGAATCCCAGGGCGCGGCCTTCGATGCACTGGCCGAACGCAATGGCATCGCCCCGGACCAACGGCGCATGATCATGGGTGACCCGGCCAAGGTATTGGCCAGCTACGCCACGTCCCATGACATTGATGTCATTGTCATGGGGCGCGTGCGCTACGGCAGCTTGGACAAGCTGATCGGCAGCACCGTGGAAGGCCTGCTGTATAAGATGCCATGCAGCGTGTGGGTGATCGCGCCGCAGCAGGTTGGCTAAGACAGACCCGCGCCGATGGCCTGTAGAACAACCGCTCCGTGCCCACAGGAACGCGGCTGATGAACCGACCCAGCGATGCGCCAGTGCTGCCCCCGTCAACGCCACCACAGGCCCTGGCCTGGTACTCGCTGCCCGCCGAACAGGTGCTCAAACACCTGGATGTCGATGAGCAAGCCGGGCTGGAGACTGCCGAAGTCCAGGCCCGGCTTGAGCGCGCGGGTTTCAACCGGTTGTCCGCGTCAGGCCGGCGGCCCGCGTGGCGGCGGTTTCTGCTGCAATTTCACAACATCCTGATTTATGTGCTGCTCGGTTCTGCCGTCATCACCGCAACGCTGCAACACCTGTGGGATACGGTGGTCATTCTCGCCGTCGTGGTGGTCAACGCGATCATTGGCTATGTCCAGGAAGGCAAGGCCGAAAAGGCCATGGACGCCATCCGCGACATGCTGGCGCCACATGCAACGGTGATACGTGCCGGCGAACGCTTGGGCATTGCAGGCGAAGAACTGGTACCCGGCGACATCGTCTTGCTGGAAGCCGGCGACAAAGTCCCGGCGGATCTGCGCCTGCTGCATGCCAATCGGCTCCAGGTCCAGGAAGCCATCCTGACGGGAGAATCCGCACCGGCTGAAAAGAATATCGAACCGGTGCGCATCGAGGCGGCCCTGGGTGACCGTGCCTGCATGGCATTCAGTGGCACCCTGGTGACCTGCGGACAAGCCTCGGGGGTCGTTGTCGCCACCGCGACATCGACCGAAATCGGACGCATCAGCAACCTGCTCGCGCAAGTGGAGCCCCTGACGACGCCCCTGATCCAGCAAATGGATGTCTTCTCTCGCTGGCTGACGATATTGATTTTGCTGATCGCCGGCCTGTTACTCGCTTATGGCCACTTTGTCGGGCACTACGTCTTCACCGAAATATTCATGGTCGTGGTGGGAATGTCGGTCGCGGCCATCCCCGAAGGATTGCCGGCGGTACTTACCATTACGCTGGCGGTGGGTGTGCGGGCGATGGCCCGTCGCAACGCCATCGTCCGGCGCCTGCCAGCCATCGAGACGCTGGGCTCGGTATCGGTCATCTGCACGGACAAGACCGGCACCCTCACCCGTAACGAAATGATGGTGGCATCCGTTGTCACCAGCGACCTGACCTTCACGGTCGACGGCGTCGGCTACCAGCCCTCCGGTAACATGAACTTTGCCGATCAGTTGATCGACACCTCCCACCACCCGGTGCTGGCCGAACTGGGGCGCGCGACCAGCCTGTGCAATGACGCAAGGTTGAGGCAGCACGAAGATACCTGGAAGGTCGAAGGGGATCCCATGGAGGGCGCATTGCTGGTGTTTGGCGCCAAAGCCGGCATCAACGGCGAAGAGGAGCGAAGCACCTGGGCCCGCACCGATGCCATTCCATTCGACGCCAAACACCGCTTCATGGCGACGCTGCATCACAATCATGACCGACAAGCGGCGATTTATGTCAAAGGCGCGCCGGAGCAGATTTTGACCATGTGCGCGCGCCAACGTAGCAGCACGGGAACAACAGAACCCCTCGATGCCGACTACTGGCACGCACAGGCCAATGTCATTGCCCGCAAAGGCCAGCGGGTATTGGCGCTCGCCGTCAGGTCAGTCCCACCCGAACATGCCATCCTGGAGTTTGCCGATGTGCAGGGGACACTGACCTTGCTTGGCCTGGTGGGAATGATCGACCCGCCCCGGCCGGAAACGATCCAGGCGATCGAGCAATGCCAGGCGGCCGGCATAGTGGTGAAAATGATCACCGGAGACCACGCCGGCACCGCCTCGGCCATCGGTTATCAGATCGGCCTGCACAACCCCGACAAGGTGCTGACCGGCAACGATCTGGACGCCATGAATGATGCGACCCTCAGGGAATCGCTCAAGCAGGTGAACATCTTCGCGCGCACCAGCCCCGAACATAAGCTCAGGCTGGTGACGTCACTGCAACTCAATGGCATGACCGTGGCCATGACCGGCGACGGCGTCAATGACGCGCCAGCGCTCAAACGCGCGGATGCCGGTATCGCCATGGGTGACAAAGGCAGCGAAGCCGCGAAAGAAGCCGCGGACCTGGTATTGGCGGACGATAACTTCGCCTCTATCGTGGCCGCTGTGCGTGAAGGACGCACGGTCTATGACAACCTCAAGAAAGTACTGAGCTGGACGTTGCCCACCAATGCGGGCGAGACAATGACCTTGATTGTCGCGCTGCTGTTTGGCCTTACATTGCCAGTCACGGCGATACAGATCCTGTGGATCAATCTGATTACTGCCATCACGCTGGGAATTGCGCTGGCGTTCGAGCCGACCGAAGACAACACCATGCGCAGGCCGCCGCGCTCAAGGCAGGAGCCGTTGATCAGCGGCGCATTGGTCTGGCATATGGTGCTCGTTTCCATTCTGTTCCTGTGCGGCGTCTACGGCATTTTTACCTATGCCCTGGACCGAGGCTACCCGGTCGAACTGGCCCGCACCCTGGCAGTGAACACCTTGGTCGTGATGGAAATTTTCCATCTGTTCTTTATCCGCAATCTCTACGGCACGTCGCTGACCTGGAAGGGCCTTCGAGGTACGAAGGTTGTATGGGCAACCATCGCGGTGGTAACCGTCGCCCAGTTCGCCATCACCTACGCCCCGCCGCTGCAAGCCGTATTCGCAACCCAAGCCGTCCCGTTCAAGGACGGACTGCTGATCATCGCGGTGGGCATTGCGCTGTTCGCCATCATCGAAATTGAAAAACAGCTTCGACTGCGTTTAACCGAGTCCGATCGTCAACCGTGACGATCACTCCCCTGCCCACCGACCCCGCAAGGACCTGAATCATGAACGCATCCAGACTCGCCGCCCTCGCTCTGACCGCGGTGCTTTTTCCCACGCTAACCTTCGCCCAGCAAGACACGGACGCCGCCAAGGCGACTCAGCCTTCGATGAGCGTTGAGCAATTTGATCAGCAGATGGCGACGGCCCAGGAAAACCTGAAGAAGATGCAGGAGCAAATGAGCCAGATCCAGAACACCACCGACCCGGCACAACGCCAGAAACTCATGCAAGATCACCAGGCGATGATGCAGCAAGGCATGCAGATGATGAATGGGATGATGGGGTGCTGCGGGGGCGGCATGATGGGCGGCGGCCACATGAAGGGTAACGGCCCGATGATGGGTTGGAAACAAATGGGCAGCCACTATTCCCGGATGACGCCCGAGCAGATGAAGCAGCACCAGTACATGATGGACAGGTACATGGGCATGCAACAGATGATGATGGAGCAGATGATGCAGCATCAGGAACACATGGGCATGCCCTCTCGCTAGACCTGTCTCCCGATGCCCAGGGCAGCGCCTGGTCGCTGCCAGGTTGCCGTCCCCCTATCTGCAAGGAGGCTTCGCCCTTTGTCTACGCTGGCAGAGGGACGCCCTGCTGGTAAGAGTCCTGGGTTGAAGCGCGTACTGGAATATCAGAACTTGTGTGCTGGAGAACGCTGATGAATCTTGACTGGCTCAACTTTACGCCTTGGTCAGCCCTTGCCGGCGGGATGTTGATCGGCCTGGCGGCCAGCCTGTTCGTGGTCGCCAATGGCAGGATCGCCGGCGTCAGCGGGCTTATCGGCAGCCTTTTGCAGCGTGGCAGCGAAGGGCTGGGCGAGAAAGCCCTGTTTCTCCTGGGGCTGCTCGTCGCGCCGCTGTTATGGGGCGTATTTGCGACGCTGCCGCCGCTCGAGTTCCAGAATGGCTGGCTCGGCCTCACTGTCGCCGGCCTGTTGGTGGGTATCGGCACTCGTTACGGTTCGGGTTGCACCAGTGGCCATGGTGTGTGCGGTATATCGCGCCTCTCGCCGCGTTCGATGGTTGCCACGGCGTGTTTCATGCTCAGCGGTTTCGTCACGGTATTTGTCCTGCGTCATGTGATGGGGGGGTGAACATGCGCAAACTGACTGCATTCATCGCCGGCCTGCTCTTCGGCTTGGGGCTGCTCCTGGCAGGCATGACCAACCCGAAGAAAGTGTTGGGTTTCCTGGACTTGGCCGGCACCTGGGATCCGTCCCTGGCGTTGGTGATGATCGGGGCGATTGGCACCGCTATCGTCCCGCTGGCCTGGGCGCGCCAACAGACGCACGCGCTGCTGGGCAGCCCCATGCAGCTGCCGGTCAAGCGAGAACTGGACCGGCGCCTGATCGGTGGCAGCCTGGTGTTCGGCATCGGCTGGGGCATTGCCGGCATCTGTCCTGGCCCCGCCGTGGCCATCCTGCTGACCGGACACTGGCAAGCCTTTGTGTTCATGCTGGCTATGTTGGCGGGCATGTTGTTGTTCGGCGTGCTGGAAACCCGGCGCGTCCATTGATCGGGAAATTGCCATGAAAGCTGACATTGGAACCCTTTGAGTTCTGCAACGTACTCTCTTTCAGCCTTAACCAAAGGACTCAGCGTCATGCCCCGCGCACAGCCCGATACACTTGACGTTGTCATCATCGGTGGAGGCCAATCGGCCTTGGCGGTGGCCTATTTCCTGCGGCGCACGCCTCTCTCGTTCGTCATCCTCGATGCCCAGGAAGAACCCGGTGGCGCCTGGCGGCATGGCTGGAACTCGCTACGACTCTTTTCCCCGGCTACCTGGAGTTCGATCCCTGGCTGGATGATGCCCCCCACACAGGATGGCTATCCGTCGCGAGACCATGTGATCGACTATCTCAAGCAGTACGAACAGCGCTATCGATTTCCCGTGGAGCGGCCGGTACAGGTCACCCGTGTGCAACGCACAGAAACAGGCATGCGCGTATACGCATCGGACAGGCAATGGGACGCCCGGGTCGTGGTCAGCGCAACGGGCACCTGGAGCAACCCCTACATCCCTCGCTACCCTGATGCGGCCTTGTTCGCCGGCCAGCAATTGCATTCGGCGGACTATGTCGAGGCGTCCCCTTTCGCCGGCAAGAAAGTCCTGGTGGTAGGTGGCGGTAATTCAGGGGCGCAAATTCTGGCCGAGGTGTCGAAAATCGCCGAGACCACTTGGGTCACGCCCGTCGAGCCGCTGTTCCTTGGCGACGATGTGGATGGGCGCGTGTTATTCGAGCGTGCCACCGAGCGCTGGAAGGCCCAGCAGGAAGGTCGCGTCATCGATCAGCCTGTGGGAGGGTTGGGTGACATTGTCATGGTGCCGCCGGTTGTCGAGGCACGTGAACGCAACGTGCTTCAGTCCGTCAGGCCTTTCGAACGCTTTACCCGCAACGGTGTGATCTGGGCCGACGGCCACGAATCGGTCGTGGACGTGGTGATCTGGTGCACCGGATTCAGGCCCGCCCTGCAGCACCTTGATGCGCTTGGGGTGCTCAACAACGAGGGCCGCGTGGAGGTCGTGGGCACCCACTCGATACAAGAGCCAAGACTGTGGCTGGTCGGCTACGGCGAGTGGACGGGGTCGGCTTCCGCCACTCTGATCGGCGTTACCCGTACTGCACGCAGCACCGTCAGCGAGATAGTCGCCTTTCTCGCCGACCAATCTACGGCCGATACACCTGCTTGAATGGCCAACCGGGCGACAACCGGTCATGGCACCGGGAAATCGTTTAGAAGCGCCCTATTTCCAACGTCGCGCACAGCCCGCCTTCGGCCCGATTCTCCAGCCGGATCTGGCCACCGAGGCGATCGGCGATAGTGCGTACGATCGTCAGCCCCAACCCGGCCCCCTGGTCGTTGCCACGGCTGTAGAACCGTTCGAAGAGCCGCTCACGCTCGGCCTCGTCGATACCCGGCCCCTGGTCTTCGACTGACAGCTCGTAGTGGTCGCCCTTCCTGGCCAGCCGTACGGTAATCGTGCCGTTGGCCGGAGAAAAATTGGCCGCGTTGGTCACCAGGTTGTTCAAGGCGATGTCGATAGCCACCGGGTCGATGCGAACCGGGCCGATATCATCGCTGACATCCAGCACTGGCTCGAGTCCCTTGCTCAGCAACCAGGGGGTCAGTTGAACCAGGCTCGCACGAACCGTGGCCGGCAGGTCGATGACCGCAGGCGTCGGAACGCCTGTCTGCGGTTCAAGCCGCGCCATGGTGAGCAGTTGATTGACCAAGCGCGTGGTGCGATCGACCCCGGCGATCAGGTGTTCCAGGGACTCGCGACGACTTTGCTCGCTCCCCGCCTCCATCAGGTTCTGCGCATGCACCCGCAGCACCGCCAAGGGCGTGCGCATCTCGTGGGCGGCGTCGGCGATGAAACGCCGTTCACGGCCCATCACCTCCTGGATCTGCGCCAATACACGGTTGAGTGCCGCCTGCATGGGCTCAAGCTCGGTAGGAAGCGGCATCATTTGCAGGGGTTCAAGTGAGCCGGGATGCCTGGCGCGCAACTTGGCCGCCATATCGACCAGGGGCTTGAGCCCCCAACCGATGGCCAGCCAGATCACCGCGGCCAGCAGAACGCTGCCGATCAGGTTGGGCACGACGGTGTGACGGACAATCCGGTCAACCAGGTCGGCGCGCACGTCGTCGCGTTCACCCACCCAGATCTTCAAGCCGTATTGCGCGTCGTCCAGGACAAATGCCCGCCATTTACGGTTCTTCTGGTCCACGATCTCACTGAAACCGGGCGCACTCGGCGGCGAGGTGAAAGACGGCGCACTGGACGTATGCACCAGCACCGAACCTTGTGAGTTCCAGACTTGAAAGGCGATCTTGCTCTCATAGGGATGGCCGTCGACTTTCGGCACCGCCTGCCCCAACGCCGAATTGAATGCCTGATACAGCTCGGCATGCTCCTTGCTCGCCATCGGCATGCGCATCACGCCCTGCAACAACCGGGCATTCTGCGCCAACTGGGCATCGTAGACCTCGGCGATTTCATGGTTGCTGTCATGCAGGTTGAACACGGTGATGATCAACAGGCCAAGGAACAGCAGGCCGAGGATCAACGTGAGGGTGCGACGCCGGATCGAACTCATCGATGCTCCTCCACCAGGTAACCGACACCGCGAATGGTACGGATCAGGTCGGTGGAGAATTTCTTGCGCAGGTGGTGGATGTGCACTTCCAG
>Ga0182008_10002019_pt1 | contig 13018 bp, 14 predicted proteins | sample Sormic07211129_1_FD_120482 | JGI IMG/M metagenome (GOLD analysis project Ga0182008, IMG submission 120482) | Rhizosphere microbial communities from Sorghum bicolor, Mead, Nebraska, USA - 072115-129_1 metaG | ecosystem: Host-associated > Plants > Roots > Rhizosphere | place: USA: Nebraska...
CTGCGCATGCCCACCAAGCTTGGCTACAAGAACCCCAAACACATTCAGGCGATTTTCGTCAGCAACACCTACAGCGGCGGCTACTGGGAAGACCAGGGCTACAACTGGTTCGGTGGCAGCTGATGAACCCCCGCAACCTACCCATCAAACCTGTGCTTCAAGGAGTTTCATCATGAAAAAGCTGACCACCGTTGTTCTGTCTTTGTGCCTGGCCGTCGGCGCCGCCAGTGTTTTTGCTGCTGACACCATGAGCAAAGACAGCATGAGCAAGGATTCGATGTCCAAGGATGCAATGTCCAAAGACGCGATGAAGAAAGATTCGATGTCCAAGGACGCGATGAAGAAAGACACGATGTCCAGGGATTCCATGAGCAAGGACGGCATGAAAAAAGACGCCATGTCCAAAGACGCCATGAAAAAGGACGCCATGTCACAGTAATCCCAAAAATCCCGTGCCCCTGTAGGAGCTGAGCTTGCTCGCGATGGCGGTGTATCAGTCAACCTGTAATGGCTGACACAGCGCCATCGCGAGCGGGCTCAGCGCCTGCAGGAAGCATGAATTCGTCGCCTGACTGTATCAAAAATGAATTTCCGCCGAGTCCGCTGCTCCTACTTGTAGGTAGCGGATTCAAGCCCGCGAAATCATAGGTGCAATCAGGGAGCAGCAAGGTCATGAGTCGAGTAACGACAGCGGGCGGATATCTTCCTGAGGGGTTGATCCTGGTGGTTGAGGACGACCCGTTGATCCTGGAATTTCTCTGCGAAATTCTGCAGGACGAAGGCTTTGTGGTGGAACCGCAGATCAGTGCCGATGCGGCTGCGGAGTATCTGGAGCAGCATGCCGCGCAAGTCAGGTTGTTGCTCACGGACATCACCATGCCCGGCAAACTCAATGGTGCAGACCTGGCCAATCAGTTTGGCGATCGCTGGCCGGACAAACCGATCATGATCATGTCCGGCTACGAAACCCCGGAAAGCTCGGGCGTCCGGCATGAGGTGACATTCATCAAGAAACCCTGGGCGTTGGGGCAACTGCTCGATTGTGTGCAAGGGGCCTTGAAATCACGCCCTGCCTTGTAGGGGCTGGGGCAGGCTGCGATCTTTTGATTCTGCTTTTCAGGATCAAAAGATCGCAGCCTGCGCCAGTTCCTGTGGGGATCGTGTAAATTGGCGCAAATGTCCGCTGAGATAGGAAGGACCCTTTGCCCGTGCCCACGTCTGTTTTCAACGTCCCTTACCGTGCCTTCCTGTTCGACATGGACGGCACCATCCTCACCTCGATTGCCGCCGCCGAACGCGTCTGGACCACTTGGGCCTTGCGCCACGGTGTCGATGTCGAAACCTTCCTGCCGACCATTCACGGTGCCCGAGCCATCGACACCATCACACGTCTGGGATTGCCCGGTGTGGATGCCGAGGTTGAAGCGGCGTGGATTACCCAGGCGGAAATCGAAGATGTCGAAGGGGTTGCCGAGGTGCCTGGCGCGGCGGCGTTCCTCAAATCGCTGCCGGCTCATCAATGGGCCATCGTCACCTCGGCGCCGAGGACGCTTGCCTTGCGGCGAATGGCAGCGGCAGGGATTCCCGAGCCGGACGTGATGATCACCGCCGAAGACGTCAGCCTCGGCAAACCCGACCCGAGCGGTTATCGACTCGCGGCGACACGACTGGGGGTGGACATCACTCAATGCCTGGTGTTCGAAGATGCCACGGTGGGGATCCTCGCCGCGCAGGCGGCGGGGGCGGGTTTGTTGATTGTGACGGCGACGCATGACGTGCCGATCGAAACGGATCATGCGACGTTGGCTGATTATGATTTGGTTGTGGCGCAGGCAAGCGCCGACAATTTGATTCGCTTACAGCCTTTGTAATCGACATCAGACCCCTGTGGGAGCTGGCTTGCCAGCGATGGCGGCCGCCAGGATTGACGCCGGTCGGCGGTTCGCTCCTACATTGACATCTCGGATCGCGCGCTGCGCCGTATCACCTGCGGCGGCTGCCCGAATGTTCGCAAGAACGCTTCGCGCATGCGGCGGCGGTCGCTGAAGCCGGTTGCCAGGGCGATCTGGTCAAGGGTCAGGCGCCCGCGTTCGAGCATCTGCCGTGCCGTTTCCAGGCGCAGGTTTTCGATGGCCTTGGCCGGTGACTGGCCGGTTTCCGCGCGAAATGCCCGGCTGAACTGCCGTGGGCTCAGGCGTGCCACCTCAGCCAGTTGCTCCACCGAAAGCACTTGGTCGAGGTGTTCCCGGGCATAGGTCAAAACGCTCTGAATGCGATCGGATTTCGGCTCCAGTTCCAGCAGCGCCGAATGTTGCGACTGGCCACCCGCGCGACGGTGGTACATCACCAGTTTTTGCGCCACTGAACGGGCGAGGTCGGCGCCGTGATCTTTTTCGACCATGGCCAGCGCCAGGTCGATACCGGCGGTCATCCCGGCTGAAGTCCAGATCGAACCGTCGATCACGTAGATCCGGTCAGCCTCGACGTTGATCCCCGCAAAACGCTCTTGCAGTTGTCGCGCATAGGCCCAATGAGTGGTTGCCCGCTTTCCCTCCAGCAAACCGGCCTGGGCCAGGACGAAAGCCCCGGAACAGATCGACGCCGTGCGTCGCGCGGTCTTGACGCCAGCTCGCAGGTAATCGAGCACCGCTTCGGGCGCCTGTTCGAGAATCGCATCGCCTCCGACCACGATCACCGTATCGAACACACGCTCATCGAATGCCTCGGTGCCGACACACAAACCGCCGGAGGCCCGCAACAAGCGACCCCCTTCGGACAGCACACGCACGTCGTACAGCGTTTCGCCGGCGCTGAAGTTGGCGTATTCGAACACCGGCATCGCCGCCAGCGCCATGGACTGGAAGCCGTCGAAAACCACAAACGCCACGGTAATCATTGATCTGCCCTCAAACGGCGATGTCCGAAAAACGTACTTTAAACGTCATTTGCGACACCAGCGAGCGGATTTATAACGGTACACAACCGGCGAACGTCTCGCCCAACCGTGAAGGAAACCGATTATGGCGCTCTCATCCAAAGGTACTGCATTGATCACCGGTGCATCGTCGGGCATTGGCGCTGTGTACGCCGACCGCCTCGCTCGCCAGGGTTATGACTTGATTCTGGTGGCCCGTAGCCAGGGCAAACTCAACGCCCTGGCCCGGCATTTGAGCGACCAGACCGGTCGCACCGTGGAAGTGGTCGCCGCCGACCTCAAGGAAAAGGCCGATGTGCGACGGGTAGAAGACATCCTGCGCAACGATGCCAGCATCACCTTGCTGGTCAACAATGCCGGCGTCGGCGCGGTCATGCCGCTGCTCGCCAGCCCGGTGGATGAGATGGAAGACATGATCTCCCTCAATGTCACCGCGTTGATGCGCCTGGCTTATGCCGTGGTGCCTGGCTTCGTCGCGCGCGGCACCGGCACGGTGATCAACATTTCTTCGATCGTTGCCATCGCTCCGGAAATTCTCAATGGCGTTTACGGTGGAACCAAGGCGTTTGTGCTGGGTTTGAGCCAGTCGATGCATCGGGAACTGGCCGACAAAGGCGTGCGCATCCAGGCCGTGCTGCCGGGCGCCACCGCAACCGAGTTCTGGAGTGAAGCGGGCAACCCGGTGGAAAACCTGCCGCAGGAAATCGTCATGTCTGCCGAGGACATGGTTGATGCAGCACTGGTTGGGTTGGCGAATGGAGAAGTGGTGACCATCCCGGGCCTGCACGACGGGGCGCAGTGGGACCGTCATGAAACTCAACGCCAGGTGTTGAGCGGGCTGTTCGGAAATTCAGAATCGGCGCCGCGCTATCGCTGATCACTGCCCGTTCAAGTGGAGCAGGTGGCGGTCAACCGACAGCAAGGCAGGGCTGGAAACGCAATCCGGGTGTCACGAGCCCCACCGCTGAGGTTGGTCGTCTTCAGTGATCGGCAGCAACGCCTTGCTGGACAAGAATGGCTCGCGCCAAGTCTTCATCGCTGGCATTGAGACCGGGGTTTTCCTGGCGGATCCGCTGCAACACCTGCTCCAGATAAACGCCACGAATCGCACCGCCACTGGCGACGAAGCTGGACGCGTCGTCACGGGCGGGAATCATCATTTTGTCATCCTTGAACGTCGAGTACAGCGAAGCGGAAACACCGGCCGAAGTGGCAACATCACCTGCATCCACTTTGGCCATGGCAGAGCCGAACGGTAAGCACAGTACAAGGGAAGAAATGATAATCAGACGGCGCATGACGGAGTCCTCAAAGCCTGCATAAAAAAGGAAGTACCTCTCACCATTTAGGATGCACGACGGCCGCCGAGAGTTCCCCGTTGATCTGCTTTGACTTCAATTTGTGCCCTTGGCCGCGCAGACAATCACCTCGACCAGCAGGCGAGGATCAGCCAATTTTGCCTCGCCGCACGCACGGGCCGGGGCATGCCCGGCCGGGACCCAAGCGTCCCACACGGTGTTCATCGCCGCGAAATCCGCCATGTCGGCAAGCCAGATGGTGGTCTGCAACAGTTGTTGCCTCGACGACCCAGCCTGCTCGAGCAGTGCATCTACTCGCGCCAGCGCATCACGGGTCTGGCCGGCAACGTCGTGATGGGGTTCGCCGACTTGCCCAGCCAGATACACGGTATTGCCGTGGATGACGATTTGGCTCATGCGTTGGCTGGTCTGTTTGCGCTCGATGGTTTGCATCCTTGGTTCTCCTGTCGAAAAGTGTTGCTCAGAAGCGTTGAACGGAAAAACTGTCCAGCCATGGTGGCGTCTTGCCGGCGATGCAGTCGGCGACCAGTTGGCCAGTGGCTCCGGCCAGGGTCAGGCCCAGGTGCTGGTGACCGAAGGCGTAGATCAAGCGCGGTTCGTTCGGTGATGGGCCGATGACTGGCAACGAGTCGGGGAGGGAAGGTCGGAACCCCAGCCACCTGCGAGCGACCGGTTGGGTCAGGCCCATGACACGGCGTACGTGTCGCTCCAGGTAGTCGAAGCGTTTTGGATTCGCCGGGTCGTTGATCGAGCCAAGTTCCACTGTGCCCGCAACCCTCAGCCGACCTGCCATGGGTGTCATGTAAAACGCGCTTTCCACCGGGCAAACAGGGCGGTTGAGCAGGGTGTCTTGCAGATCGAATTCGATGTGATAGCCGCGTTCGGTATCCAGCGGAATGTGATCGCCCACCTGGCGTGCCAACGCCGCTGACCAGGCGCCGCCACACAGCACGACGCGGTCGGCTCGCCAACTTTTCCCTTCGGAACTGCCCAGGTACAGGCCGTCACTCTTGCGTTGCACCGTTGTGATCGTTGCCTGGTGTAGCGCGCCTGCGGCGACCAATGGCGCGGCCAGCGCTTCGATGAAGGCTCGAGGGTCATCCATGTGCGAGGACTCGGGAAACAGAATGCCTCCGATCGCTTTGCCTGCCATCGCAGGTTCCAGTTGTTCGATGTCCGCTGCGTTCAACACTTGCTGTGCAATGCCCAGAGAGCGGCGTAGTTCGATGGCCGCTTGCGCGCCGGCCAAGCCTTGCTCGGTGCCGTAGGCATAGATGCAGCCATTGTGACGCAAATGCTGATCGGCCAGCGGTGCGTCTGCCAGCAGCGGCGCATAGCCGCTATAGGTGTGCTGGAGAATGTTGCGCAGTGCCTGGGTGTTGGTTTCGCAGCGCGAGGTACGACACTCATTGAGAAAGCGCAGCAGCCATGGCATCAACTGTGGCAAGCGTGCCCAGTTGATGACGAAGGGGGATTCCTTCGAGAACAGCAACGATGGAATTGCCTTCAGCAGCGACGGCTGGGCAATCGGCATCACGCCATACGGTGCCAGGGTGCCGGCATTGCCGTAGGACGCGCCGCTGGCAATCGCATCGCGCTCCAGCAAGGCAACCTGATAACCCTGGCGTCGCAGCCAGAGTGCCGTGGCAACCCCGACGACGCCGGCACCGACAACGGCGATTTCGCAATGAATGGGTTGTGTCATGTCCTCAGATCCGGTTGTGCATGTGAAGGTGGCCCTGACGCGCCAGTTGGCTGATGACAGTCAAGGCTTTGGTCAGCTGCTCCCGAGATAGGGCTGCAGAGATATTGATGCGCACCGCTTGCGGTGAAAGTTCCGGACGCAAAGTGAAGGCGCCGCCGGCCAGCACCACCACCCCACGGTCCTGGCACAGGCGGGCGAATCGCGAGCCGGTCCAGGGTTCCGGCAGCACTAGCCAGGCGTGGGTGCCGGTGGCGCTGTGCTGGAATTCCAGGCCTTCGAAGTGCGTGGCGAGCAGCGCCTGGCGCAGTCGCAACTCTTCGCGCTGTTCGCAAACCAGTTGCTCAGCATGCCCGTCCTCGATCAGCCGAGTGGCGATCAGTGCACTGAGTGGCGATGTGCTCCAGCAGTCGATACGTTGCATGGCTGCGATGTCCTGCACCAGCGACATCGGGGCCATGACAAAGCCCATGCGCAATCCCGGGGCGATGCATTTGGACAGAGCCGAAATGTAGATCGTGCGCTCCGGCATCAGCGCCGCGAAAGGTGCTGGTGACTGATCGAGCAGCGGGCGATAAACATCGTCTTCGATAACCAGCAGGCTGGTTTCGCGGATCACGCTCGCCAGTTCTGCCCGGCGCTCGGTATCCAGGGTAATGGCGGTCGGGTTGTGAATCGACGGCACCAGAAACAACAGTCGCGGTTGATGTTCAGTGCAGGCCTGGCGCAGGGCTTCGGGGGACATGCCGCGTTCATCGGCGTCGACCCCAACCAGAATCAGCCCCAGCGAACGGCACAAGGCATTGATGCCTTGATAGGTCACGCTGTCGGCCAGCACGGTATCGCCACTGTTGGTCAAGCTGCGCAAGGTACTGGCGATGCCATGTTGCGCGCCTTCGACGATCAACATCTGCGAAGCCTGGGCCTCGACGCCGGTGTGGCGTAGCCATTGGGCCGCGGCTTCGCGAGCCCACAACGGCCCCTCGGACGGGTGATAGTCCTTCATGTCGCCAAAGCGCGGGTCGCTGGAAAGTCGCGGCAGTAATTGCGCCAATACCCTGTTGAAACCACCGGTTGCCGGGCGATTGACACTCAGGTCGATGGTGCCCGGATCATTGCTGGGTGCCGACTGAAATTGCGCTGCCGGATGGCGTGGTTGCGCGACTTGGGTGCCACGCCCCGGGCGGCTTTCTACCAGGCCTTTTTGCTGCAACACAGCCATGGCTTTGGTCACCGTGGTGATGTTCACCCCCAGTGCACTCGCGAAGTCGCGATGCGGCGGCAGGCGCTCCCCGGGTTTGAGCTTGCCGTTGCCTATCGCTTCGGCCAGTGAATCGGCCAGTTGCGCGTAAAGGGTTTCCGCTTTATCACGCTGCAACGCCGCACTGGCCTTGAGTTCATCCAGCAGTTGTTCGAATTGACTCATGGTGCTTTATCCCTGTTGTCATGCTCTAGGCAGGACAATGAGCAAGTTTGTATTGCTTTTTATCCGATACAAGGCCCATTGACAAGCTAAAAATCCGTGATTAGTGTGTGTATTGTAATGCTTGTCATGCAACACAATAAGAAAATGCTGCCATGCGCAGTTCAATGGGTACGCACATGACTATCGAAACGTTCCAGCCGGGATTGCTCCTGGCGTCCCACCTACATCGACACTCGTGCCTGACATCGGGCTGCACAGAGTATCCGGTGTGTTGTCCCCCTCGCGCAAAGTCTTCGAAGAATTTATCCGGTCGATCGACCCCCTACCGAGCCGCGGAGGTCATCCAATGAAAAACGCTCAGTCAATGAACTCAAATTCGGGCCAGCAGCGCCTCAGTGGCGCCTTGCGCCAGCGCCACATCACCATGATTTCCCTGGGCGGCATCATCGGCGCCGGTTTGTTTGTCGGCAGCAGTGCAACGATTCAGGCGATCGGACCCGCCGCGTTTCTCAGTTATCTCGCTGCCGGCATCGTGGTGATGCTGGTGATGCGCATGCTGGGGGAAATGGCCGTTGCTTTGCCCGGTGTCGGTTCTTTTACCGAGTACGCCCGGATAGGCCTGGGCAATTGGGTCGGGTTCACCAGTGGCTGGTTGTACTGGTACTTTTGGGTGATCGTGGTTGCGGTCGAAGCGGTGGTCGGTGCCAACATCCTGGAACAGTGGATACCACTGCCCGCGTGGGTGATCGGGCTGAGCCTGTTGGCGATCATGACCGCCATCAATTGCCTGTCGGTCAAATCCTATGGCGAGTTCGAGTATTGGTTCGCTTCATTGAAGGTTTTCGCGATCATCGTCTTCATCTTTGTTGTCGGAGCTTACCTGTTCGGTTTTGCACCGAGCACCAGCGACCTGCTGGGTAACCTGGTGAATGATCGTGGCTTCATGCCTTATGGTGTGAGTGCGATTCTGGCGGGAGTGCCGACAGTGATTTTCGCCGTCGGCGGCGCCGAGATCGCAACGATTGCCGCCGCCGAGTCCGACGACCCGTCGAAGAACGTGGCGAATATGACCCGTTCGGTGATCTTCCGCGTCATCACCTTTTATGTCGGCTCGATTTTCCTGATTGTCTGCGTGGTGCCTTGGGGTCAGATCGTCGCCGGCCATTCACCCTTCGTGGCTGCACTGGAGGTGATGCGCATTCCCGGCGCGGCGATGATCATGCAGGCGGTGGTGCTGGTGGCTGTGCTGTCGGCACTGAACTCCGGGCTTTATGTGTCTTCGCGGATTCTGTTCGGCCTCAGCCAGCGTGGTGATGCGCCAGCAAAACTTTCAGTCCTGACCGGTCGGAAAGTGCCCCGGGCGGCAGTGCTGTTGAGCAGTGTGATCGGATACATCGCCATCATGGCAGCGATCATTTCTCCGCAAGGCGTGTTCCTTTTTCTGGTCAACGCTTCCGGCGCAGTAATGCTGTTTGTCTACCTGGCGGTGGCGTTGGCGCAGATCAGGGTGCGGCGTCAGGTCGAGGCCACGGCACCGGCGCGACTGACCCTCAAGATGTGGCTGTTTCCATGGCTGTCCTATGCTGTGGTGGCAGTGATTGCGGGTGTTTTGGCCGCCATGGCGTTTCAGGAATCCTTGCGTACACAGTTCCTCGCCAGCCTTGTCAGCCTCGCTGTGGTATCTGCCGCTTACCTGATCCTCAGGCGCCTGCGGCAGCAAGCCCGCCAACCTCACGTCAATGCCATCGACATCCTCGCAAGGGTACCGACCCAGTCATGAATCACAGGGAGCAATCAGCCACGGACGGCGATTGAGCAACAAGGCTTGTAACGGTCAAAAACAATAAAATTTGCCTCTATATAGGTGATCTATGTCCGACTTCAAGTTTGATACCCAGGGTTTCTCCCGTCGCAGTTTGCTTAAAGCAACCGGCTACGGTTCATTGGCGGCTGCTTTGGGCTGCGCGATGGGTCCGATGTCGTTTGCATCGGCGGCCGACAAACCTATCAAGACCGTGCGTCCCGGTTATCTCACCGCCGCATGTCTGGGCGACATGCCCCTCGGTGCGCTACGCGAAGGCGTGCCGATTGGCACCGATCTGGAACTGCTCAAACTCATTGCTGATCGTCTCGAACTCAAGCTCGATGTGCTGACCATGGGCTTCCCGGCGGTGGTCGAAGCGGTGAGGTCTGGACGTGCCGACTGGTTCGGCGGCAACTTCGCCTGGAACCCGATGCGTTCGAAGATTCTGCTGCTGACCGACCCGGTGTTTTACACCGGTGCCTACGTGATCATGCGCGATAGTGAGCCGTTCGACACCTCGATCACGGTCAACGATGTGAAAGGGCGCACCATCGGCGCTATCACCGGTTATTTCACCATCCCCGATATGAAGAAAATCGATGGTGTGAAGGAGGTCAAACTTTACGACAACACCGATTCCTGCCTGCGTGACGTGCGCGCCGGGCGCCTGGACTTTGCCGTACTGGATGCGCCGACCATTGACTACATGATTCTTCAGGACCCTAGCCTGAAGCTCAAACAAGTCCCCATGTCTTACGATGAAAGATTCCCCAGCCTGACCGCTAAATTCGAAGCGATCTGGGGCGTTCATCCGCAGAACCAGGACTTGTTCGACGGAGTGAACCAAGGGCTGCGCTGGTTGAAGGCCACGGATCAGATCCGTCCGATCCTCGCCAAGTACGGGATCAAAAACCCCGACTACCTCGAACCTCCCGCCAACAACCCTCGCATCGGCGTGGACCGCGACGAAAAGGGCAATTTGATCGGGCCGTTCGCGCATCCTCCGCGTGATTTCAGTCCGGCCTTTGCCTGAGTCGAGGACGTGAATCATGGCGCAATCAACTCCGCTGGTGCGAATCGAAGGGCTGCACAAATCCTTCGGTAGCCTGGATGTCCTCAAGGGCATTGACCTCAATGTGCAGCAGGGCCAGAAGATCTCACTGATCGGCCCCAGCGGCTCCGGCAAGACCACCTTGCTGCGCTGCGTCAATTACCTGGAAGAGCCAACCAAGGGCGACATTTACATTGATAACGAGCTCATAGGCCAACGACTGGTGGGCACCCGGAAAGTGCCCATGAGCGACAAGGAATTGGCACGCATGCGCGCCGAGATCGGCATGGTATTCCAGCGCTTCAATCTGTTTCCGCATCTGTCGGTGCTGGAGAACATCATCCTTGGCCCGCTCAAGGTGCAACAGCGCAACCGCGCCGAAGCGGTGGAACTGGCCGAGGACTTGCTGAACAAAGTCGGCATGTTTGCCAAGCGCGATGCGTTTCCCGAGCAACTGTCGGGCGGGCAGCAACAACGCATTGCCATCGCCCGAGCGCTGGCGATGAAACCCAAACTTATGCTGTTCGACGAGGCGACCTCGGCACTCGACCCGGAACTGGTTGGAGAGGTTCTGGGGGTTATGCGCAGGCTGGCGGAAGAGGGCATGACCATGATCATCGTGACACATGAAATGAGCTTCGCCGAAAGCGTGTCCGACCAAGTGATCTTCATGGCCGACGGTAACATAGTCGAGCAGGGACCACCCCGGCAGATCTTCCGCGAGAGTCAGGTCGAACGTACCCGTTGCTTCATCCGTGCCGTGCAGGAGCATTGATCGATGTTCGATACAACTGCGCTGCACAAAACCATCGAGATGTTGCCGTACTTCCTGAACGTACTGGGCATCGGTGCCCTGACTACTTTGGGCCTGACCCTGGCGGCCTTTATCGTGGCGGCGTTGCTGGGTTTTTGCCTGGCGCTGATGCGGCTATCCCGCAGCCGCTTCCTGAGCCTGATCGCCAGTGTGTACCTGGAGGTTTTTCGCAACGTACCGATCCTGACCCAACTGTTCATCCTGTATTTCGGGCTGACCTACATCGGCATTACCTTGCCGGCAATCGGCGCGGCGATCATCGGTTTCGGCCTGAACGGCGCGGCGATACTGTCGGAAGTGTTTCGGTCGAGTATCCGCACCATCGACCGCGGTCAAAGTGAAGCGGCGTTTTCGATCGGCATGACCCGGTCGCTGGCAATGCGCCTCATCGTATTGCCGCAAGCGTTCAAGGTCGCGATTCCCGGGATGGCCAACTTCGCCATCGGCTTGCTCAAGGACACGTCCCTGGCATCGGCGGCGGCAGTGCCTGAACTGACATTCAAGGCAAGAATGCTGGTCAGCGAAACCTACCAGACCAATTTGATCTACTTTCTGCTGGCGGTCATCTACCTGGTGTTGAGCCTGGTGCTTTCCCATTGGGCGGCGCGTACCGAGCGCCGCCTCAAAGTCGTCAAGGAGATCTGATATGGGCTATGCCGAGCTGTGGGAAGCCACCCATGTCGAGTTCCTGGCGGCGGCCTGGGCTACGCTGCAATTGGCATTTGGCGCGTTGGTCATTGGTCTTATTGTCGGCTTGCTGGTAGCGCTGGCACGACTGTCGAAGAACCGGCCATTGCGCCGGGCGGCATTGACTTACATCGAGGTATTTCGCGGTACCCCGGCATTGGTGCAGTTGTTCATCGTTTATTTCAGCCTGACGGAAATCGGTGTCCACTTCAGTTCGTTCCAGGCCGCCATGATTGGCCTGGGGCTGAACGCGGCGGCGTACCTGGCGGAGATTTACCGGGCGGGACTGGAGGCGGTACCCAAGGGCCAAGTGGAAGCGGCAAAAGCGATTGGCATGCCGCACTTCAAGATATTGCGTTGGGTCGTGTTGCCCCAGGCTATCCGTATCGTGCTGGCACCGATCGGCAACGTCGCGATCTCGCTGTTGAAGGATACGTCCGTAGCTTCACTGATTGCGGCACCTGACTTGATGCTGAGGGCGCAGGATTTGAGTTCGGTGTATTTCATGCCGCTGGAGATCTACATTCTGGTGGGGGCGATTTACTTTGCTCTGTGTTATCCGTTGTCGCTTGGAGTGCGGTTGCTGGAGCGACGGACGCGGCATTGAGCATGAAACGCTATTGACCTGCCGTTCACCGCGAAAACCGGTTGCGATAGTCCCGTGGCGAAACCCCCAGGTTGCGCTGGAAAGTCAGGCGCATGCGTTCTTCGTCACCAAAGCCGCACAGTCGGGAAATCTGATCGATGTTGCGCTCGGATTCTTCCAGCAGGCGCCTGGCGGCTTCGACCCGCAGCACTTCCACGGCTTTGGCCGGGGTGCGGCCGGTCTTGAGTTTGTAGACCCGGGCGAAGTTGCGCGGACTCATCTGCACTTGTTGGGCGAGCCGGTCGATGGTGAGGTTTTCACCGGCCAGGTTTTGCGTGATCCACAGGTGCAGGTCGTCGAAGGCGGCGCCTTCGCTGGTTTGCGATTGCAGCAGTTGGCTGTACTGGGCCTGACCACCAGGGCGCTTGAGGAACACCACCATTTCCCGCGCCACCAGCAACGCCAGTTCGCGGCCGCAATCTTCTTCGACCAGCGCCAGGGCCAGGTCGATGCCGGCACTGACCCCGGCAGAAGTCCAGACTGAACCCTGCTGGACAAAGATCGCATCGTTGTCGACTTCGATCGACGGGTGTCGCTCCTTGAGCATGCCGCACATCGCCCAATGGGTGGCGGCACGACGACCGTCGAGCAATCCGGCTTCGGCCAGCAGGAACGTGCCACTGCACACCGAGGC
>Ga0182008_10002020_pt1 | contig 13008 bp, 11 predicted proteins | sample Sormic07211129_1_FD_120482 | JGI IMG/M metagenome (GOLD analysis project Ga0182008, IMG submission 120482) | Rhizosphere microbial communities from Sorghum bicolor, Mead, Nebraska, USA - 072115-129_1 metaG | ecosystem: Host-associated > Plants > Roots > Rhizosphere | place: USA: Nebraska...
AGGGCCACCCTGGAGGAGACCGTCCAGGCCGGCTTCCAGGCGTACTGGGACCATGTCCGCGCCCACCCCGACGCCCATATGCTCACCTACGAGCTGACCCAGTACGCCCTGCGCGAGCCGGGGTTCGAGCATCTGGCCCGACGGCAGTACGAGCTGTACGGCATCGCCTACGCCGAGCTCATCGAGCAGCTGCGCGCCAGCCGGGACCTCGAACTCCGGGTGCCCGTCCATGTGCTGGCCCGCTATCTGGCCGCCGTGACCGACGGGCTGACCCTCAACTACCTGGTGCTGGGCGACGAGTCGGCCTGGACCGACATCCTCGACACGGTCACCGCGCACATCGCGGGTCTCGTCGCCTGAGCGACCCGCCCGTTCGGTCGCCGTCGTGACGCCTACGGCAGGCCCCACGGCTCGCCCGGCTCGCTCACGGCCACCGGGGCGATGGTGAGGTCGGGTCGCGCCCCGGTGTACAGCAGGACCTCGCGGCCCTTGGGCAGGTCGATCGCGACGGTGCCCTCGGACGTCGTACGGACGTGGGCCGGGCGGCCGTCGTCGAGTACGGCGGTCAGCCGGCCGTCGGGCAGGCCGTGCCGGAGTTCGAGAGGTTCGCCCGCCAGGCTGCGGACCCGCACGAAGCGGCTGACGCCGTCCTTGCGGACCGCGCTGACCAGGAAGGCGCCCTGGGTGCGGAAGTCATGCAGGGTGGCGTCCCGCCAGGTGGACGGCACGGCCGGGAAGACCCGGACGACCCCGCCCCAGCTCTGGCAGAGCATGTCGTGCAGGGACTGGGACGCCGACAACGGCGTCTCGATGACCGGACCTGCCTCCGTGTAGTGGGTGTTGGCCCGGCACGGATAGCGCGTGCTCGGATCGAAGAACTTCTTGAGATACGTCAACGCGGTGTCGCCGCGCCCCATCATCGCGTACATCGACGCGGCGCCCGTGTAGCTGTAGCCGCGGTGCGCACCGGTCAGGGCGTGCCAGCGCACCACCGACTTCTCGATCAGCTCCCGCTGCTCCGGCTGGTCCCAGTTGACGAGGTACAGCGGGTGGACCATCAGCAGGTGGGAGTAGTGGCGGTGGGACTGGGCGTACGGGGTGTCCGCGCCGATCATGAAGCCGTTCTCGTCGACCGGGTACGCCGTCAGCCTGGTGAGGATCTCCTGCCAGCGGGGCTTCAACTCGTCCTCGACGCCCAGGCGTTCGGCCGCGTCCAGCAGTGTCTGGCAGCCCCAGCGGATCAGTGCGAGGTCGTAGTTGGTGTCCTTCGGCGGCACCACCGGATACTCCGGTGACAGGGTCGACGGCAGGTGCAGCCTGCCGTCGTCGGCCGGCTGGAGGAAGTGCCAGTAGTAGGTGATCGTACGGCGCAGCAGCGGATAGATCGTGTCGCGCAGCAGCGAATCGTCCATGGAGTGCCGGTAGCCGAGCCATGCGTTGTGCAACGCCCAGGTCAGGTCGCCCACTTCGGCGCCGGTGCCGGGCATGCCGACCTCCCGGTCGGCGAACATGTCGGAGCTGCGGCCGATTCCGGCACTGTCCGACCGGTAGGCGGCGGGCACGTTGGCGACCAGCTGTTCCTGACTCTGTCTCAGGGTGCTGGCCAACGAGTCGAGTTCGGGGTGGTTGGAGCCGTGGATGAGCCAGTACTCCAGCTGGACGTTGAGGTTCCACCACACGGCGGGCCAGGGGGTGGGCTCCAGCCATGGCCCGGAGGTGGCCATCACCGGGCCGCCCGCGCGGCTGGCCGAGGCGACCTTGTACAGCTGGATCCAGTGGAAGCTCTGCAGCCGCTGGTCGGGGACGGAGACGAAGCTCTTGCGGTAGAAGGCGTGCCACCAGCGGATGTGCCGGGCGCGCAGAGCCGTGTAGGAGCCCGCGCGCCGGACCTTCTGGAGGGAGAGCTCTCCGGCCCCGGTGTTCGAGGGGTGGCTGTGGGCGACGGCGAGGACGAGGGTGTCCGCGGTGCGCCGGTGGGCGGTCGCGGTCTGGCCGCCGCCGACGAGTGGCTGGAGGACCTGTTCGACGTCACCGGTGGTCCGGGTGGTCCAGGGCGGGTTGGGGACGTAGCCGGCCGGCGGTGCCTCCTGGATCTTGCGGGGGCTGATCGCCTCCTCGGGGTGGAAGGTCCAGTGGACCTCCTCGTCGCCGTCGGCCGTGACCTGGGCGGCGAACAGGCCGTCGTGGATGAGGGCGGCCAGGGTCAGGGTGCCCTTGTCGGTGGTGATGGTGCCGGTGAGTTCGGCGTTCCACAGGCTCAGTCGCCAGTCGACCGAGGTGATGGTGCCGACCGGATCGAGGGTCAGATGTCCGACGGGCAGCCGGGCGGTGCCCCAGCCGCTGCCGAGCTCCGGCCGGTGGTCCTGGACCTCACCGTGCTGGACGGTGAAACGGACGCCGCCCGCGCCCGGCTCCCGGTACACCATGCTGCCGAGCCGTCCGTCGCCCAGGAACGGACCCTCGTACCAGAGGGTGGGCGGCTGGTGCCAGAGGAGGTCCTGCCCGCGCAGGAAGTCGGCCCAGGCTCCGTCCGAGGCCATACGGTCGCGTAACGCCCAGCGGCCGCCGGTGGATCGGACCGCCGCCTCGGCCACTCCCGGCAGGGCGGCGGCCGCCGTGCCGCCCAGCGCGGAGCCCAGCACGGCGCGTCTCGATGCGTGCATGCCAAACCTGCTTCCCGAAGAAGTCATCGGATCTATCGTGTGGTGGAGGCTAGATCTGGGCTGGAATGGCGTCAATGATTCCGACAGGCCTCAGATAGATCCGATGAAATCGCGCGGTCTGTGGGCGCGGTATTCGTCCAGACGCCGTGGGCCGGGTCATGCCGGCCCTCAGTCCGGCGGTGGGGCCGTGCTCCGGCGGATCGCCAGGCTGACCGGTACGAGATCCGTGCCGGGGCGGGAGTCGCCGCCGGTGCGGATCTGGTGCAGCACCTTCTCGACACAGCGCCGCCCCACCTCCGCGAAGTCCTGGTGGACGGTGGTGAGCGGCGGCACGAAGTACGCGGCGTCCGGGATGTCGTCGAAGCCGACCACACTCACGTCCCCGGGCACGTCCCGCCCGCGTTCGTGGAGGGCGCGCAGCAGACCGAGCGCCATCTGGTCGTTGGCGGCGAACACGGCTGTGCAGTCCGGTCGTTCGGCGAGAGTGAGGCCGGCCGCATAGCCCGACTCGGCCGACCAGTCGCCGTGCAGCGGCGGCGGCACCGGGCACCCCGCCTCCTCAAGTACCGTGCGCCAGGCCTGAGTTCGCCGTTGACCGGCGTACGACGTCTCGGGTCCGGTGACATGCCAGACCGTCCGGTGTCCCAGGTCCAGCAGATGCCGTACGGCCTTGCGGGCGCCGTCGGCCTGGTCGGTGTCGACCACGCTGTGGCGGTCGCCGGCGTCCGAGTCGACGACCACGACATGGACGCCCGGCGGGAGTTGTACCGTGCCCGCGTCCAGGAGATGGATCTCCATGATGACGATGACCGCGTCGACCGCCAGCTCGCCCATGCGGGTGAAGGCGCCCAGCACGTTGTCCTGGGTCGGCACGTCGATCGGGATCAGGGTGATCGCGTAGCCCTCGGCCGCCGCATGCGTCGCGATCGCCTCCACCGTACGGCTGTTGCCCGTCGAGGAGAGGTTGAACAGGATCACGCCGATGGTGTTGAACTGACCGTAACGCAGCGCCCGTGCCGCGCTGTTGGGGCGGTAGCCCAGCTCGCGCATCGCGGCCAGCACCTGCTCCCGGGTCGAACTGATCACCCCGGCATGGCCGTTGGAGACCCGCGAGACCGTCTGGGACGAGACACCGGCGAGCTTGGCGACGTCGGCCATGGAAACCCGCTGCTTGCGGCGTCCGCCGGGGACACCGGAACCGCCCCGTTCCACCACTGGTGCCTCCCTCGGCCCGGCCCCGGGCGGGGCCTGTCGCGCGACCCACCGGATGTTACGCGTGCGAAACCTTGACTGCCGCTGGGGCGGATGCCACGATTCCGGCGCCGCCGAGTTTACGTAAACATCCGAGCCGAGGGTAGGCGATGTTTACGTAAACATGCGGGCGCCGAGCCACCTCGTGAAAGGGCACGTCGATGCGCAAGACCCCCGCCAGAAACCGCCTCGCCTCCGGGCTGCGCGCCGCCTGCGTGGCCGTCGCGATCGCCGCGGTGAGCGGCGCCACCCTGGCCGGCAGCCCCGCCTCCGCCGAGCCGACCGGCACGACCCAGTTCAAGGGCGTCAACTGGGCCGACCCGCGCGACAACTTCGCCGACGACTACCTCCAGTTGTCCGGCCTGTCGACCACGGACACCTACGCCCGGACGTACGCCAAGGCGACCCGGATCATCGCCGCGTTCCGCGCCAACCTCGGGGCCGACACCGTCCGGCTGCCGATCAACCCGTACACCGTCAACGGCGCGTACTGGAAGTCGTACCGCGCGGTCGTCGACGCGGCCTCGGACCGGGGGTTCAAGGTCATCCTGTCCTACTGGGAGGGCACGGGCGACCAGAAGGACGGCTTCATCGACGACGAGGCGACCTACTGGCCCATGTGGAACACCGTGGTCAAGGCCTACCGGCACGACCCCAAGGTCTACTTCGAGCCGATGAACGAGCCGCACGGCTACACGGACGCCCAGTGGGCCGACCTCGCCGCGAAGTGGCTCTCGACCTACCCGTCGGTGCCCCGCGACCGCGTCTTCGTCAGCGGCGCCGGCTACAACGACCACGTCACCTCGGTCTGCGCCGACCCGCGGCTGAAGGGCACCTACCTCTCCCTGCACCACTACGGCTTCTGGAAGTCGTACGCCACCTACGACCAGTGGGTGACCGACCTCAAGGACCGCATCGGCGACTGCGCGAATCGCACGGTGATCGACGAGTTCGGCGCGCCGATGACCACCGGCCTCGACTACGACAAGCCGGCGCCGGACGACAACTCGGTCAACTTCATCCAGGCCGAGACCGACACCGCCCGCGCGCTCGGCATGGGTTCGGTGTACTGGCCGGGTCTGCGCACGGACGACACGTACTCGATCCAGAAGCTCACCGGCGACGCCGCCAGGCCCTGGCTGGTCACGACGAACCGGTCCGGCGCCGACCGGCTGGCGTGGGCCTGGGGCCGCGGGACGCCCGTCCAGAAGTGATCCGAGGTCAGCCGTGGACGATCCGCGGCTGATCCATGACCGTGGATACGACCGGTGGGCCGCTGCCCACCGGTCGTATCGCTGTCAGGCCACCGGTCGTATCGCTGTCAGGCCACCGGTCGTATCGCTGTCAGGCCACCGGTCGTATCGGTGTCAGGCCGCCGGTCGTACCAACCCGGACTCGTAGGCGAACACCACCGCCTGCACCCGGGCATGGGCGCCGATCTTGGCCAGGATGTGGCTGACGTGGGACTTCACGGTGGTCGGCGCGATGGACAGCCGCTGCCCGATCTCGGCGTTCGACCAGCCCGAGGCCACGGCGGTGAGGATGTCGCGTTCGCGTCCGGTGAGCGCGTCCAGGTCGACGGCCCGGGTGAGCCGGGGAACCGGCTCCTCCTGACGGACGGTCTCGATGAGCTCGCGGGTCAGGGTGGGGGTGATGACCGCGTTCCCGGCGGCCACCACGCGGACCGCGGCGAGGAGTTCCTCGGGGGTGGCCTCCTGCGCGAGGAAGCCGCCCGCTCCGGCGCGCAGGGCCGCGGCGGCGTAGGCCTCGCTGCTGGTGGGCGTCAGCACCAGGACCCGTGGCCGGTGCTCTCCGGGCACGGCGGGGCGGCTGATGCGGCGGATGGCCTGGACACTGTCCGCGTCGGACGCCCGGCCGCCCATCAGGACGACGTCGGGCCGCAGGTCGGCGCTCATGCCGACGGCCTCGAAGGCGGTCGACGCCTCGCCGACCACGGTCAGATCGGGTTCGGCCCCGAGGAGCATACGGAGGCCGATGCGCTGCAGGGACTGGTCATGGATGACGAGTACGGAGGTCATGGCGTGCTCTCCCCTGAACGAAACCGTTTCGTTCACGTGAGGATCAGCGTAGACCCGTCGCTATCGAAACGACATCGTCTCGCTTGTGGTATCGATCACGCGCTCACTCGATTTCGCGCAACGCGTCCCATGTCTTCTTGCGTACGACGCCGTTGGCCGGCAGGCCCTTGTCGCTCTGGAAGCTCTCCACGGCGGCCGTGGTGCCGGGGCCGAACTCGCCGTCCACGCCCCCGCCGCCCACGTCGTAACCGCGTTTCGTGAGCATGCACTGGACCTGGAGGACCCGTTTGCCGCTGTCGCCCTCGACGGTCCTGCCGATGCCGGCGTAGTAGGTGCAGTCGGAGATCCAGGGCGGGGCGGCGGGGTCGGAGGAGACCTCGGTCGAGGGCGTGGTCGTCCCGCCGGACGCGCTGGGCCCGGTGCTCGGAGCCCCGCCCCCGCCCCCGGGAGAATCGCCCCCTCCGGTGGCGGGCGCGCCCGAGGCGGACGGGCCCAGGGAGGCCGAGGCCGTGGGGGAGGAGGCCGGGTCGGCCGCGCCGTCGACGCTCTTGCCGGACGTGGAGGAGGAGCCGCCCGAGGCCCCGGAGATCGCCGAGACGCGGACGCCGGGCAGGGAGTCGTGGCGCGTCCTGCCCGACCCCGGGGAGCCGTCCGACGTGAAGTGGTCCGAGCGGCCCAGCGCGAGGATCCCCGCGGCCGTCGCACAGACCACGACGCCCATGGCGACGACCAGCGGGGGCTTTCTCCGGGCCCGGTCCCGGGTGCGGCCCTGGGCGGTTTCCGTCGGTAACCGCTCGGGCGTGTTCGCCGCGTGGGGCGAGGGGCCGTCGGGTGGGGGGACCGGGGGTTCGGCGGCGGGTGGGGCGGATGCGGCGGGTTGGCTCGGGTGCTCGGTCGAGGGTGTGGCCGGCGCCGCGGGTCTGTTGCCGGTGAGACCGTCGTCCGTGGGTCTGCCGACCGGGGGCCTGTTGTCCGTCGGGCTGCCGTTCACGGGCCCGTCGCCCGTCGGGCTGCCGGTCGCGGTGCCGTCGTCCATCGCGCGCAGACGGGGTGCGTCGGCCGGGAGGCGGTCCAGCGTCTCGTACGCCCGTTGCCGGGTCAGCACTCTGTCCGCCAACGGCTGGGGCCAGTCGGCCGTTCGGACGCGGGGCGAGGCCGTGGCGACCAGCTCTCGGGGGCTGGGCCGCTGCTCCGGTTCCTTGGCCAGACAGGCGGACAGCAGGGCGGCCAGGTCCGGATCGGCCGCCGCGACCGCGCCGAGCAGCTCCGCGTTGGGCTCCTCGAAGGCCACCCGGTGCATGACGTCGACACCGGTGCCGTCGCCGAACGGGGCACGCCCGGTCGCCGCGTAGACCAGCGTCGCGCCCAGCGAGAACACGTCCGATTCCGGTCCGCAGACGCCCGTCCGAAGATGCTCCGGCGACATGTACGCCGGTGTGCCGACCCGGTTGCCGGTGCCGGTCAGGGCGCTCGCGTCCACGGCCTTCGACAGGCCGAAGTCGATGACATGGGCGCCCCGCACGGACAGCAGTACGTTGGACGGCTTCAGGTCACGGTGCACGATCCCGGCCGCGGCGAGGTCGGCGAGCGCCCGTCCGAGCTCCGTCACCAGCCGCCACACGGCCGGGACTGCCAGGGCTCCGTCCTCCCGTACGGCGTCCGCCAGATCGAGGCCCGGGAGGTACTCGGTGGCCATCCACAGCAGCCGGTCGTCGAAGCCCGTACCGCAGAGCCTCGGTGTGTGCGGTGTGCGGACCAGGTCGTGCACCGACGCCTCGCGCTCGAAGCGGCGCCGGAACCCCGGGTCGTCCGCGTACTCCGGCCTGATCACCTTCGCCGCGACCAGGCCGGGGCCGCCGCCCGCGGGACGGGCGAGGTAGACCCGGCCCATGCCGCCGCTGCCGAGCAGCGCCAGCGGCACATAGGGGCCGATGCGGCGCGGGTCGCCCGAGTGCAGGGGAGCGGCGCCGGACTGCCGCAGCGCGGCCGCCTGGTCCGGCGCCGGGTCCGGTGGCACCGGCCGGTGTTGTGACACGGATCCCCCGAAGTGATGTTCGTCGTATGCCAGTTCGCCCATGAGGGGAAGTCGAGGCTAACGCGTCAGGCGTGCGGCGACAGGCGTTCGGCGGGTTTTGGGTCAGGCGGTCTCACCCGGCAGCCAATGGTCCGGACCGGACACCTCGTAGCGGAAGGCCAGTGGGGGCGCCGGGTTCCTGCGGCCCGGTCCGCTCGTACCAGAACTCCGCCCGGGGGGCCAGCAGTTCGCCGGCCGGCTCGTGCGTCTCGGCGCGCAGGGCGTGCTCGGACGGGGAGCGGTCGGCGTGCAGGACCAGGACCAGGGCGAGGGGAGTCCAGGACGGCCGGACGCCCGCCTCCCGGTAGAGCGCGGTGGCCACCTCTGGGTAGCAGCGGGCCACCCTTGTTTCCGCGCCGGAAGGGGCCGTAGGGGCCGTAGCGGCCGGGGGAGCCAAGAGGGGCCGGGTCGGGCCCGGGCCCGGGACCGGGGAACAGCGGTGCAGGGGCCGTGCCCGGTTCCGGGGCCGACCCGGCCCCCGTGGGTCTGCCTGTCGGCCCTACCGCTTGATGCCCACCCCGGTCCACAGGCTGACCTCGGCGTCCGTGGCGTCGGTCGCCACGTCCGGGCGCCAGCGGTGGCCGACCGTGACTCCGGGGTCGAGCAGGTCGAGTCCCTCGAAGAAGCGGGTGACCTCCTGCCGCGAGCGGAACTGCACCGGTGTGCCGGCGCCGTTGTAGATGTCGGTCACCTTCTGCCAGGTGTCCGGGTCGAAGTCGGGGGTGCAGTGGGACAGGGCCAGCGCGCTGCCCGTGGGGAGCACCTCCAGCAGCCGGTTCACGATGCCGTACGGGTCCTGGGCGTCCGGGATGAAGTGCATCAGCGCGTTGAGGGACAGGGCCACCGGCTGGTCCAGGTCGAGAACCGCGGCGAGTTCGGGCGCGTTCAGCAGCGTGTCCGGGTCGTTGACGTCCGCCTCGATGTAGGTGGTGCGGCCCTGGGGGGTGCTGCGCATCAGGCGCTCGGCGTACTTGAGGACGAGCGGGTCGTTGTCGGCGTACACGACCCGTGCCTCGGCGACGACGGACTGCGCCACCTGGTGCAGGTTCGGCTCGGTCGGGATGCCCGTGCCGATGTCCAGCCACTGGCGGATGCCGTGCTCCTGGGCGAGCACACGGGTCGCGCGGTGCATGAAGGCACGGTTCTCGCGGGCGCACACGAAGATGCCCGGATAGACCGCCGCGACGGACTCGGCGGCGTGCTGGTCGATCTCGAAGTGGTCCTTGCCGCCGAGGTAGTAGTCGTACATGCGGGCGGAGTGCGGCCTGCTGGTGTCGATGTCCCGCGCGGCGTGCGAGTTGGTCATCCTGTCCCTTTCAAAGGTGAGCGTGGGGGTGTCGGGCAGGTCGCGGCCAGGGGCGGCAGGATCCTTCCCGCTCGCTTCCTGGTTCAGCCGGTGGCCAGGTGGTCGGCGAGGCCTCGCTTGACCCCGGCGACGAACGCGGCGATCTCCTCCGGCGTGTAGATCAGCGCGGGACCGGCCGGGTCGGTCGACTGCCTGAGGGCCACCCGGCCGTCGGCCAGCTGCTTCGTCTGCACGCACTGGCCCCCGTTGGGGCCGCTCCACGGGGACTCCCAGCCCTGCTCGCCGAGGGCGGCGGCGGGCATCCCGTTGTAGACGTGGTGACAGTCGATGGTGGTCATGAGTACTCCTTGCGCATGCGATTCAGGAGTGCCCTGCTCTCCGCGTCCGAGGTCAGCAGGGACATGCGGTTGTGCGCCTCGAGATGCGCCACTACGTCGGAGCGCTGGTCCAGGTAGAAAGCGCCGGTCAGCAGCTCGCTGTAGACGATGTCCGGCAGCTCCGGGGCCTCGAAGCGGAAGTAGGTGAACGGCGCGCAGGCACCGACATGGGCGCCCGCGGTGAACGGCACGACGTCGACGCTGACGTGCGCCAGCTCCGAGAGTTCGAGTAACCGCTCGATCTGCGCCCGCATCACCTCGGGGCCGCCCACCACCCGGTGCAGCACGGCCTCCTCCATCACCACCCACAGCGTCGGCGCGTCGGATCTCTCCAGCAGCTTCTGCCGCCGCAGCCGCGCCTCCACGCGCCGTTCCAGGTCCTCGTCACCGTCGTTGGGGAAGCCGCCGCCGAGCACCTCGCGCGCGTAGGCGCGGGTCTGCAGCAGTCCCGTGACGTAGTGCGGCTCGTAGGTGCGCAGCGTCCGCGCACCGCTCTCCAGGCTCACATAGGCGCTGAACCAACCCGGCAGCACATCGCGGTACTTGTGCCACCAGCCGGGTTCGTTGGCCCGCTCGGCGAGCTCGACGAACTCCTCGATCTCCTGCCGGTCCGCCCCGTACGTCTGCAGCAACAGCTCCACGTACAGGGGCCGCAGGCCGACCTCCGCCTTCTCCAGACGGCGGATGGTCAGGGAGGTCACCCGCAGTGCCTTCGCCGCGTCCTCGAGGGAGACGCCCGCGCCCTGCCGCCGCTCCTGCAGCCGACGGCCGAGGATCATGCGCAGCACGGTGGGCGCACTGTTGCCACCCGAGTTCTGACGGCCTTCGCTCACGCCCGCACCTCCTGAGGGACTGTCACCCGGTCAAGTCTGTCAGTGACTTGTTGAGGCCGCCAGACCGATACCGGCCCGCTGAAATTATCATCAGGTCTGTTGCACGTTGAACCTGGGTGCGATCATAGTTGTCAGTGTGAGCCGTGCTGCCGAACGCGAGCACGGTCAGTCAACCGTGCCTACCCCCCTACGAGTTGGCGCGCTCCGACGCACAGGGCGTCTCCCCGCGCCCCGGCTGCGCCCGCCCCCACGGAAGGCCAACACCGTGTCCCCCCACCTCACTTCGGCTCCCCAGCTGTTAGACGCGGCCGACCCCGACCGCACCCACTGGCTCGAACTCCCGGCCCACCGCGCCAGTATCAGAGTCGCCCGCCGCTCCGTCGGCACCCGGCTGACCGGCTGGCAGCTTCCGGTCGAGCTGTGCGAGGACGCGGTGCTGCTCCTGTCCGAACTGGCCACCAACGCCGTACGGCACACCCTCAGCGCGCGGATCCTGTGCGGTGTCGGGTTCCTGAGCGATGTGTGCCTGCGCCTGGAGGTGCACGACCACGACTACTCGGGCCGCCATGAACTGCCCCGCCGGGAGGCGGGCCCGGACGACGAGTGCGGGCGCGGACTGCTCCTGGTGGAACAGCTCGCGGTCGCCTGGGGAGTCGACCGGTCCAGGCTCACCGGTGGCAACGCCGTGTGGGCGAATCTGACGGCCTGAGCGCGGGCGCGGCCGGCCGCGGTCTCAGTCCTTCGTCGGCGTCAGCTCGGCGAGCAGCAGGGTGCGGTCGTCGACACCGGCCGCACCGGTGGGGGCCCGCAGCAGCTGCTTGCACAGCGCGGACAGGGCGTCGTGGTCGTCGCTCGGCGGCCCTGCGGCGGCGGCCTCGTCCACGTGCCGGGCGAGGCGGGCGATCTCGTGGTCGATGTCGGTGTCCCGGGACTCGACCAGACCGTCGCTGTAGAGCACCAGCAGACCGGGCTCGGTCATGGTCAGCACGGTCGGCTCGTAGTTGCCGGTGCCGAGCCCGAGCGGCAGGCCCGCCCCGACGAGCGATACCGGCGCGGTACGGCCGTCCGGGCCGCGCAGGAGAGGCGGCGGGTGCCCGGCGCCCACCAGGGTGCAGGTGCGCCGCCGCGCGTCCCACTCGGCGTAGATGCAGGTCGCGAAGGAGGCACCCGGTGTCTCGCTGGCGAGCGCGTCGAGCCGTCGTATGAGCTCCGCGGCGGGGATGTCCAGGCCCGCCAACGTGCGTACGACGGTGCGCAGTTGGATCATCGCGACCGCGGACTCCGGACCGTGGCCCATCGCGTCCCCGACGATCAGACTCACCCGGTCGCCCGGCCGGTGCAGCACGTCCGACCAGTCACCGCCGATGATGGTGCCCTGTCCGGCCGGCAGCGAGCCATGGGCGATCCGGCAGCCCTCGACCTCCTGGACAGCGCCCGGCAGCAGGCTGTTGCGGATGGCCAGCGCGGTGCGCCGCTCGCGCTCGTAGCGGCGCGCGTTGTCCAGGGCCACGGCGGCCCGCGCGGCCAGCGACTCGGCGGCCGCCACCTCCGAGGTGGAGAACGGTCCGCGCTCCGGCCCGCGGGTGCAGGCGACGAAGCCGATCGGGTCGCCCCGCAGCCGCAGCGGCGCCACCAGGAAGGCCCCCACCTTCAGCAGCTGCTCGATGCGCTCGTCGCCGTCGGCGGCGGCGATCAGCCGCTCCGTGGTGTGCGGGTCGACGGCTTCCAGGGACTGCGCGTTTCCGTCGACGAGGGCGCGGGCGTAGGGCGTCCCCCGGGGGAAGACGATCACCTCGCCGACCGGCAGGACCCCCTCCCAGGTCTCGGGCGCGTCCATGCCCACCCGCAGCGCCAGCCGGCGGGCCTCGATCTGCGGCGGGTCGGCGACGGCGTACGCGGTCTCCTCGCGCCGCCAGCGCTCCAGCAGATACACCGACGCAGCGTCGCAGAACCCCGGCGTCAGGGCGTGCACCACGTGTTTGCCGGTCAGCTGGAGATCGAGCTGCGAGCCGATGACATCGGCGGCGGGCGAGAAGGCCGACCGGCGCGCTGAGAGAACGTCGGCGGGTGACTCGTCGGCGGTGCTGCGCGGTTCGTTCCGCAGGGTCGTGCCTTTCCGGGTGGGGGGACCGGCGCGCGGGGGCGACAAAAAGATCACCGCGTGCCGAAGGCAACTATATGATGGGAGGTCAAGATCCCTGACAGGAAAGGATGTTGTGGTGCCCGACAGCGCAGGTCCACCGTCAGGGACGGATCCCGACAAGGCCAGTGTCGCGCGGATGTACGACGCGATGCTCGGCGGGGAACACAATTTCGCCATCGACCGCGAGGCGGTCGCGGCAGTCACCGCCATCGACCCCCAGGTGCGCACGCTGGCCCGCGCCAACCGCGCCTTCCTCGGCAGAGCCGTGCGCTTCCTCGCCCGGCAGGGAGTACGGCAGTTCATCGACCTCGGCTCGGGCATC
>Ga0182008_10002021_pt1 | contig 13005 bp, 8 predicted proteins | sample Sormic07211129_1_FD_120482 | JGI IMG/M metagenome (GOLD analysis project Ga0182008, IMG submission 120482) | Rhizosphere microbial communities from Sorghum bicolor, Mead, Nebraska, USA - 072115-129_1 metaG | ecosystem: Host-associated > Plants > Roots > Rhizosphere | place: USA: Nebraska...
ATAAGAAGTGCCATCTATCCATTGGTATCCCAACAGGTTCAAAATTAAGTAATGGTGCTTTCATTATAGCTGCGGCTTGTGAATTTGAAAACTGTTGTACTAAATCTGGATGTATGGCTTGAAGTAGACCAATTGGGTAATTAACACTTATCTTACCATACTTTGGTGCATCAACCACCAACGGATCATTAACTACTATACTCCTCCAATCTATATCTACCACTGTACCTTGTGTCCCGTTCTTCTGGAGAACGATATTGGACATTGTCGGATTAAAATCTATCTTGTAAGAAAGCTGGGCACTATCTGACTGTCCTATGAGATCAGCTGAGTATGATAGGGTTCCATTTTCAATTCGCACCGGACTTTGCTTTTGAGTGGCAATAGCATTATTAAAGGTGGATATCAAATTAGACATTCCACCTGCTGTCCCTTTCATGGTAAATGTCACATGTTCACTTTTCCCGTTAAGTAACTTAGATAATGGGCTTCCAGGATTGTACTTCAATGCAATGAATCTGACGCCGGTAAACACAGGCTGGGAACTATCCTTGGAAGGTATCAGAACCGCAGTCATCTGCACAGCAAAAGCCTGAGAAGCAAAACCCATAATCAAAACCGTTGATAAAATAGCAGAGAAAAAGAGTGGTGACATCAAATTCATATCAAAATTGTCAGATATCCTGTTTATATTCCTTATTGACAGGTGTATTTATAGTTAAAATTGCAACAATATGAGTGATTCAATAACATTAGTACTTAAATTAAATAATTTTAGTGAATGAGCAGATCAGTGTCATGAAAAACTATAACTCATTAATTGCACACATAGGAAAGTCGACCGATCCTAGCCAACAGAATAGTGTATTTCCGAAAATTATACATTGTAGCTAAGTTATTATCATATTTTAACTTTGATTACTATTCTGGCTGGTGGAACTGGCTCAGTAAAATTAGTTCGCGGTCTTGCCTCACAGACTAGAGATCTTACCGTTATTTCAAACATAGGTGATAATATATGGCTTCATGGCTTGTACGTTTGTCCTGATATCGACACAGTAATCTATGCTCTGGCAGATTTGCTCGACAAAAGTCAAGGCTGGGGTATAAGAAACGATTCCCACGGTTTTATTCGCCAAATGGAAATGCTTGGTGAACAAACATGGTTTAGGCTTGGCGACAGAGATCTAGCTACTCATTTGTTAAGAACTAACATGCTCAAGAATGGTAAAAACCTATCAGAGATTACTGATTGGATGAGAAATAAGTACGCCATTTCAACAAAAATTATTCCTGCCACAGATAATCCAGTAGAAACAAAAATAGTTACAGAGATAGGAGAGATGCACATACAAGAATTTTGGGTAAAATATCGAGGGGAACCTAAAGTTACTGATATTGTCTATGCTGGCGCAGAGAGATCTCGAATTAATCCAGAAGCAGTCCATGCATTAAAAAGGTCCAAAGTTATAATTATCGCGCCCGCAAACCCGGTTACAAGCATAGGACCCATCTTAGCAATAAAAGGAGCAAGAAAAGAGCTTGCCCTTGAAAGGAAAAAAATTTACGCAGTTTCCCCTCTGATCGGAGATAGAACCATAAGTGGACCAGCCGTCAAGTACATGCAGGCTATGAAAATACAGAATTCTCCTGTTGGGGTTGCGGAATATTATTCTGATTTTGTGAGTACATTTATCATTTCTAGAAGTGACAGTGATCTGTCGGCAAAGATAAGCAGGCTTAATATGAAAGTCTATGAAACTGATATTATGATGAGAGATAGTATCGATGAGAATCGATTGGCGTCATATCTATTAAAACAACAATCCAAGACTTTCTGAGTTGAAAATATCGGCCATCGTCCCCGTAAAGCGATTTGAAAGGGGAAAATCAAGGCTGGCATCAATGCTGGACGTTGTAGAACGTGTTAAACTATGTGGGTTATTACTTGATGATACGCTTAGTACCATCAATAAGGCAGCTTCAATATCTGAAGTTATTGTAGTTTCAAGTGATAAACGAGCAGAGGGAATTTCAAAGAGACATGGTGCAGTATTTTTGAAGGAATATGTAGACAGGGGAGTAAATAAGGCGGTCTCTATTGCAGATAATTACTGTAATGCGGCAGGTGCCAATGCTACAATAGTCATACCCCAAGATCTCCCTCTCCTCACACCTGCTGATATAGATATGATCTGCAACACTGCAGAAGAATATGAGAAATGTTTAGCAATATGTCCTTCACTACGATATGATGGCTCAAATGCTCTGTTACGCAGACCGTCTAACTTAATTAAGACATATTACGATAACAATAGTTTCGATATGCACATCAAAGCTGCCAAGAAAATACGAGCAAACCTTAAGATAATTTTATCACGTAGGATAATGACAGATCTTGATACGATCGAAGACGCAGAAAACTTGATGAAAGAACCAACCATGGCTAAATCTATCATATATTTAAGATCCAAAGTAAAGTCAGAGACCCGTTGAGTGTAAAAATAAAATACTTGATTGCCAAACTGGAATGGTTCACATGTCAAGAGAGGGTTCAGAGTCTGGATATCACAACTACAGCTTTCAATTAAAACCCATTCCATCTCAGCTGGAACGAGGCAGATGTTAACGAAATCTTCATGAATTCATGCCTATGTAAGATTTTTATTAAAGGCGCTGCGAAGGATATCTTTCACTTTCAGTTCCCCGATACTGGTTCAAATCGATCTGAATGTGATAATTTTCTCTGAATCTGGCCGTGTAAATACTGCAGCTACGCAATTGGGATCGAGATATTGGAGATGCCTCGCTCATTTGGCTATGCAACCGATATCGATGTATACACATACTCCACATGTGACGATGGTTGGTCAATATCTGCTAACTTGTCATCACTCTAAAGATATGCCAAACGACAGGAGTAATAAAAAAGACTGTTATTTAAAAGGTTTAGTTCATAGAAAGAGATCATTCGGGAGAATCGAGATTCATAACTCTCTTCTGGTGATATCATGAAGGCAGAGATTCAACGCTTCCTGACGTACCGTCGGTGACGCTAATATCCTATTGTATATCAAGGTAATAGTGAATTACTGTCAACATCTTAACACTGACGTAGATAATTCAATTACGGCAATTATTTATCGAATTGCCGGTTATGCTCTTCCATCATGAATCTATTGTAGAGACGACATCGAAACCGTATTCTCTTGCTTTCTTCATTGCTCCCTAATTGTAAACGGCTAGCTGCATCCAGATGACTTTGATTCATTCTTCTTTATTGCGTCACCAATTACTTTAGCAATTCTTCTGATCTCCAGAGGACATCCACAATTTCGACTTCCTCTCTTACCTCAGCATAGCCATAAGATTTTTTCCCTAGGATTCTGAAGTCTTAGGATTCACCGGAATAACATTATAACCATTATCAACGGGATAGTCGGGCATGTAAGTAAGGCAGCCTTCTCTTCGTTTTTTGACACTCCTACAACAACGATATTCTTAAAATCATAAACTTTATTTTTAAATTCATTATCTGAATGAGCATCCGTCTTTTCTATAGACGTCTTTGTAATATCCATTATTTATTGATGGCGGAACTACCTACCTCCTAGATTTAATAAGGTCTTAGCGTTAGTTAGAAATTTATTTATTATCAATTATCAAACGGTTTAGAATATAAGGAGATATAAAGTGGCTTTATTATACCACTTGTTGCGGTGATTGCCATACATGGTAAAGGATACCTGCTGGACTCACAATTATATGTAAGCATTTAAATTAGAATTCATATAAAATCACTTTACATCGACCAAACCGATGGGGAACAAAATGCCTGGTTCAAGAGTGGTTAAATCTGCTCTTATCCAGGCAGATATCATACTATACCTATTTTCTGCTTCAGGCTGATCTGCTTTCCCTCATATTACCGATGCATAGAAATACGTTGTAAGATTTATACAATGGGCGTAATAATATAACACTCCTTCAATATACTGAAATTATTAACGATATTAATTAGCTGTTATCTTTATCACATTTGTAATAACCTAATAGAGCATGCAATCATCCGGAGTACGGCGCGGTAAAGTGGCCATAAATTTCAGGGTGCAGGGAAAGAAAAGCACTGCTCTGTTTTACTACAGATACGATCCAAAAGATCAAGCCATCGATTATATAGACATAGAATACACAGAACCAGCTTTAAAAACCTTAATCGAGGACAATAGGAAAATGATGGAGAGGGTCGATATTTATATCAGAAATTTGTTGGTAAAACAAGAAAAGATTTAGAAGAGAATAAAGATAGTAAGAAGTAGAGCACTCGGTAGGGCATAACATCTTCCCTACTGTAACATTGGTGATTCGCTAAAATTGATGATTTCTCACATCTAAAGCATCGAATGCGATACAAAGCTTGTCCTCGGCAAAAAATAAATATAATTGAAACTCTCAGAGTTGCGTGCCTGTTGATCCGGTATGTGGTATTGAATTGGATGAAAGCCTTGCAGTCAACTATGAACATCGGGGTATGTTATACTATTTTTGTTGTGAAGGATGCAAAGGAATTTTCATTAGAAAGCCGAAAAAATACTCTAAATAACTGCAACAGAGATTTATGCATCAATAATCGATTATGAACTCTGGAAAAGGGTTCCCTACAATTTCTTCACCTTCACATTTTCTTCGTATTTGGCTTCTTGTCCATGACAATAACTTACTACCCCATAATAAAAAGCAGTGGAGAATAATGTACATACGTTGTATGGTACGTGAGAATAGTTGACTGTGAAAGATGATGTTATAGATTTCATCGAATGCTGAAAGGGAAAATTGAAATTCAAAAAGAGTTCCCAATGACCACGCCTTCGAACAAGAGAAATGAACACTTGGTTTGACCTGACGTAGCACATATTGCTACTGAGGTAGAAAAAATAAAGATATGGCGTATGATTATACATCAAAATGGATAATGTCTCTATTTATGCAATGGAACAAGAGTAATTGGTCTGGGCAATATTGGCACAGAAGGAGCTATTCCTGTCATGGAAGGGAAATCCTGTTTTGTTCAGAACACTTGGTGGTATAAACGCACTTCCATTATGTATAGCCAGGATATAGAAGCAATAATTCGAGTTGTCGGTCAATCCAGCCAATTTTTGGGGGATTAAATATTGAAGATATACAATCATCCCAGGCATTAGAGACAAGACAATATAGGTTTAGCAAGAACTTGGATACGCTTATTCCATGATGATCATCATGGGACAGCTATAATCACTCTTGCAGCTGATAAATGCTTTGAAATTATTGATAAAGAAAAGATTAGATATTATAAAGGTGGTGATATCAGAGCGGGTTCTGCTGGTTACACTGTTTTCAAAATCTTGCGGGCTGATTGTAATGACAGCCTCGGATCTATTTACAAAGGGAGAATGGGGTTAGAAAACAATCCTTACAAAAAAGAAAGATCAATAAAAACCAATCAAAGAGAACTGCGAAGCACTCTTGCAGGGGTAATTAGGAAAGCAGACGTGTTTATAGGTGTATCCGGAAATGGAATACTGATACGATAAAATCGATGGACGAAGAAGGCATAGTATTTGCCCTTAGCAATCCTGATCCTGAGATACCTTCTCGTAATGCATTCTACCGTTAATAAAAGTTCGCTAACAACCATCGACATATTTCAACTCAAAATATTAATAAAGTGTTAGCGAATTAATGTTAATTGGTATAGAAGCATGAGTAAAAATTGTGGCTACTGTTCGATCAGATTTTCCCAACCAAGTTAACAATGCGCTAATATTTCATTCTATACTTAGGGCTTTGTTAGATCTTCGAGCCAAGAGCTTGTAAGCGGATACATCGGTAGCTATTTCTGACCCAATTGCAAGTTTCATGGGAGACAATCGCTTAAACGAAAATTATATCATAACTAATGTAAAAGATCCTCGAATTCCCTCCATAGTTACTCAAATACTGAAGAAGCCTCTCCAAAAGGTATGACAAAAAAGAGCTAGGACAACAGTCAACGCCTAGCCTAGACTGGTTACCAACGTTTATTGTTGACAGAAACTAATAACTACAGCACTTCAATGTTTCTTCACACTATTTTGAGATCCTGTTCTTTGATAATGTTCATTTAGTTCTGATATCTATGTTTCTCTGTAATTCTATTGCGCCGACAAATAGCAGCATACCACCGATGAAATTATTATACCCATACCATTCTCGGATCAAGGATAACGCATATATCTTTACTGGAAAGAATAGAACAAATGGTCGGTCACGATCAGCTTGACTTATGTATCAGATAGCTAATTAGGTGGATTGTTCGCAATGGCATTAAATAATAAAAACACGCTTTTTAAACCGTTCTTAACAGCGGGCATAATAATCATGGTGTTTGGTGGAATATGTATTTGGATTGCTGAGATGATCGGCTTACAAGAAGAAGGAGAAGGTTTTCGAATAATAGGGTGGAGGTTTATTATTGGTGGAGCAGTGTCAATTTCTATCGGATTTATACTAAGACATTTTGCCTATATTTACAAACATTTACAATATTTTTGGAGCACATTTGTATATAGGCGTAGACGTAGTAAATATGACGATTTGTATAAACCCTAATAGCGGGAGACATTGGTTATTATGATATCTGAAACAGTTCTGCGGCCTCTATAATGTTTTCAGAGCTTAGCATGATGTTTCCATAAATTTGTAAAGTTAAATGCCTCACCGGCTCTCTTTCCTCAACTCAGAAATCAATTTAAGAAAGATGACGATAATATCACTCTCCATAAATATCAATTCTTTAATCTGAGCGTATATGTTTAGAAAATGTACCCTTTTTCTATTGTTGTAGAAGTGTGATCATTTTTCCTATAGCTAACAGATCATTTTCTATCAGAATCGAGAGGTATTTTTCTAGCATTGGAGGATTTGAAGAAGTCTTATACATCAGACGTGTCTTACAAACTCCATATAGAACATTGGCGCTCCCTAAGACTAACGCGATTATCTCAATTTTGTACCTGTATCTCACATAATTTGAATGATAGATAGTTTGTATAACAAATATGAATTTTAAAATTATAATCCAAGCCTAGTTCATCATTTTCTGTTGTTGAACAGACGTTGGAAATTGAAATACATAACTCATATGTAAATTGGCAGCCGACGGTTACGATAAAAGTCATGATTGTCTAGTATCTTGCCTTGAAGCGGCTCGGCAAATGAAAGACGATACCGCTTTTCGCCTCATTCTCATTAATCAGGTATCATTTATCCAAATATGCTCGATAGCGTGTAACGGAATTAGTTCCCTGCGGAGAATAGAATTTGTGCTCTCTTGCTTATATAATGTAATTGTAACAAAATCAGCTACAACCTGAACGTTAATAGTTTCACAAGTTTCGCGGACCTTCAACGCGTCGAATTCCTCGATTATTTCGGTGATTGGTTTCGCAAAGGGTCTTATAGCATACAGAATAATCACATTACCGACTCCTGTTCCATGAAATTTGATTATCATCTTTTTTTTAGAATTCATCAATTCTTTCAAGACAAAGATATGTTATAAATATGATTAATAGGCACACAGCTATTCGAGATCAGTTTGAAACTCATTTAACAACTTTGAGCGTCTCAAACATGCAGAAACTAAAATAGATATCCAATATAATTATTCTATTAAGAAGACGCGGGCTTGACTACAGCAACAAAGGTTCTGGTTATTGGTATATTGCTAAATATACTTTAGCGGTAATGAAACAAACAGATTGTCTTCGCAAAAATTTATTAAAAGCCTATTAAAATAGAATGAACGACATATATGACACTCCCAAAAGGCTATACATCCTCACAATCTAGTAAAAATAGGAGTTTTAACGACTGGTGGACAACTGTTCCAGAAGAGTTGAGACAGAAAGCTCGTGGAGGAGATGAAGCGAATAAACCACTACTAAATCAGATCAACTACGTTCTACTGCATCTCCATCTGGCCGGCAAACATGATGCAAAGCCAAGCCACAACGAGCTAAAGGATTGGTTACACGATGGTCAGGTAGACGTTCTTAGAATGAATGCAAAAAAATAAGGTAAGAAAAAACAACACCACATAATATTTTTTATTCTATGCATATCGGTTGAAAATACGCCATTCAAGAAAATGAAGATGGTTGAGTATCAAAAAGTAAATAACACTGTAATTCGTAAACAATACATGTTTGGACTTGAAAGATATCTTACAAGTCTGTCAGGCCTCATCAGAAAACTGAAAATACGAAATAACCTTGAATATAGTAAGAATAGATGTCACATATGCGGTCAGATTTGCTACAACGAAAAGGACTTGGACATACACACGATAAACGAACATCAGAATACGACATCTACGAATTCATAATCCATTTCAAGTCCGAGCTGGGCAGTTGTTGTCTCCATAGGATCACGACTCTTCCAACAGTCTTTCTTCATTAGATAACAATACTTCAAAATCCTACACAACCAAGACACTCACTTGATTAAAGGTGATCGTGTCAGCGGAAAAGCTGTTTTTGATCATTGCTGAAAACACTTATCCAAAGTTTGGACGAGATTTAGATAGTCCTTGTACCGACGGGGACTCATTGTCTCAGGCGGCGTAAACCTTAGACAAACGCCAGATCGAATGAAATTAAAAATACACTTCGATCCCTTCAAATTCCCCTCATAGAGAATAAGCGTTGTTTGTGTTTCTATACCTTTGATATAATTAAGATACTACAAAAAAGTGTTATTAAAAAGAGGTTGGAGTTGTCCATTAGGCTTGGTAGCCATTTGTAATAGTACAACAGAATGTGCAACGCAGGAGCGTTCTTAGAACCGAGAGACCCTGAGACCCCCTTTAAGGACAACTCTAGATGGCATTTTACTTATATTAATATTGGTCCTCTCTCCTTCTTCGCTTGTGTATGTAAACAATGTCCTGTGGGATGTGTACATGTTACAAACATATTGCTGTTGGTAATTCGTTATCGCACTTAATTTGCCGTACATTCTGCTGGCATTTCTGTATATTTCATGTCAATAAACTAAGCCAGCAGCTTTTGTAACATCAGAAACATTTCTATACTGTTTATCTTCTATCCTTTGCACAATCGACAATAGATCTCCATTCGCATTTTTTTGTTGTTGTACAAATTTAACTATCTTATCTTTAGTTGTTGGAAAATCAAGATCTTTTAAAATTTGTCCTAAAGATGCAGTCTTTGAATAACTTTCTACATTTACTTCCTTTCTCTGACCCTCCACACCTCCCTGCTCGCTTATCACCTTTTCAACTTCACCTGAAACATCTTCTTTTGGTATCTGCTGGGGATCTCCTCTATTGCTATTATTGCTGTTATTCGAAGTCTGTTCAAATGTCCTTGCTGCATTGACTGCCATTCTCGAAAAGTCTTTAGTACTGTCTTTTGTTTGCTGCATTGAAGTTTTAAATGCTCCCATATTGGCAGATACAGTGTTGTTCACTAACCTTGTTGCTGTAATGACATTCTCGGCAAAGTTGCTAACCATCTTTGAATAGATTTCGGTCATCCTTCTTGGAGATAGCCACCAGGCATAATTGGTTTTGTATATATTCTCTGCAAAAGGAGCCCATAGTGATTGAAGTGAATTGATAATCTCTTTTTGTGATTCCAGATAATTATCAGCTATTTCCATAGCAGCTTGAATAGTTTGTTCTCGCGAGTCATTTATTATTTGAGCAAATTGCGGAATCTGACTTCTTGCCTCGTCCATCAATCTCCTAATGTTAGCTTTGGTTTCATCTAGCAATACAACACCACTAGTGTATGCTGCATGTTGGATTTTTTCTTTCTCCTCCACATTCTGCGTATGCGGGTAATCTTCGATTGTTGTTGATGATAGTGTAGCAGCAGACGATTCTCCTTCTGCTGCCAAAGAAGTGGATTGAGGAAGAGGAGAAGACAATACCTTCAATTCAGTTTCTGATCGAACTTCTTTCTCTTTTTTCTGCAACGGCATCCTCAGTTCAGTTTCTGATCGAACTTCTCCCTCTGATGTAGGAGTTGTGGTAACTGCAGTAATAATAGCTTCATCTTCATCTACAGTTATATCATCTACAATCACTTCTTGATTCGGCGAGATATTATCAGTTACTATTTTATTTTCTTGTCTGTTGGTATAATCATCTGCCGTCGCAGAAGTGACTTTAATATCTCGGTCTGTATTGATATTATTATTTTCTTTACTCATAATGCTGCTACTTGTAGACTCTTCTTTTTCTTTCTTGTTAACTTTTGATTTGTAGCCTTTGGGTAATGTCATGGGTGATATAATATGGACGCCATTATCTAAAAACATTAACAATATACATCTATCTATCACCGCCATAATCAGCGGCTTTTACTTGTCAATGATATATCATCGATATTTTTTACCCACTCATTAGCAACTCTCATATTATCCTCTTGCATAACAATTCCATTCAGACATGGAGATTCTAGAAGACAAAATAATTGCAAAATATCTATTTGAAAAATACTGTACAAATCCGAAAAACTGGAATTTTGTTATCTCAAGATCAGGGTTGAGTGATGGATTCTTCGACGCAACCGTTTCAAATCCTGATGAAGTGTGGCAGCTCAAGATAGATTCAATTTACAAACCAGTTCCAATGATGATTGGGACAAAGGTCGATCTAGATTCTGCGATGATACAAAGAAGGATTAGCCCTAATACGGCTCCCTTTGGATTCAGAAAGCTGGATGCACCCGTGATAATGGACATTTTTAAGAAGATGAGTGAAGAACAAGAGCAACAAAAGAATATTCATGCGGAAACGGATCTTAATAATTACCTGCACTCTATTCTTGGTTCCCTTAAAACTGTAAGGCCTATAAGAGGAAAAAACTATGCGTATGGACCTTTTGTCTTTACTGAAAGAAATCCAGCAAACACAGATGAATATCAAAAGCAAGTCTCCGAAAAATTGGCTTTCAAACTTCGTGATAATTTGAGAAGCAAGTATTTAGGCTACGGCTAGAAGACTGAACAAAATTTTAATGCCATTTATATGAGTGCTAGGGAAAGACCATAAGCGTTTGTGATCGCAGCAATCGACATATTAGCCAAATCATCTGTTCAATCTCCAGTTTTGGCCCAGACAAGTTCAATCTCATTTGCTGGAACATAGGGTCAAATTAGTGGAGAACTCTGGTCGCCATAACGAGCAAGATCCTAATGCCACTGCAAATCCATCAACCTGGCTCAAAATACAATGCATTAGGCACTAGATTTGTGTGATAACAGGGACATATAATTATTAACAACCATGTAGTAGTGAATGCAAAAATAATAGATCCAACATTTGTAGATGGGAATAGTTTTACGTGGCGAAGGTAATAGGAACTGCTATCTAAAGCGATATCGAAGAATAATAATGTTCAACAACCTCTTCTTTCCGTTCTGAATCCACTTGTAATTGGAAAGTCTTCTAAACTGGAGGTTGGGGGACCTACTATTCCATTGGCAATCAATTTGGACTTACTGATATTATGACAATGGGCATTGTAAATCAGATAGGTAGATTACTGCTATCATCAGGAGCTGGATTTTCTATCCTTGTATTGACATGCATAAAGCCGTTGGTAGTAGCGTTATTTTGACTGCATATAGAGATGGCCATATTCTAAATTTAAAGACGACGCTCACATCTAGAACATTTCCATTTCTTCCCACACGATCATCCGCACTAGAACCTCCTCCGTCCCTGCCAGTACCACCAAAGGAAAACTAGCATAGTCCGTTGTCATAATATACTAAACCGACATTACACGTTAATGAATTCGAGAAGCAAATAATGTGTTTGTCCTACTCCGCTTTTTGGACCAGCTTTTTCAAGTCCCAGGGAACAGGATTGCTGGCTTGTCAAACTTCTGACATAACAAACATTGAATCTCAATTAAAGAGCGTAGGTAAAGCTGATTTATGAAATTGAAGATATAGAATCGTGTGATACAAACCATATCCGAAATGCTCCACCAGGTATGAATTATTTCGGATCGAATCCAGGTCTCCTGTCAGCACTTCGATAGATTCTATTCCAATAAGTAAAAAAGTATACTAATATTGAAGACATGGGCTATTTTTTCCTTGAATAGATATAGTTTTTTAGCTGCTTGTTATTCTTTTATTTAGGATCTGTATAAATTGGTCTAGCTTGTCCTTAGGTATAACCGCCCCGCAGGCTTTATCATGTCCTCCACCACTTCCACCTATATCCGATGCAATGTCGTTTACCAATCTTCCAAGATGCGGTTTGCAATCCTTTGATCCGCGTATAGAAATAATATAGGAATTAATATCGCCCTTTAATTTGTAGACCATCGCAACAGGCCTTTCTGAAGCCCCCAGAACAGAGTTGACGATCATGCTAGCAGATAAATCAAGATTACCCTGCATGTATGCCAAATTATCCATTCTCACTGTGGATTCCTCGATTTTCTTGACAGCCTCTGATACTTTTTTCGCGTATTTTTCAGCAATTGAAAATCCATCTTCTATCTCATGAGGGTACTTCATATCAGCGAGCGTGTCAACAATCCTGCACAGAAATTTACTGTCATGCTGGCTTGCTGAAATCATATAAGAAAGAGCAGTAGCCTCTAACATCAAAAACTGGCGGTCAAATCTAGACACGATAGACGTGGCAATAGGTTTGTTTTCCATATAATCGGTAAGAGCTCCAGCTGCTGCAAAGAATGCAGCATGTGATTTAAGCTTCTTTTTAAATTTATTATAGACCTGGATACTCGTGCACTCTTCCACTGTATGGATTAACACAACCCCTAGCTTCTTCAGAGCAAGGGCAGTTTCCATACTTAAGTCATGGTGGTCGATATATGTTACCTTGGATCCACTGGACACAATTTTGCCAACAATTTCTAAAAATTTTCGCTCATTCTTTTTGCTTAGTCCTAAATCACAAACAAAAAA
>Ga0182008_10002024_pt1 | contig 12997 bp, 11 predicted proteins | sample Sormic07211129_1_FD_120482 | JGI IMG/M metagenome (GOLD analysis project Ga0182008, IMG submission 120482) | Rhizosphere microbial communities from Sorghum bicolor, Mead, Nebraska, USA - 072115-129_1 metaG | ecosystem: Host-associated > Plants > Roots > Rhizosphere | place: USA: Nebraska...
AAGGCCTACGACCAGGCGGCCGAGCAGTACAACGCGAAGGCGCTGAACGGGCAGGACCCCGGGCGGAAGCCGACCGAGCCGGGCAGGTTCGTCGACCCCGGAGCGGCCGGCCGTGAGACGGCCGAGAGCATCCTGGCCGAGGCCCGCCGTCAGCGCACCGACGCGGCCCGCGACGCGCAGCGGCTGCTCGCGGCCGCTCTGGAACAGGCCCCGGCGAGACCGGAGTTCACCGACCGGATGGGCGCCGACGCCGAGGACGCGCTGGCCGGCACCGAACTCAACATGCTGCACGGCGTGGGCGGTCTCGTCAGGGGCGGCGTGGACGCGGTGAAGCTGGCCCGCTCGGTCAACCCCATGGACCCCTACAACCTCACCCACCCGGCCCAGTTCATGGCGAACAGCAACATGCTGCTGGCCGGTCTTGTGGGCACCGCCGCCCACCCCGAGCGCCTGCCGAAGGCGATCCTGGGCAGCGGCTGGAGCAGCGATCCGGCCGACGCGGGCGGGTACCTGCTCTCCAATCTGATCGGCGGCAAGGGCGCCGGTGGGCTGGAGAGGGGGGCGATCGGGGCGAGCAGCCGGGCGGCCGCCAGGGACGCCATGACGGCGACGGCACGGCGGAGCGTGAGCGAGCGGCTCGCGGACACCGCCCGGAGCATCAAGTGCAAGGTGTTCGGCGGCGACCCCGTCGACATGGCGACCGGCCGTGTGTCGCTGCCGCAGACGGACGTGGCTCTTCCCGCCAGGCTGCCTCTGCTGTTCACCCGGCAGTTCGAGTCGTCGTACCGGGCGGGCCGCTGGTTCGGCCCGGCGTGGACCTCGACGGCCGACCAGCGACTGGAGATCGACGCCGAGGGCGTCGTCTTCGTCCGCGAGGACGGCTCGCTGCTCGCCTACCCGCATCCGGCTCCGGGCGTTCCGGTCCTGCCCCTGGCCGGTGAGGGCCACCCGCTGACGGTCGACACCTGGGGCGACTACACCGTCAACGACCCAGCCACCGGCCGCACTTGGTTCTTCGCCGCACCGGGCGGCGACGGCGACGGCATCGCGCTCCTGGCCCAGATCTCCGACCGCTCGGGCCAGTGGCTCACCTTCGAGTACGACGACGAGGCCGCCCCCACCGCGATCGTCCACTCGGCGGGCTACCGCCTCGGCATCGAGCACACCGGCGATCGCATCACCGCCCTGCGCCTGGCGGACGCGGACCGGGACATCGAACTGGTCCGCTTCGGCCACGACGCTCACGGCCACCTCGCCACGGTCACGAACTCCTCCGGCATCCCGACCCGGTTCACGAACGACGCCACGGGCCGGATCACCGCCTGGACGGACACGAACGGCTCGTCGTACACGTACGTCTACGACGACCAGGACCGCTGCGTCTCCCAGTCGGGCGAGGCGGGTCACCTGCGCAACACGTTCACCTACGGCGACCCCGATCCGGACACCGGTGACCGAACCGTCTCGGCGACCAACTCCCTCGGGCACACGACGCGTCACCAGGTCAACGGTGACCTCCAGGTGGTGGCGGTGACGGCCGCGGACGGCGCCGTCACCCGCACCACGTACGACCGCCACGACCGCCCGCTGACCGAGACGGACCCGCTGGGCCGGACGGTGAGCCACGCCTACGACGACGCCGGCCGCGTGCTGATGTCCGTACGCCCGGACGGTTGTTACACCAGCGTCGGCTACGACGACCGGGGCCTGCCCGTCTCGATCCGCGGCGCCGACGGGACGTACACCAACCAGCGGTTCGACGAGTTCGGCAACCGCACGGAGGTGACGGACACCTCCGGCGCCACGACCCGCTTCGCGTACGACGCCCTCGGCAACCTGGCGGGGATCACGGACGCGCTGGGCGCGACGACCACGGTCCGCTGCAACGCGGCGGGCCTGCCGCTGGAGGTCACGGACCCGCTGGGCGCGGTCACCCGCTACGCACGCGACGCCGTCGGGCGCCCGACGGCGATCACCGACCCGCTCGGAGCCGTCACCCGCCTGGAGTGGACGGTCGAGGGCCGACTGTCCCGTCGTACCGCCCCGGACGGCACGACGGAGTCGTGGGCGTACGACGGCGAGGGCAACTGCACCAGCCACACCGACCCGTTGGGCGCGGTCACCCGGTACGAGTACACGCACTTCGACCTGATGTCGGCCCGCACGGGCCCGGACGGCGTGCGGTACGAGTTCGACCACGACACGGAACTGCGCCTGACGAAGGTCACCAACCCGCAGGGTCTGACGTGGAGTTACGACTACGACCTGGTCGGTCGGCTGGTCGCGGAGACGGACTTCGACGGCCGTGCGGTGGCGTACGCCCATGACGCGGCGGGCCAGTTGACCGCCACCACGACGGCCTCCGGCGAGGTACTCCGCTTCGAGCGGGACGTGCTGGGCCGTGTGGTGCGCAAGGACGCGGCGGGCGCGGTCACGACGTACGCGTACGACGCGGCGGGGGGCCTGGCCCGGGCGGCCGACCAGGACGCGGTGCTGGAGCTGCGGCGGGACGAAACGGGCCGTCTGATGTCCGAGACGGTCGACGGCCGCACCCTCACCCACACCTACGACGTTCTGGGCCGCCGCACGAGCCGGACGACGCCGACCGGTGCGAGGAGCGTCTGGTCGTACGACGCGGCCGGCAACCGCACCGCGCTGACCACCGCGGGCCACACGCTGACCTTCACCCATGACGCGGTCGGCCGCGAAGTGACCCGGCACATCGGTGAACTCGCCGCCCTGGAGCACACCTTCGACCCGCTGGGCCGCCTGACGAAACAGGAACTCACCGGCCCGGGCGAGCGGCGCCTCCAGCAGCGCGACTACACCTACCGGGCCGACGGCCACCTGATCGGCGTCGACGACGAGCTGAACGGCAGCCGCCGGTTCGCCCTGGACGCGGCCGGCCGGGTTACGGCAGTCCGGGCGGCCGACTGGACGGAGTCCTACGCCTACGACGCCGCGGGCAACCAGACCCACGCGGCCTGGCCGACCTCCATGCCGGGCCAGGAGGCCACGGGCGAGCGCGCCTACACCGGCACGCGCATCACCCGCGCGGGCAGCGTCCGCTACGAGCACGATGCCGCCGGGCGCGTCACTATGCGCCAGAAGACGCGCCTGTCCCGCAAGCCGGACACCTGGCGCTACACCTGGGACGCCGAGGACCGCCTCACGTCGGTGATCACCCCGGACGGCACGACCTGGCGCTACCGCTACGACCCCCTCGGCCGCCGCACGGCCAAACAACGCCTGGCCGCGGACGGCGAGACGGTCCTGGAGCAGGTGGACTTCACCTGGGACGGCACGACGCTGGCCGAACAGGTCACACACGTCCCGGGCTCCGCCGTGGCTCTCACATGGAACCACGACGGCCTGAGCCCCCTCACGCAGACCGAACGCAGGCTCCTGCCGGACGCGCCGCAGGAGGAGATCGACTGCCGCTTCTACGCGATCGTCACCGACCTGATCGGCACCCCCACGGAACTGGTCGACGAGGCCGGCACGATCGCCGGTCACGCCCGCACCACCCTCTGGGGCACCACGACCTGGCACAACACCCCCACCCCCCTCCGCTTCCCAGGCCAGTACGCCGACCCCGAAACGGGCCTCCACTACAACTACTTCCGCCACTACGACCCCGAAACAGCCCGCTACACCAGTCCCGACCCTCTTGGGTTGGCGCCCGCGCCGAATCCCACGGCATATGTGGTCAACCCGCATGCCCTAGTGGATCCCCTCGGCCTCACGCCGTGCGAAATAGAGGGGCCAAGAAGCGCACATCAGCTCCGGCACTCCCCCGGTGTCGTGACAGGAGGCAGTTCGTTGCCGGACGTCCACGGCCGATGGCTCAGAGGGTCAGAAGGAAACGCCGGCAGAATCCCCGGACAAGTTGCGCGACCGTTGCAAGGAAGGGAGTTCAAGGACTTCAACGCATTCCGTGAAGCCTTCTGGGAGGAAGTTTCTCGACACGAAGAGCTCGCGGGGCAATTTGACAAGTCAGGGCAGACTGCCATGGCAGACGGTAAAGCACCTTTCGCCCCGCAGGCGCAGCACCACGGTCAAGGACGATACGTCTTGCACCATATCCTCCCTATTCACCATGGCGGTGGCGTCTACGACCTAGACAACTTGGCGGTAGTCACACCCCGATACCATAGAGACGTACTCGATGGCAGGTATCATTTCGGCAGCAAATAAAGAATGCACTGACGAAGGAGCGAGAAACGATGGCTGGAAAGTCTCGCGAAGAGTTGATCGGCATGGTGCAACAGCTCATCGATGCGCACCTTCCGGAGGATGAAGAGGACCGACTCGTCACGGAATTGAAGGCAAGCGTTCTGCATCCACGAGTCACTGACTTGATCTACTACAACACTCCCAAACTTACCGCCGAAGAAGTCGTCGACGAGGCTCTCTCGTACCGTCCTATCGAACTGTGAATCACACCCAGCACGGGAGTTGAGTCGCTCAGTCCGACCGCGGTCGTACCAGACCCGTTTCGTAGGCGATGACCACCAGTTGGGCTCTGTCTCGGGCGCCCAGTTTGGACATGGCTCTGTTGACGTGGGTTTTGACCGTCAGGGGGCTTACTTCCAGGCGGTCGGCGATCTCGTCGTTGGAGTGGCCGCCGGCGACCTGGACGAGGACCTCGCGTTCGCGGACGGTGAGGGCGTCGAGGCGTTCGACGCGGGCCGGGTCGTGGCCGTCGTCGCCCGGTTCGCCCTGGGCGAGGAAGCGGGCGATCAGGCCCTTGGTGGCGGTCGGGGAGAGCAGGGCCTCGCCGCCCGCCGCGACGCGGATGGCGGCGAGGAGTTCCTCGGGTTCGCTGCCCTTGCCGAGGAAGCCGGAGGCGCCGGCGCGCAGCGACTGCACGACGTAGTCGTCGACCTCGAAGGTGGTGAGGATGACGATGCGGACGTGGGCGAGGGACGGGTCGGTGCTGATCATGCGGGTGGCGGCGAGACCGTCCGTGCCCGGCATCCGGATGTCCATCAGCACGACGTCGGCCCGCTGCTCCTTGGCCAGCCGCACCGCCTCCGCGCCGTCGGACGCCTCCCCGACGACCTCCATGTCCGGCTCGGAGTCGACCAGCACCCGGAAGGCGCTGCGCAGCAGGGCCTGGTCGTCGGCGAGCAGGACGCGGATGGTCATGCGGGATCCTTTGCGGGGCGCGAGGTGCTTGTCCTACGACAACTTCCGTGGGGCGCGCGGAAGTTCCGCGGGCGGGTCATACGGCGTCCTCCGGCGCCCGCGACCGGGTCTTGACCGGCAGGACCGCGTGGACGCGGAAGCCGCCTCCGTAGCGCGGGCCGGTGGTGAGGGTGCCGCGCAGGGCGGTGACGCGTTCGCGCATGCCGAGGAGGCCGTGGCCGCCGCCGTCGGAGGGGTCCTGGTCCTCCCCGCTGCCGTTGTCGAGGACGGTGACCTCGATGTCCGGGCCGACGCGGACGACGCTGACCTCGGCCTTCGCCTCGATACCGGCGTGTTTCTGGACGTTGGTGAGGGCTTCCTGGATGACGCGGTAGGCGGCCAGGTCGACGGCGGCGGGCAGGGTGGTGCCGTGGTCCGCGCGGGCGACCTCGACGTGCAGGCCCGCGCTGCGGAAGGTGCCGACGAGCTCGTCGAGGCGGGCGAGCCCGGGGGCCGGTTCGGTGGGGGCCTCCGGGTCGCCGGACTGTCTCAGCAGGCCGACCGTGGCGCGCAGCTCGTTGAGCGCGGAGCGGCTGGCCTCGCGGACATGGGCGAGGGCCTCCTTGGCCTGGTCGGGGCGCTTGTCCATCACATGGGCGGCGACTCCGGCCTGCACATTGACCAGGGCGATGTGGTGGGCGACCACGTCGTGCAGATCGCGGGCGATACGCAGCCGCTCCTCGGCGACCCGCCGCCGCGCCTCCTCCTCCCGGGTCCGCTCGGCCCGTTCGGCCCGCTCGCGGATGGCCTGGACGACGGCTCTACGGCTTCGTACGGCGTCGCCCGCGGTCGCGCCGATGCCGGTCCAGGCGAAGATCGCGAGGTTCTCCTGGGCGTACCAGGGCAGGGGGCCGCCGAGCATCGCGGCGCCGGTCAGGACGGTCATGGTGAGCAGGCCGAGGCGCCAGGTGGTGGGGCGGTCGGTGGTGGAGGCGACGGTGTAGAGGGCGACGACCGCGGACATGGCGACGGGGGCGCGGGGGTCGGCGGCGACGCACTCGACCAGCGAGACGGTACCGGTGAGCGCGAGGACGGTTCTGGGGGCGCGGCGGCGGAAGACCAGGGCGAGGGCGCCGAGGGTCATCAGAAGCAGCGAGAGGGCGTCGGGGGTACGGAAGCCCCAGGTCACGCCGTTCCTGCCGTGCGGGTCCACGAAGGAGCCGGCGACCATACAGGCGAGGACGCCCGCTGCCAGAGCGGCGTCCAGCGCGAGGGGGTGTGCCTTCAGGCGACACCGGGTCCGTTCTAGTGTGCCCACGCTTGAACAGTACGGGGCGGTCGAACCGGCCGGAACGGATGGTGGCCGTACCTCGGGGTGAGCCGGGGCACGGGGCGACCGAGCCCGGGGCCCGCCGCCCCGGATCCCGCTTCGACCCCGTGCGTCAGCCGGGGATCAGACCGTCGTCGCTGAGGAGCTCCCGGACCTCCTCCAGCGTGGCGTCCGGGGACGGCAGGATGAGGTCGGAGGGCTCCAGAGCGTCGTCGGGCAGGGGGGTGCCCAGGTCGCGGACCTTGGAGAGGAGGGCCTGCAGAGTACGGCGGAAGCCGGGGCCGTCGCCGTTCTGCATCTCCCTCAGGAGTTCGTCGTCCAGCTTGTTGAGCTCGGTGAGGTGGCTGTCGGCCAGCCTCACCTGGCCCTCCCCCATGATCCGTACGACCATGTCGCCCATGTGTCGGCCTCCTAGGCGTGGCCCCTACTGCTTGTCGAAGCGCGGGGTGTCCTGTGGCTGCTGCTGGGACTGAGCCTGCCCTGTGCCGCCCTCGATCGCCTGCTGGGGCGACCCGCCGGCGAGCTCCGCCTTCATGCGCTGCAGTTCGAGCTCGACGTCCGAGCCGCCGGAGATCCGGTCCAGCTCGGCCTGGATCTCGTCCTTGTGCATACCGGACTGGTCGTCGAGGGCGCCGGACGCGAGGAGCTCGTCGATGGCGCCGGCCCGGGCCTGGAGCTGCGCGGTCTTGTCCTCCGCGCGCTGGATCGCCAGGCCGACGTCGCCCATCTCCTCCGAGATGCCGGAGAAGGCCTCACCGATCCGGGTCTGCGCCTGGGCGGCGGTGTACGTCGCCTTGATGGTCTCCTTCTTGGTGCGGAAGGCGTCCACCTTGGCCTGCAGCCGCTGGGCCGCCAGGGTGAGCTTCTCCTCCTCGCCCTGGAGCGTCGCGTGCTGCGTCTCGAGGTCCGTCACCTGCTGCTGGAGCGCGGCACGGCGGGACAGCGCCTCACGGGCGAGGTCCTCACGGCCGAGGGCGAGCGCCTTGCGGCCCTGGTCCTCCAGTTTCGTGGACTGTGACTGCAGCTGGTTCAGCTGGAGTTCCAGGCGCTTGCGGGAGGTGGCGACGTCCGCCACGCCCCGGCGCACCTTCTGGAGCAGCTCGAGCTGCTTCTGGTACGAGTAATCGAGGGTCTCGCGCGGGTCCTCGGCCCGGTCAAGGGCCTTGTTCGCCTTCGCGCGGAAGATCATCCCCATACGCTTCATGACACCGCTCATGGGCTTCGCGCGCCCCCTTCTGACGGACTTCCAGCTCCAGCTCTGCGACAGAACCCACAGTACGGGCCCTGCATCCATTGACGCACTGTTCCGGGACGGATGCGCTCATCCCCAAGGACGACTGCGACCCGACCCGCTCCGGCGTAGGGAGTAGGTGTCCCCCCGACGTCACCGGATCGTGCGCAACGCCCCCTCTGTCCCTTACATGACTTACATGACGACTGGTGTTGCCGGATCGTTCCCCGCCGGGCTGGGGTCCAACCCCGGCCACCCCTTACCCTTGGGTTTTGTGTTCCGTAGCCGTGCCAAGGACGAGAAGGCCGCAGTCGCCGACAAGGCGTCGCCGGTGGACTCCAAGCAGCCCCGTGACCCGCAGGCCCCCAAGGGTCGCCCCACCCCCAAGCGCAATGAGGCCCAGTCCCAGCGCCGCAGCGTGGCCAACACCTCGCTGACGCGCAAGGACGCCTCCAAGCGGCAGCGCGACGAGCGCCGTGCCGCGCTGGAGCGGCAGCGCCAGGCGCTGGCCGGCGGTGACGAGCGTTATCTGCCCGCCCGCGACAAGGGCCCGGTGCGCAAGTTCGCCCGCAACTGGGTCGACTCCCGGTTCAACGTGGCGGAGTTCTTCCTGCCCATGGCCGTGGTCATCCTCGTGCTGAGCGTGGTGCGGGTGGGCGCGCTGCAGAGCATCGCGCTGCTGCTGTGGCTCGTCGTGATCGTGCTGATCGTGCTCGACTCGGTCATCAGCGGTCTGCGGCTGCGCAAGGCGCTCGGTGAGCGCTTCGCCGACCAGAACCGCCGCGGCGCCGTCGCCTACGCCCTGATGCGCTCCCTCCAGATGCGCCGGCTGAGGCTGCCGAAGCCGCAGGTCAAGCGCGGAGACCGGCCCTGAGCACTACGTCGTTCTCTCAGAGTGCGGCTCAAGCCTGGCTGGCAGGGCTGGGTGGGCTGCGAAACACCGTACGACAGGAGCTGGTGGCCCGGCAGCTCGACGAGCAGATAGCCGGGCGGTTCCCGGTCGGGCAGCGGCTGCGGGTGCTCGACGTCGGGATGGGCCAGGGCACGCAGGCGCTGCGGCTGGCCCGGGCCGGACATCAGGTGACCGGCGTGGAGCAGGACGCCACGATGGTCGCGGCCGCGCGGGAGGCGCTGGCCGGTGAGCCGGAGGGCATCCGGGAGCGGGTGCGGATCGTCCAGGGCGACGGCCGGGACACCGGGGTGCACTTCCTGCCCGGCAGTTTCGACGTGGTGCTGTGCCATGGCGTGCTGATGTACGTGGAGGAGCCGGACGCGATGCTCGCGGGGGTGGCGCGGATGCTGGCCCCGGGCGGGCTGCTGTCGCTGCTCGTGCGGAACGCGGACGCGCTGGCCATGTGGCCGGGCCTGTACGGCGACTGGGCCGGGGCCCTGGAGGCCTTCGACACGGTGTCGTACACCAATCGCCTCGGTCTCGAGGTGCGCGCCGACCGTCTGGAGACCCTCACGGCGACGCTCGCCGGGATCGCGGCGCCCCTGCAGGCCTGGTACGGGGTGCGGGTGTTCACGGACACCGCGGCGGACGACACGGAGCCACCGGCCGATGTGGAGACCCTGCTGGCGGTCGAGGAGCGGGCCGGGCGGACGGATCCGTACCGCCGGGTGGCCGCGCTGCTGCACCTGTGCGGCGTGCGGGGCTGAGAGCCCCGCGGGCCCCCGGCGGGCCAGCGGCCGGTGTACCCGTTCGGACGCACAGCGCGGGCCCGGCCGTCCGCCCGACAGGAGACTCGGGGCGGGGCGGCCGACAAGGCCGGGATCGAGGCCGGGGACGTCATCACCCGGCTGGGTGAGACGGACATCACGACGATCACCTCCCTGTCCGAGGCGCTCGCGGCCGAGAAGCCGGGCGCGAGGACATCGGTGACGTTCACCCGGAACGGCAGCGAGAAGAAGGTCGATGTGACGCTGGGCGAGCAGTGAGGGAAGGGGCGGCCGGCGGGCCGCCCCTCTTCGTCCCCACGCCTGCGCCTACGCCTATGCCTCCGCCGAGCGCAGGCTCATCGGGCCGTAGATCTCCGCGGAGTCCTCGAACAGCCGCACCTGTTCGGCGCCGCCCTCCAGCAGGGCCTTCCAGTGCTCGCCGATCCAGGACTCGGCGTCTCCCTGCGTGGTGAACTCCTCGGGCTGCACAGCGGGTTCGACCTCCCCGCCGTCGGCCTTCTCGAACCGCCACGTCCATGCCGCCATGTCGCCTCCGCTGGGTTGAACCGTGAGCAACCTACGGTAGTTGATCACCTGTCGGCCGGTGAGGGTGTATCCCGTGACGCAAGACTAGAGGTGACCGGGGAAAATCATTTCTGTGGACGTCACTCTGCTCGGTACCGGTGCCCCCGCCGGGCTCCCCCGCCCCGGCTGTTCCTGTGCGGCCTGCGCCACCGCCCTGGGGGTGGACGCGCGGGCCGCCACCGCCGTGCTCGTCGACGGTGCCCTGCTGCTCGACCTCACTCCCGGTGCCGCCTTCGCCGCCGCGCGGGCCGGGCATTCGCTCGGCGGGGTGCGGCAGGTGCTGTTGTCGCATCCGCACGACGGGCCCGTCGTGGAGGTGCCCGCCGGGCTGCCGCAGCCGGGACGGGTGCCGGACGGGCGGGAGTTGGCGCTGCTGACGGGGCACCGGGTGCGGGCGGTGGCGATGGACGGGCCGGGGACCGGGTACGCGGTGACCGGGCCCGACGGGCAGCGGCTGCTGTATCTGCCGCCCGGGGGCGCGCCCGCCGGGCTGGAGAACGGCAACGGGGCCGCGGAGTCGTACGACATGGTGCTCGCCGATGTGGTGGGGCGGCCGGACGCCCTGGCCAAGCTGCGGGCGGTGGGTGCGCTCGGGCCGACCACGGACGTCGTCGCCGTCCACCTGGACCATGACGTGCCGCCCGGCGCGGAGTTGCGCCGGCGGCTCGCGGCCGCGGGGGCGCGGGCCGTGCCGGACGGGGCGACGCTGACCGTCGGCGTCTACGAGGACGTGCCGGACGTGCCGCGGCGGACGCTGGTGCTGGGCGGGGCGCGGTCGGGGAAGTCCGTGGAGGCCGAACGGCGGTTGGAGGCCTTTCCGGATGTGCTGTACGTGGCCACCGGGGGGACGCGGGGCGGCGACGGCGAGTGGGCGGCTCGGGTCGCGGTGCACCGGGAGCGGCGGCCCGGGTCCTGGCGTACGACCGAGACCTGCGATCTGGTGCCGCTGCTGGCGCAGGACGGGGCGCCGTTGCTGATCGACTGTCTGTCGTTGTGGCTGACGGACGCGATGGACTCCGCCGGGGCGTGGGACGACGCGGTGTGGGCCGGTGGGGGCGAGCGGGAGTTGCGGCAGCGGGTGCGGGAGTTGACCGAGGCGGTGCGGACCACTCGGCGGACCGTGGTCGCCGTGTCCAACGAGGTGGGGTCCGGGATCGTGCCGGCGACCGCCTCGGGGCGGCGGTACCGGGATGAGCTCGGGCGGTTGAACGCGGCGTTCGGGGCGGAGTGCGAGCAGGTCGTGCTGGTCGTGGCGGGACAGGCGCTGGTCCTGCGTGGGTGAGGGGCCGGGAAACAGGGCGCCCCTCGTATGTCGGTCTCGTATGTCGGTCTCGTATGTCGGTCAGGTCAGGCGCGGCGGGCGATCAGGCGGTGGGAGTTGGCCGCGAAGCGGTCCAGGACCAGGCGGGTCGTGGTGACGATCGCGCAGTTTTGGGATTCCAGTTCGGCGCGCAGGGGCTCGGCCTGGGCGTGCGGGATCTCCAGGAGGAGGAGGCCGGCGGGGCGCAGCGTGGCGAGTGCCGCGTGGAGTTCCTCCGGGGAGGCCGGGGTCCGTAGCAGGGTGGTGACGTCGTAGCGGGCGCGCAGGACCGCGGCGAGGGAGGGGTCGGTGAGGGTGCCGACGTATGCCTCCTCGACGCGTTCGGCCTCACGGGCGAGCATCAGTCGGGGGTCGGGGTCGGTGCCGTCGAAGGAGGTGTAGGGGAAGAGTTCCTTGGCGGTGCCGGGGAAGTGCGCCTCGCCCGTGGCGATGTCCAGCCAGGACTCCGGCTCGGGGAGGAGCCGTTGGATCGCGCGGGCCGTCGAGCGGTGGCGGCGTTGGCGGTCGAGATCGGCGACGCGGGTGCGCAGGCGGTTCATCGGCGGCTCCCCAAGGCGTACGGCAATTCCCCATAAAAGGGACACAAGAGGGAACGTAGGGGATCCCGATCCCGGGGGCAACGACGTCAGGGGCTCATGGTGGCCATGTGGCGCCGACTTGTTCGACGGGTGCCGGTACTGTTCGGCGAATGAGCTCGCTTAATCTCGACGACTTCACCGATCTGATCGAGCGCCCCGACGGCGGGGTGCGCCGCGACGCCGAGGCGCGCCGGGAGCGTCAGATCGTGCCGCCCGGATCGCTGGGCCGCCTCGACGACCTGGGTGAGTGGCTGTCCGCGGCGCAGTCCGCCGTGCCGGTGCGGCCGATCGAACGGCCCCGGGTGGTGCTGTTCGCGGGCGACCACGGGATCGCCGAACTGGATGTCTCCGCGCGGCCCGCGGGCAGTGCGGAGCGGCTGGTGCGGGAGATCCTGGAGGGCGGCCGGCCCGTGTCGGTGCTGGCGCGGCGGCTCGATGTGCCGGTGCGGATCGTCGATCTCGCCCTGGACTGCGATCCGGAGACGCTGCCGGACGCCGTGGTGAGGCATCGGGTACGGCGGGGCAGCGGGCGTATCGACATCGAGGACGCGCTGACCCTGGAGGAGGCGGAGGCCGCCTTCCGCGCCGGGGTCGCCGTGGCCGACGAAGAGGCCGACTCCGGTACGGATCTGGTGGTGCTCGGCGATGTGAGCGTCGGCGGGACCACACCGGCCGGTGTGCTGGTCGCGGCACTGTGCGGGACCGACGCCTCGGTGGTGACCGGGCGGGGCGGCGAGGCGATCGACGACCTGGCGTGGATGCGCAAGTGCGGGGCGATCCGCGACGCGCTGCGGCGGGCCCGGCCGGTGCTCGGGGACCAGCTGCAGCTGCTGGCGACCGTGGGCGGGGCGGACCTCGCGGCGATGACCGGGTTCCTGCTGCAGGCCGCGGTGCGGAAGCTGCCGGTGATCCTGGACGGTGTCGTGGCCGCCGCCTGTGCGCTGGTCGGGCAGCGGATCGCGTTCCGGGCGCCGGACTGGTGGCTGGCCGCGCACGACAGCGGGGAGCCGGGGCAGGCCAAGGCGCTGGACCGGATGGCGTTGGAGCCGCTGCTGTCGCACGGCGTGACGGTGGGCGAGGGGGCCGGGGCGCTGCTGGCGCTGCCGCTGGTGCAGGCGGCCGCCGCGCTGGCCGCGGAGTTGCCGGAGAAGCCGGAGAAGCCG
>Ga0182008_10002025_pt1 | contig 12997 bp, 11 predicted proteins | sample Sormic07211129_1_FD_120482 | JGI IMG/M metagenome (GOLD analysis project Ga0182008, IMG submission 120482) | Rhizosphere microbial communities from Sorghum bicolor, Mead, Nebraska, USA - 072115-129_1 metaG | ecosystem: Host-associated > Plants > Roots > Rhizosphere | place: USA: Nebraska...
CGCTGGCCGGCACCTTGGGCGGGGCGGCCGATGGCGCGGACGCCAGCGCCATCTGGACCACGCTGGGCATCACGCTGCTGCAGGTCGGCGGCTTCGTGGCGCTGATGCTGGTGGTCGGCCGGCGCGTGTTCCCCTGGATCCTCTGGCAGGTCACGCGCACCAATTCGCGCGAGCTCTTCACCCTGTGCGTGGTGGCCGCGGCGGTGAGCATCGCCTTCGCCTCGGCCGCGTTGTTCGGCGTGTCCTTCGCGCTGGGCGCCTTCTTCGCCGGCATGGTGATGCGCGAGTCGGAGTTCAGCCAGCGCGCGGCCGAGGAATCGCTGCCGCTGCGCGACGCCTTCGCGGTGCTGTTCTTCGTGTCGGTGGGCATGCTGTTCGACCCCTCGGTGCTGATCGAGCGGCCGCTGCAGGTGCTGGCGGTGGTGGGCGTGATCGTGGTGGGCAAGTCGATCGCGGCCTGCGTGCTGGTGCTGGCCTTCCGCTATCCGCTCAACACCGCGCTCACGGTGAGCGCGAGCCTGGCGCAGATCGGCGAGTTCTCCTTCATCCTGGTCGGCCTGGGCGTGGCGCTCAAGCTGCTGCCGCCCGAGGGCCAGAGCCTGATCCTGGCCGGCGCGCTGATCTCCATCGCCACCAACCCGCTGTGGTTCAGCCTGATCGCGCCGATCCAGAAATGGCTGCGCGCGCATTCGTCCTTCGCACGGTCGCTCGATGCCCGCGACGACCCGCTGGCCGAACTGCCCACCAGCACCGAGGCGCGCTATCTGTCGCGCCAGGTGGTGCTGGTCGGCTACGGCCGCGTCGGCCGGCGCATCGCCGCGGCGCTGAGCGCACACCACATTCCCTTCGTGGTGGCCGAGCAGAACCGCGAGCTGGTCGAGAAGCTGCGCGCCGAGGGCGTGGCCGCGGTCTGGGGCGATGCGGCCGAGCCCGCGGTGCTGATCCAGGCGCACATCGCGCGCGCCCGGGTGCTGGTGGTGGCCACGCCCGACGCCATGAACGTGCGCCAGATGATCGAGACCGCGCGCACGCTCAACCCGGGCATCGAGACCGTGATCCGCAGCCACAACGAGGACGAGGCCCGCCTGCTCACGCAGGAGGCCGCGGTGACGGTGTTCCTGGGCGAGGAAGAACTGGCCCAGGCGATGGCGCGCGATGTAGTGCGCCGCGCCGTGCCGGCCTGAACGTCGGTCCGCCGCTCGACCGATCAGAGGTCTTCGATCACCAGCATCCGGTAGCGCTGCGCGATGGCATAGGGCACGGTGCGCACCACCTTCATCAGGCGCTCGGCCGCTTCCTCGTCCTTGGTCTCGACCAGCAGCGCGGTGTGACCCTCGCGCGCGAGCTTGGTGTAGGCCCGCACGGTCGCGCCCTCGGTGCCGGCCGAGGGCAGGGGGTTGTCGGCGTCGGAGGTGGTCGGCGTGATCTGCGACAGCACCACCTCGGGCGGGATCAGGTAGATGGCGCCAGCGTCGAAGCCGTGCTCTCGCAACTGCTGGCCCACGTGCCTGGCGTCGTCCGCGCTCGGGAACATCACCATGGAATGGCCGGTGGGATAGAAGGCGCCGCCGAGGGTGGCGGTCATGTGGGAGGTGATCGCGAAGTTCTTCATGTGAGGCCTCTTCAGTCACGGCACGGGGGGCCGAAAACGCCAGCCTAGGAGGCCTGCCGGGCGGCAGGTGTAGGAGAAGCGTGGCAGCGCGTGAAGCCTTCGAGCCTGCCTTGGCGCGCGCCCACCCTGTGCGCCAACGCAAGCGCTATTACAAACTCAGACGTCTGTGATGAATCGTGACTTTGTGCCCTGCCAAAGTGACGGCCCTTGCATAGCATCGGAGCGAGCCACCGATCACTTCCTCTTTCCGTTCATGTCCTCCCCCCTGCGCAACATCGCCCTGACCGTCCACGAACTGGAGGAGGGGGAATTCCACTGGGTGCTGGTGGAAGCCCCCGGCATGGAGGAGACGCTGCCCTACCAGCCGCTGGAAGCCTCCGACGATGCCTACGAGAACTACAACACCGCGCTGTTGGCCGGCCTGGCGGCCATGCGCCGGCTGTTCGGCAAGGAAGGGCCGCGAAGCTGAAGCACCTCTGAACCGGTGCAAGGTCTGAGCCCTGCAGGCTCGGAGCGGGTAAACGCGCATGCCGCGCCGCCGTGAACGTTGTCACGGTCTGTGACAATCTGTGTTCCGCCCCCTGCGAGGAATCCAGATGTCGAGCCTGCGTCCTGTCCTGTTCAAGCTCACGGCCGCGACGCTCGCGGCCCTTGCGCTGACCTCCTGCGGGGGTGGCGGCGGTGGAGGAGGAGGGGGCGGCGGTGACGGCGCGCCCCCGGCGGCGGGCCCCGCACTGCCGGCGCCCGCGGCCATGATCGCCCGCGCCAAGGCGCTCGAACTCGACACCCCCTACGTTGCGCCACCCGGCGATGTGCTGGAACTGCACACCTCGGGCTATGCGAAGACCATGTGCTCCGCGGCCTTCATCACCGGGCTGAATCCGGACGTGGCCGTCGAGAGCGTGGGCTTCTTCACCGGCCCCTATGCCTGGCGCCAGGCCGTGGGCCGGCCGGTGTTCGACTATGCGAAGAAGGAAGTCCGCATCACCATGCCCAACAGCCGGGTGATCACGGCCCGCTACTTCGGCTCCCAGGGATGCGTGACGCTGCCCTCCGGGCGCGACGATGTGCTCTTCACGCCGGTGCGCGTGACCAGCGCGCTGCCCAGCGCCGACAGCCTGCCCTGGCCCATGGGCGACGTGCTGCCCACCGGCCCGGTGGCCGGCCTCGACACGGTCAAGCTCGCGCAGGCGGTGGACGCGGCCTTCGCGGCACCGGACGCCTACACGGCCGCCTTCGTGGTCACGCACAAGGGCCGCATCGTGGGCGAGCGCTACATGCCGGGCATCACGCCGAGCACGCCGCTCGAATCGTGGTCGATGGGCAAGAGCGTGGTGGGCACGCTGATGGGCGTGCTGATCAAGCAGGGCGCCTACACGCTCGACCAGCCGGCACCGATCCCCGAATGGCAGGCGGCTGGCGACCCGCGGCAGAAGATCCGGATCTCCGACATCCTGCACATGTCGAGCGGGCTGCGCATCAAGGCGCCCGAGGATCCCGACTTTGACCCCCAGGGCACGTACCCCGACCACACCTACTTCTACACCGGCCGCATCAACATCTTCAACTACGCGGCGACCCGCCCGCAGCAGTGGCCGCCCAACACCGTGGGCCGCTACCGCAACACCGACCCCGTGCTCGCGAGCTACCTGGTGCGGCTGGCGGTGGAAAAGCGGGGCGAGGAGTACCTGTCGTTCCCGCAGCGCGCGCTGTTCGACAAGATCGGCATCCGTTCGATGGTCATGGAGACCGATCCCTACGGCAACTTCATGACCCAGGGCTACGAGTTCATGGCCGCGCGCGACTGGTCGCGCCTGGGCAACCTGTACCTGCAGGACGGCATCTGGAACGGCGAGCGCATCCTGCCCGAGGGCTACGTGAAGTTCGTCAGCACGCTGGCGCCGGCCTGGGCCGCCGACAAGCGACCCATCTACGGCGGCTTCTTCTGGCTCAATGGCTCGGGCCAGTACGCCGTGCCGACCTCGGCCTATTACATGCTGGGCGCGGGCGGCCAGATCACGCTGATCGTTCCTTCGCACGACCTGGTCGTGGTCCGCATGGGCTTCGACCGCGGCGCGACGCCGTCTGTGGCCGCGCTGCAGAAAGCACTCGGCTTGCTCATGGAAGCCGTGCCCCGTTCCAATGGCCAATGAACGTCACTTCCCCTCCCGGAGGCCGCAGGCGCTGCGCGCGGCTTCTTCCGCGTTGATGGTGTCCATCGCGCTGCTGCTCGCGTCGTGTGGTGGCGGAGGAGGTGGGGGTGGCGGCAGCGGCGCCGAGACGCCAGCACCGAATCCGCCCGCGAACCCCGGCACCGGCAACGGCTACCCGCATGCCTCGGAGCCGATCGGCACGGTGCGCCAGATGTACGACGGCGTGCTCACGCCCGAACTGGCCGTGAGCACCTACCGCAACATCGACCGCCTGTTCCCGACCCGCACGATCGATGCCGGCGGCACGCCCTACGCGCTGCCTGCGGCCGCCACCCAATTGACGCAACTGCGCTTCGTGGCCGGCACCCGCGACTACGGCTTGGACGAGTTCTTCGCCGCCAACCGCGTGGCCGGCCTGCTGATCCTCAAGGACGGCAAGGTCGCCCACGAGCGCTACCAGTACGGCAACACGCAGAAGACGCGCTGGATGTCGATGTCGGTCGCCAAGTCGGTCACCTCGACATTGATCGGCGCGGCCGTGCAGGACGGCCTGATCGCGAGCATCGACGACCCGGTGGTCAAGTACGTGCCGCGGCTCAAGGGCAGCGCCTACGACGGCGCGACCGTGCGCGACGTGATGATGATGGCCTCGGGCGCACGCTGGAACGAGACCTACACCGACCCCACCTCCGACCGCCGCCAGATGCTCGAGGCCCAGATCGGCCAGACGTCCGGCGCCTTGATGACCCTGATGAGCAGGCTCCCGCGCGCGGCCACGCCCGGCACGGTCAACAACTACAGCACCGGCGAGACGCAGGTGGCGGGCGAGATCGTCTACAACGCAGTCAAGCGGCCGCTGGCGCAGTACCTGTCGGAGAAGATCTGGTCGCGCATGGGCATGGAGGCGCCCGCCAACTGGTGGCTGGATTCGCCCAACGGCGTGGAGATCGGCGGCAGCGGCATCAGCGCGACCCTGCGCGACTACGGCCGCTTCGGCCTGTTCATGATGAACGACGGCGTGATCGATGGCCAGCGCGTGCTGCCGCCCGGCTGGGTGGCCGAGGCGGGGTCCCCCAAGCGGCTGAGCGGCGGCACACCGCTGGCCTACGGCTATCTCTGGTGGATCCCCGGCGGGCGTTCGGGCGACGACGGCGCGTTCTACGGCACCGGCATCATGGGCCAGTACCTCTACATCAACCGCAGGGAGAAGGTCGTGATCGTGGTGTGGGGCGCGCAGCCGCAGCCGACGGGGGCGGGGCTGCCGATGGTGCCGTTTTTCGATGCGGTGGTGGGGGCGCTGCAGGGGGCGAAGTAGGGCGGCGGCTTCGCTGGCTCCGCGTTTCCCCTGAGGAGCCGAGATCGATGCCCGTCTAGAGTGGGGCGCCATGGAGGATGTCCGGGCGAGGCCTCCGACCCCGCCGCTCATCCTCCCCTCGAGCGTGGTGATGATCAGCTACTTCGCACTCTCTGCGTGGGGTCGGCGGTTGAGCGGCACACCGCTCGACTGCCTCGTGGCCGTGCTGATCCTGATGGTGGTCGCCTGCTTCGCCATCCACGAGAGTTGCGCGACGGAGGGCGGGCATTCGCTGCGGTGCTTGCTGTATGTCTTCGGGCTCCAGGAGCAGCCGGTGAAGTGAGGCGCTGCCGGCGGGCATCGGGCCCGAATGTCCCGTGCGACGCGGGCGCGTTCGGTAAACAAGGAAAATGGCGCATTCGAGCGAATCCGTGCCCCGCGCCGAGCTGTGCGCCTGGTGCAGGGAGGGTTCGCCTTTCCGACTAAGAAACCATGCCCCTGAATCCCACGCTTCGCGCCGATCGCCTGTCCATCGCCCCCATGATGGACTGGACCGACCGCCACTGCCGCTACTTCCACCGCCTGCTCACCCGCCACGCGCTGCTCTACACCGAGATGGTCACCACCGGTGCGCTGATCCATGGCGACGTGCCGCGGCACCTGCGCTTCAACGCCGAGGAGCATCCGGTGGCGCTGCAGTTGGGTGGCAGCGAGCCGGCCGACCTGGCGCATTGCGCGAAGCTGGGCCAGGACTGGGGCTACGACGAGATCAACATCAACTGCGGTTGCCCCAGCGAGCGCGTGCAGCGCGGCGCCTTCGGGGCCTGCCTGATGAACGAGCCGCAGCTGGTGGCCGATTGCGTCAAGGCCATGGTCGACGCGGTCGACGTGCCGGTCACGGTCAAGCACCGCATCGGCATTGACAAGATCGAGAAGTACGAGTTCGTGCGCGACTTCGTCGGCACGGTCGGCGAGGCGGGCTGCCAGACCTTCATCGTGCATGCGCGCAACGCCTGGCTCAAGGGCCTGTCGCCCAAGCAGAACCGCGAGATCCCGCCGCTGCGCTACGAGCTCGTGCACCGGCTCAAGCACGACTTCCCGGCACTGCGCTTCTCGATCAATGGCGGCATCTCGCAGACCGCGCAGGTGCACGAGCAGCTGCGCCTGCTCGACGGCGTGATGGTGGGCCGGGAGGCCTACCACAACCCCTGGTGGCTGGCCGAATGGGACGCCGCCTTCTTCGGCGCCGCGCCGCGCGAGATCGACCGCGAGGACATCGAGCGGCAGATGTGCGACTACATGGTGCGCGAAGCGGCCGAGCACGGCACGCCGTGGTCGAACATCGCGCGCCACATGCTGGGCCTGCGCAACGGCTTGCCCGGTGCGCGGCGCTGGCGCCAGGTGTGGAGCGACCACAAGCTCAAAGGGCGCGATCCGCACGAGGTGATGGCGCTGGCGCACGAGCCGGTCGAGCAGCCGGTCTGAGGCCGGCCCGGACACTCAGGCGGCTTGCAGTGCCGCCTGTGGGCTGAAGGTCTGGGGGATGCCCGCGGCGGCCACGCCGCTTCGCATCGGCTCGTCGGGCAAGGACTCGCGCAGCAGCGCGCGCGCGGCCAGCAGGGCCGGCAGGTCGATGCCGGTGCGGTGGCCCATGGACTCGAGCATGAACACCAGGTCCTCGGTCACGATGTTGCCCGAGGCACCTGGCGCGAAGGGGCAGCCGCCGAGGCCGGCAAGGCAGCTGTCGAAGTCGTAAATGCCCTGTTCCAGCCCCGCCAGCGCATTTGCCAGGCCCAACCCCAGCGTGTCGTGCAGGTGCAGCTTGGTGAGGCGCGCGCCGATGGCGTCCTGCACCGCGCGCACGGTGTCGCGCACCAGGGCAGGGTGGGCATAGCCGACGGTGTCGGCCAGGGCCACGCGATCGACGCCGGTGGCGGCCAGGGCCGCGGCCACCTGCACTACACGCTCGCGCGACACCAAGCCTTCCATCGAGCAGCCGAAGGCGGTGGCGGCGGCGGCGTCGATGCGCATGGGGCGCGACTGCGCGCGCACCCAGTCGACGATGCTGCGCACCATCTCCACCTGCGCGTCCGTGCCCTTGTTGACGTTGGCATGGCTGTGCGTGTCGCTGACCGAGATCGGGATGGCCAGCACGTGCGCGCCGGCCTCGTGCGCGGCGATCGCACCCTTGAGGTTGCAGGCCAGCGCGCAGACCGTCAGGCCCTCGATGGCCAGCGCGCCGCGCACCACCTCGCCGGTGTCGGCCATCTGCGGGATCATGCGCGGCGACACGAAGCTGCCGACCTCGATCTCCCTCAGGCCGGCCGCCGCCAGCTGGCCGATCCAGCGCAGCTTGGTGTCGGTGGCCATGCGGCCGTGGGCCATCTGCAGGCCGTCGCGCGGCCCGACTTCGCATACGTTGACGTCAGGGGTCATGGTGAAGGTTCCTGTGGTGCTCACTCGATCTTGATGCGGGCGGCGGCGATGATCTCGCGCGACTTCTGGATGTCGGCCTTGATCAGCGCGGCAAATTCTTCCGGCGAGCCGGGCGCGGCATCGAAGCCCTGGGCCTGGAAGGCGGTCTTCACGTCGGGGCGGACCAGGATCTTGTTGATGTCGGCGTTCAGGCGCGCCACCAGCGGCGCGGGGATGCCGGCCGGGCCCATCACGCCGTAGAAGCTGATGGCGTTGAAGTCCTTGTAGCCGAACTCGGCCACGGTGGGCACCTCGGGCAGGCTGGCGTTGCGCTTGGCCGAGGTCACGGCCAGCGCGCGCACCTTGCCCGCATGGATCAGCGTGGCGGCCGACGAGATCGACGAGCCGGCGAAGCTCAGGTGGCCGCCCATCAGGTCGGCCAGTGCCGGGCTCGAGCCCTTGTACGGCACGTGCTGCATCTTGCAGCCGGCGGTGATCTGCAGCAGCTCCATCGCGATGTGCACGCCGCCGCCGGTGCCCGAGGTGCCGTAGGTCAGCTTGTCCGGGTCGGCCTTGGCGGCCTTGATCAGGTCGGCCAGGGTCTTGAACGGCGAGTTCTCGTGGACCAGAATCACCAGCGGCGTGACGGCCGCCAGCGCGATCGGCGTCAGGTCCTTGATCGGGTCGTAGGCGGTCTTCATCAGCAGCGGGATCAGCGAGACGTTGTCCGACTGGGCCACGACCAGCTCGTAGCCGTCGGGCTTGGCCCGGGCCGCCTCGGCCAGCCCCAGCGCGGTGCCGGCGCCGGGCCGGTTGTCGGGCACCACCGACCAGCCGTTCATCTCCGACAGCTTGGTGCTCAGCAGCCGGCCGGTGAAGTCGGTGCCGCCGCCGGGTGTGGACGGGATGATCAGGCGGATCGCCCGCGCCGGCCAGGCCTGGGCCCAGGCGGGCAGGGCGCTCAGGCCGCCGGCGGCGCTCGCCAGCGCCATGAGGTTGAAGTGGCGTCGTTTCATGTTTTGTCTCCTGTCGTTGTGCTGTGTCTCTGCGCTTCGTCGTCGTGCGGGTCGCCCCGCGCGGGCTACACCGCCACCACGCCCTGGCGCACCAGCTGCGCGATGCGCGCCGCGTCCAGGCCCAGGCCGAGCAGGATGTCGTGGGTCTGCGCGCCGATGGGTTGGGGGTCGAGTCGCTTGCCCACCTTTTGGCCGTCGAACTCGATGGGCAGCGCCGCAGCCGTCACCTGCTCGCCGTCGGGCATGGTGGTGGCGATCAGCGCGCCGCCGGCGTGCAGGTGCGGGTCGTCCAGCAGGTCGTGGGGCTGGCGGATCGGGCCGTACGACAGGCCCGAGGCCTCCAGCGCGGCGCACAGCTCGGCGGTCTTCCAGTCCTTGAGGATCTCGGCCACGGCGGGCACCAGCCAGGGCCGGGCGGCTTCGCGGTCGATGGCGGAGAACAGGCGCTGGTCGTCCGCCCAGCTGGGCGGCAGGAAGTCGCGGCAGAAGGTGCGCCAGTTGGCGTCGCTCACCACCGCCACGAACACGCGGCCGTCCTGGGTGTCGAAGATGTCGTACACGCCCCAGGGCGGCGTGCGCTTGTCGCCCATGGGGATGGGCGGCGTGCCGGTCAGCTGGTACTGCGCGATGAACTGCGCCACCAGCAGCAGGTTGTTCTCGAACAGGCCGGCGCGCACATGGCGGCCGCGGCCGGTGCGCTGGCGGTCGTTGAGCGCGGCCAGCGCGCCCACCACGCCGAAGGTGCCGCCCAGGATGTCGTTGACCGAGGGCGCGACGCGCTGCGGCGCGCCGGTGCCGCCGTTGATGTAGGCCATGCCGCCCATCATCTGCACCACCTCGTCGAGCGCGGTGCGCTGCTTGTACGGCCCCGAGAGGAAGCCCTTGAGCGAGACGTAGATCAGGCCGGGGTTCTCGGCCGACAGCGATGCATAGTCCAGCCCGTACTGCGTCAGGCTGTCGTCGCGGAAGTTCTCCACCAGCATGTCGCAGCCCAGGGCCAGCTGGCGCACCAGGGCCTGGCCCTCGGCCGACTTGAGGTCGACCGCCAGGCTCTGCTTGTTGCGGCTGAACACTGGAAAGTAGCCGATGCCCGAGCCCTTGAGACGGCGTGTGCGGTCGCCATCCAGCGGCTCGACCTTGATCACCTCGGCGCCCAGGTCGGCCAGCACCAGGCCGGCCGCCGGGCCCATGATCATGTGCGAGAGCTCGAGCACCTTGATGCCGCGCAGCGGCAGGTCGTCGTCGGGCAGGAAGTTCGGGGTCTCTGTCGAAGGGGTTGCAGTCATCCGGGGATGATCCGCCGCCACCGCGAAACGAGAAAGTGGTGCTTCGGCACCGTTGCACTCTCGTTCGAAGAGGGCCGGGTCAACCCCTAGTCCGTGACCGCGGCGCTGGCGCGCAGGTGGTCGACGAAGGCCCGCGCGGCCATCGGCAGCGTGTCGAGGTCGCGCACGGCGATGAAGCTGCGCGGCTGGGCCCAGTCGTCGGACAGCGGCACGAAGCGCAGGTCCAGCGTCTTCTTCTCGGCCGCCAGGTACAGCGGCGCCACGCCCACGCCCAGGCCGCGCGCGACCAGCGTGCAGATGGTCTCGAAGGAGCTGACGCGCGCGCGCACCGTGCGCGAGGTGCGCGCCTCGCGCGCGGCGTCGTCGAATACGTGGCTGATGCCGCTGTCGCGCGTGAGCTCGACCAGGTCGTCGCCCAGCAGCTGCGCATAGCGCAGCTTCTGCGCGCCCGCCAGCGCATGGCCGCCGGGCAGCACCGCCGCCAGCGCATAGCGGCGGTAGGGGAAGACATGCAGGCCTTCGTGGCTGGCGAACTCCGAGGCCACGCCCACGTCGGCCAGGCCTTCGCGCACGCGGCGGTAGATGACCGGCGTGGTGCGCTCTTCCACGTCGATCTCGATCTGCGGGCGCTCGGCGCGGAACTTCATGATGTCGGCCGGCAGGTCGCCCGACAGCGAGGTCACGCTGGCCAGCACCTTGATCAGGCCGCGCACGCCGTCGACATAGCCGGCCATCTCGCGCTGCATGCGGTCCATGCCCTGCAGCAGCGCGCGCGCGTGGTGGGCCAGCGCCTCGCCGGCCGGCGTGGGGTGCACGCCCTTGACGCTGCGGTCGAGCAGCGGCACGCGCAGCTCCGACTCCATCTCGGAGATGCGCTTGCTGACGGCCGAGGGCACGATGTTCTCGCGCGCCGCGGCGCGGGCGATGCTGCCTTCCTCCAGGGTGGCGAGGAAGAGGCGGATGGACACGGGGTCGAGGTCTCGCATGGCAAACGGCCTTTCACATGCCCGAGGCATAGGGCGCGAAGCCGCGCTGGTTCTCGTCGATCTGCAGCGTGCGGCCCAGCGGCGGGAAGGCGCGCTGGGCGCAGTCGGCGCGGTCGCAGACCTTGCAGCCGGCGCCGATCAGCGTGGCGGCGTCGGGGTCGATCAGGTTCACGCCCTTGGCGTAGACCAGGCGATCGGCATAGCGCGCATCGCAGCCCAGCGCCACCGCGAACATGCGCTTGGGCGTGCCGTAGCCGCTGCGCCGGTGCTCGACGGTGCGGGCGATCCAGAGGTAGGTGCGGCCATCGGGCATGCGCGACAACTGCGTGAGGATCGTGCCGGGTTGGGAAAAAGCCTCGTAGACGTTCCACAGCGGGCAGGTGCCGCCGTGGCGCGAAAAGTGGAAGTCGGCCGTCGACTGCCGCTTCGACACGTTGCCCGCGCGGTCGACCCGCACGAAGAAGAAGGGGATGCCCTGGCCCGGTGCGTGCCGCATGGTCGACAGCCGATGCTCGATGGTCTCGAAGCCGACGCCGAAGCGGTCGCTCAGCAGTTCCAGGTCGTAGCGCAGCGCATGGGCGGCTTCCTGGAACAGCCGGTTGGGCAGCACCAGCGCGCCCGCGAAGTGGTTGGCGAAGCCCAGACGGGCCAGGCTCCGGGCCTGCGAGCTGTTGAAGGATTCGGCCGTGGTGAAGGCATCGATGCGGTCGCCCATCTCGAGGAAGGCGAGCTGCACGCCGAGCTGGAAGGCCTGCTGTCCCGCGTCCATGTCGGTCGCCAGCGAGAGCGTGCCGGTGGCCGCGTCGTAGCTGCGCAGCGCCTGGTCCGAGGTGCGGCCGGCCGTGTCCTGCCGCTCCTGGATCAGCACCTGCACGCCATGGCGCTTGCGCAGCCGCTCCAGCAGGCGGGCGCGCAGTTCGACCGCGCTCACGGTGCCGGGCGGCAGGCCGGCCATCAGCGTGGCGTGCAACTGCTCCGCGAGCTCGTCCAGCACGGCCATGTGGTGGTGGCGCGCGTAGAAGAACTCGCGCACTTCCTCATAGGGCTGCAGCCGGGCGGCGGGATCGCCGGCCAGCCGGTCGCCGTCGGCACCGGCGGCCAGCGAGGACAGCTGCTCCTCGACCGCGCGCGAGCGCTTGTGAAGATTGAGCAGCACCCGGGTGACCGCGGGCAGTTGCGAGGCCACGACCTTGGCTTCGGCCAGCGGCACCGCGTTGGCCTCGGAGCCGTCGGCGAACACCGGCTGCAGTTCGCTCAGGCGCCGGGCGTTCTCGTCATCCGAGAACAACTGCAGGTCGATACCATGGGCGGCCTGCAGGCGCAGCAGCACGGGCACGGTCAGCGGGCGCTGGTCGTTCTCGATCTGGTTGAGGTAGCTGGGCGAAATCTTGAGCGAGGCCGCCAGCGCGGCCTGGGTCAGACCCTGCTGTTCCCGCAGCGTCTTGAGGCGCACGCCCATGTAAGCTTTGGTCATCTTCGCAAACCTTGCAAATTTACAGAGGCCATTGTCCGCATTCCTTGGCCTCTGCCGTTGTTGATCGGCTCTATTTTTGCGAAGATTGCAACGTTATGACAGACCCGATTGAGAAAAACATGAGCAACGCCGCGGATTTGGAATCCTGGAACAAGGCCGCCGCCAAGTCCGCCCCCGGTGGCGACGTGAGCGCGCTGAACTGGCGCACGCCGGATGGCATCACGGTCAAGCCGCTGTACACCGCGGCCGACCTCGTGGGCCTGAAGTACACCGACACGCTGCCCGGCTTCGAGCCCTATGTGCGCGGCCCGCAGGCCACCATGTACGCGGTGCGCCCCTGGACCATCCGCCAGTACGCGGGCTTCTCCACGGCCGAAGAATCGAACGCCTTCTACCGCAAGGCCCTGGCCGCGGGCGGGCAGGGCGTGAGCGTGGCCTTCGACCTGGCCACCCACCGCGGCTATGACAGCGACCATCCGCGCGTGACCGGCGACGTGGGCAAGGCCGGCGTGGCGATCGATTCGGTCGAGGACATGAAGATCCTGTTCGACCAGATCCCGCTGGACAAGGTCTCGGTGTCGATGACCATGAACGGCGCCGTGCTGCCGGTGCTCGCGGGCTACGTGGTCGCGGCCGAGGAGCAGGGCGTGGCGCAGGACCAGCTGAGCGGAACCATCCAGAACGACATCCTCAAGGAGTTCATGGTCCGCAACACCTACATCTTTCCGCCCGCGCCGAGCATGCGGATCATCGGCGACATC
>Ga0182008_10002026_pt1 | contig 12994 bp, 11 predicted proteins | sample Sormic07211129_1_FD_120482 | JGI IMG/M metagenome (GOLD analysis project Ga0182008, IMG submission 120482) | Rhizosphere microbial communities from Sorghum bicolor, Mead, Nebraska, USA - 072115-129_1 metaG | ecosystem: Host-associated > Plants > Roots > Rhizosphere | place: USA: Nebraska...
CAAGGCCGCAAGGAACATCTGGCGCTTTTCCAGGGGCAACCCGATAAACCGGCGAGCAAGTTTCAAGGAGTCTTCAGCATTCATTTCTCAGCATCCGGATCAGTAGGCAGGAAGCACAAAGGCACGTCGTCCCTATAAAACGAATGCAGACCGGAAAAATTAGCGAATGAGAACAAGTGTCAGGCGGGAGGCAGAGCAGGGAATTTCTGTCGTATCGCACAACCCTGTAGGAGCTGCGGCACGCTGCGATCTTTTGATTTTAAAGATTAGGATCAAAAGATCGCAGCGTGCCGCAGCTCCTACAGGGAGCGGATCAGGCGGTGATGGCCAGGCTGTGCCGGCGATGATGTCCTTCCAGTTGATCCTTGATCACCTTGAGCACTTTGGCTTCATGCTCATGAATGAAAAAGTGCCCGCCGGCGAGCATGTCCACCGAAAAGCTGCCGCGGGTTTCCTTGCTCCAGCCGATCAGTTGCTCGGTGGTCGCGCGATCCGCCTTGCCGCCCAGCACATGCACCGGGCAGTTGAGCAACGGCCGTTGCAACGGTTCAAATTTGCCGCAGAGCAAGAAGTCCGCGCGCAGGATCGGCAGGGTCAGGCTCATCAGCTCGGCATTGGCCAGCACTTCTTCGCTGGTGCCGTTGAGTGTGCGCAATTGATCGATCAGCTCGGCGTCGGTTTTCGGCTCGGCAAAACCCCGATCGTAATCGGCGCGCATCGTCGGTGCCGCCGTGCCCGAGGCAAACAGTGCCACCGGTTCCGCACAGCCCAACAGGCGCAGCGCGTGAGCGATTTCGCAAGCCAGCAGCGCGCCCAGGCTATGGCCGAACAACGCATACGGCACCTTGAGATTGGGCCGCAATTCCTTGGCCAGTTGCATCGCCAGCGCACGCATATCCGTGTGCAGCGGCTCGTCGAAACGCGCACCGCGCCCCGGCAGTTCCACCGGTTGCAATTGCAACCATTGCGGCAGTTTAGGCCGCCAGCGGCTATAGACCATGGCGCTGGCGCCGGAGTACGGCAGGCACAGCAGGGTCAGCTTGTTCACCCGGCTTTCCTCGAAAAATGTGTCTGTAGAGAGAAACGGATTACGCCCCCGGCAAATTAGTCGCGCGCCGGTAAATTGCACCAACAGGCGCTCGTTAACTGTTCAGGCCAAAACCAATAACGAGGATTCACCGTGGACCTGCAGAGCATCCTGGGCAAGTTGTTCGCCAACGCCGGTGCCGTCGGCATCGAAGGCGTTTTCCAATTCGTGTTTGGCCCGCAGCAGGCCTACTGGTCGGAGGTCAAGGCCAGCAGTCGCACCGCGCCCGGACGCCACCCCAGCCCCGACGTGACCATTGAAGTCGCCGAGGCTGATTTTCTCGGGATCATGGGCGGCCGGGTCAATGTCGAAGAACTGTTCGCCAGCGGTCGCCTGAAAATCGGCGGCAACATGGGCCTGGCAACGCTGCTGCCGCAGATCATCGAGCACGCGATGCACGGTGGCGCCGTGGCGCAAAAGGTCGACATGAACAAGCGCTATCCGACCCCGCCGCGCTTCAGTGAACGACTCACCGCCGGCCTGCCGGTGCAGACCCGCATCGAGCGCCATGCGCGCGATGAATTGTCGGTCAGCGAATTCAAAAGCAGATACTTGCCCAACGGCATTCCGGTGGTGATCAGCAATGCCCTGCAGGACTGGCCGCTGTTCAAGCTCAGTCGCGAAGAGTCGCTGGTGCATTTCGCCGAACTGCAGGGCATCACCCGCCACGGCGATTACGTGAAGAAGACCTTTTCCACCGAACGTGATTTCCGCTCGACGTCGATGGCCGAGTTCATTGCCTCGCTGGATCAACCGGCAGGCAAAAGCGCCGACGGTGAACCACCGGCCTACATGGGCAACAACATCCTGCCGGCGCAATTGCTGCAGCAGATCAAGTACCCGCCCTACTTCGATGCCTCGCTGTTCATCCCGCCACGCATCTGGATCGGCCCCAAAGGCACGCTGACGCCGCTGCACCGCGACGACACCGATAATTTGTTCGCGCAGGTCTGGGGCCAGAAGCAGTTCACCCTCGCCGCCCCACATCACCGCGAAGCACTGGGCACCTGGTCGACAGCGCCAAAGGGTGGCCTGGACGGCTGCGACTTCAACCCCGACGCGCCGGACTACCAGCGCTTTCCTGCGGCACGCGATGTGACGTTCCTGCGCGTGACGCTGGAAGCCGGGGATCTGCTGTTTTTGCCGGAGGGCTGGTTCCATCAGGTGGAGTCGGTGTCGACGTCACTGTCGGTGAATTTCTGGGTGAATTCGGGACGGGGTTGGTAACCCATCCGCTGTCTGTTTGGATAACTCTGTGGTGAGGGGATTTATCCCCGATCGACTGCGCAGCAGTCGCAAACTGACCCGGCACGCTTCTTCTGAAGGAAAGAGCTGGCTGGATTTGGGGCTGCTTCGCGGCCCATCGGGAATAAATCCCCTCACCACAACAGCTCATCAATGCAGGGTTATTTCAGGTGCCGATAACTCTGAAACGCCGACGCCAACACCACCGCCCCCGCCGCAATCGCCAGCCAGAATCCGCTACGCGCGCCAAACGCATCCACCAACGCGCCCGAGCCGGCGGCGCCAATCGCCACGCCGATACTCAACCCCGTCACCAGCCAGGTCAGGCCTTCCGTCAGTTTGGCCGGCGGCACGATACGCTCGATCAGCGCCATCGCCACGATCAGCGTCGGCGAAAAGAACAATCCCGCGACAAACACCGCCAGCGACAAGCTGACAATGTTGCTCGCCAGTAACAACGGCAGCGTGGTCACCGCCGTCGCCACCCCGCCATACAGGAACAGACGCGGCAACGGCAGTTTCGAACGCATCGCGCCGAAGGCGATACCGGCCAGACACGAACCGATGGCGTACACCGACAACACGATGCTCGCCGCCGCCGGTTGGCCCTGCTGCTGGGCGAAGGCGACGCTGACCACATCGACCACGCCGACGATGACGCCCATGGCGAGCATCAATGCCAGCAGCCATTGCACGTCGGTCGAGCGAATGATCGAACCCTGATGTTGTGATTCCTGCGGGTGCACCGCCGGCTCAGTGCTGCGCTGGGCGACAAACGCGGTCACCCCGATCGCCAGCGCCAGCAGCGCGGCCAACGGCCCGGCCTCGGGAAACGCCACCACGCACAATCCCACTGACAGTGGCGGGCCAATGATGAAACAGACCTCATCGAGTACCGATTCCAGCGCATAGGCGGTCTGCAATTGCGGCTGGCCGCGATAGATCTCGGTCCAGCGCGCGCGCACCATCGCTGACATGCTCGGCATGCACCCGGCCAGCGCGGCGAAGATGAACAGCGTCCAGGTCGGCGCCTGCAAACGCGTGCACAACAGCAACATCAACAGCGCCCCGCCACCGATCAACGCCGACAGCGGCAGCACTTTGCCCTGGCCGTAACGATCCACCAGCCGCGAGACCTGCGGTGCACAAAACGCCGTGGCCAGGGCAAACGTCGCCGCCACCGCACCGGCCAGTGCGTACCCGCCCTTGAGTTGCGAGAGCATGGTGATCACGCCGATGCCGGTCATGGAAATCGGCATGCGCGCGATCATCCCGGCCAGAACAAAGGCACGGGCGCCGGGGGCGGTGAATAATTCGCGGTAGGGGTTTGCCATGGGTACAGCCTCATCAAGGGCCGCCAAGTTGCCATAAAGGTTGATGAGCGTGGAAGCGGGGAATTGTTGGTGGAATGTGAAGGCGCGAAACTCGACACCTTGCGATTCCAGGCACTCTCCGAGGATCTCTCCCCAAGACCAATGGCATTGCCGCCGACGTCTGGAATCACATAACCAATAATCGAAAATCGCGCACACCTGTCAGGTTTTACAGGTGCTTTTTCATGCGATTGCAGTTCTCATGAGGCTTTGACTCAATGGCGTACCGCTCCCGAATGAACGGGCAACTGCTCTTGAGCACTATCCCATAGCGCACACGCCAAGGAGCCTTGTCATGGAAGAGAAGCTTATTCTGGTATCGCCCAAGGATCGCCAGACCGGTGTAGCCTCAAAGATGGAAGTGCATCACCAGGGACTGCGCCATCGCGCATTTTCGATTCTGCTCTTTGACTCACAAGGTCGGATGCTGATGCAGCAACGCGCGTTGGGCAAATATCATTCTGGCGGATTATGGACCAACACCTGCTGCGGGCATCCTCGCCCTGGCGAACGCACGGCCGCCGCAGCCCTGCGTCGACTGCAGGAGGAAATGGGCACGACGTGCAAACTGCAGAAAGTCGCCTCGATGCTCTATTACGAGCAAGTGTCCAATCAACTGATCGAGCATGAATTTGACCACGTGTTTGCCGGCCTCAGCCAGCTCGATCCGGTAGCCAACCCCGAGGAAGTCGAAAGTTGGGAGTGGCTGGCACTGGAGGAGATCACCGAACGGATCGAACAGGCACCCGAGCAGTTCACGATCTGGTTTCGCCGGATGTTCGAGCAGTTCGGGACAGGGGGTGTAAGGCAATGGTTCGAGGCCGCCCGCGATGCGTCAGCGGCACGATCAATGCCTGATGCTTTTGGGAAAAACGCAAGATCACCCTGGGCCGTCCCGCCGCTGTATTGTCCGGCGCCGTTTCGGGTTGATACGGCACTGGCCGAAGCTGTCGAAGATCGGCTTATGCCATGGATCAAGGAGGTCGGCATATTTGCCGGACAACTCGAAAAGGTCCGCGCCATGGGGTTCGGTCGCTTCGCCATGCTTTGCCATACCGACACTCACGATCCCGATCGCCTGCTGCTTTCGGCACAGTGCATCGCCGCCCTGTTTGCCGTGGATGATTACTACTGCGATGACGAGCGAACCGGCTCCGAACCGCGTCTGGTAGGGCCCCGACTTTCGCTGGCGCTGGCCGCACTGGAGCCGGCGCACCTGCCCTCTCGCTTTCGTTGCGGTCTTGATCAGGCACTGAACAGTGACCCGGTACTGGTTGCGCTTCGCGCCTATATGGACCGCGTTCAGGCATTCGCATCTTCCGTACAAGTGGCCAGGGTACGCCACGAAATCATCGCCATGTTTGTCACCATGACTGCCGAAGCGGCATGGCGCCTGGAAGGATTGACTCCACCCATCTGGGAATACCTCGCTCAACGCCAGACCAACAGCTTTTTACCCTGCATGTCATTGATCGACGTGATCGGCGGATACGAACTGCCAGCACACATCTACAGCGCCCCTGCCGTGCGGCGCGTGACCACGCTGGCCGCCAGCGCCACGATCGTCGCCAACGATCTGTATTCCGCACACAAGGAAAATCAGGCCGCAATCGGCGATTTCAATCTGCCGCTGTTACTGGCTCGCGAACACAATTGCACGCCCCGACAAGCGATGATCAAGTGCGCGCACGTTCATGACGAAATCGTGCACCTGTATGAAGCGGCGGAACAAGCCGTGCTGCCGGATGCATCGCCGCTGCTGCAGCGTTTTCTGACCGGCATAAAAAGCTGGGTCTCCGGCAGTCTTGAATGGCACCGGCACAGTGGCCGCTATCACGTCTGAACGTGTCGATCTTTTCATGCATGCGGATGAACTCTCGCAGCTCGCCATGGGTCAGCTGACTGAGCCCTTAACCCAGGCATTTCGAGCATGCAGATTTCCCTCGCCCGCCAAGTAGCACTGGTCACCGGCGCCAGCTCCGGCATCGGCCATGCCGCCGCCAAAGCGCTGGCCGCTGCCGGCGCCGCCGTCGTCATCAATTACCACCGTCAGGCCGAACCTGCTGAAGCGCTGGCGCAGCAAATCATCGCCGACGGCGGTCAGGCACTGGCCATCGGCGCCGATATTTCCAAGGAAGACCAAGTCGAACGGCTGTTCGCCGAGACCCTCGAAGCCTTTGGTGCGCTGGACATTCTGGTGGCCAATTCCGGTCTGCAAAAGGATGCCGCGGCGGTGGACATGACTCTGGAAGACTGGAACACGGTGATCGGCGTCAACCTCACCGGCCAGTTTCTCTGCGCCCGCGCCGCGTTGCGGATCTTCAACCGTCAGGGCGTGCGTGAAGGCGTGTCCCGCGCCGCCGGCAAGATCATTCACATGAGTTCGGTGCATCAGCGCATCCCGTGGGCCGGGCACGTCAACTATGCGGCGTCCAAGGGCGGCGTCGATCAGTTGATGCAAACCCTCGCCCAGGAAGTCAGCCCGCAGCGCATTCGCATCAACGGCATCGCGCCGGGTGCGATTCGCACGGCGATCAACCAGGACGCCACCGAAGGCGCTGCCGGTGAAAAACTGCTGGAGCTGATTCCGTACGGGCGCATCGGCGATGTCGAGGACATCGCCAACGCGGTGGTGTTTCTCGCTTCCGACGCCGCCGACTACATCGTCGGCACCACCCTGTTCATCGACGGCGGCATGAGTCTTTATCCGGAGTTTCGCGGCAATGGCTGAGCATCATCCTGAACGACAAAGCCCGATCGACGCCCACGGCATCATCGGCGACCTGCGCAGTGCCGCGCTGGTCAACGACAGGGGCAGCGTGGATTTTTTCTGCTGGCCGGAATTCGACAGCCCGTCGATCTTCTGTTCGCTGCTCGACACGCCTGAGGCGGGGATTTTCCAGCTCGCGCCGGACTTGCCCGATGCCCGACGCGAGCAAATCTATCTGCCGGACACCAACGTTCTGCAGACCCGCTGGCTCAGCGAACAGGCCGTGGTGGAAATCACCGACCTGCTGCCGATCGGCGACAGTGTCGATGACCTGCCGCTGCTGATGCGGCGGGTGCGGGTGGTCAGCGGTGAAGCGACGTTTCACATGCGCTGCGCGGTGCGCCATGACTACGCGCGCGCCAACACCCGGGCGCAGATGGATGAACAATCGGTGATTTTCAGCGCCGAGGGTCAGCCGTCGTTGCGGCTGGTGGCGGATCAGGCGTTGCACATTGATGGCGAATCGGCCGTTGCCTCCTTCAGTTTGAAGCAGGATCAGCACGCCGAATTTGTCCTCGGTGGCGCCGACGACCCGCGCTTCAAGGATGACGGCGTGAAAATGTGCCTGGAGCGTACGCTGAAGTTCTGGCGCGACTGGATCGGCCAGTCCAACTACCGCGGGCGCTGGCGGGAGATGGTCAATCGTTCGGCCCTCGCGTTGAAGCTGCTGACCTCGCGCAAGCACGGCGCGATTCTCGCCGCCGCCACCTTCGGCCTGCCGGAAACCCCCGGCGGCGAGCGCAATTGGGACTACCGCTACACCTGGATCCGCGACGCCTCGTTCACCGTCTACGCGTTCATGCGCCTGGGCTTTGTCGATGAGGCCAACGCCTACATGGGCTGGCTGCGCGGGCGGGTCAGCGATTGCCAAGGGCATTCAACCAAACTCAACATCCTGTATGCCATCGACGGTCGCCAGCAACTGCCGGAAACCGAACTCTCGCATCTCTGCGGCCATGGCGGCGCGCAACCGGTGCGCATCGGCAATGGCGCGTATGACCAGATTCAACTCGACATCTTCGGCGAGTTGATGGATGCGGTTTATCTGGTCAACAAGTACGGCGACGCGATTTCCCACCAAGGCTGGAACCATGTGCGCGAAGTGGTCGATCAGGTGTGTGAGACCTGGCAGACCACGGATGTAGGCATTTGGGAAATGCGCGGTGAGCAGCATCACTTCTTGCACTCGCGACTGATGTGCTGGGTGGCCCTGGACCGGGCGATACGACTCGCTTCGAAACGCTCGCTGCCGGCACCGTTCGCCCAGTGGGACCAAACCCGCCAGGCGATCTACGCCGACATCTGGGACAACTTCTGGAACGAGGAGCGTGGGCATTTCGTCCAGTACAAGGGCGGCACCGCGCTCGACGGTTCGATGCTGCTGATGCCGCTGGTGCGCTTCGTCAGCGCCAAGGACCCGCGCTGGCTGTCGACCCTTGAAGCGATCGAAAAGACGCTGGTGCGCGACGGCATGGTCTACCGCTACCGCAATGATGACGCCAACATCGACGGTTTGACCGGCACCGAAGGCGCCTTCGCCGCGTGCTCGTTCTGGTACGTCGAATGCCTGGCCCGGGCCGGTCAGGTGGAAAAGGCCCATCTGGAATTCGAGCAATTGCTGCGTTATGCGAACCCGCTGGGGTTATATGCCGAAGAGTTCGACAGCCATGGCCGGCATCTGGGCAACACCCCGCAGGCGCTGACGCATCTGGCGTTGATCAGTGCGGCGAGTTTTCTCGATCGGCGTTTGAGTGGGGAAAAGGGTGAGTGGCAGCCGTAATTTCGCCGCACTCCTTCGGAAATCTCCCTTACAACTCGGATTGCAGGATTAATTCCTACACAAAAATAAACGTTGGTGAGTTTCTGTGGCGAGGGAGCTTGCTCCCGCCGGGTCGCGAAGCGACCCCAATCCCTGCGCCACCATTTCTCCAGAAGAACCGCATTGCCTGGCTTTGCGCCTGCTTCGCAGCCGAGCGGGAGCAAGCTCCCTCGCCACACACCAGGTCATTCAGGCCCTACTTCGTCTAAACAAACGCCGCCCAATCCCTCCCCCGCAACCTGCACTTACACCCTGAAATACCCTGTTGCCAGCTGTTACATCCACCCCTACCATCCACCGCAACGGGCACAGCGGAGCTGTCCAATAAAACCCGAATTCAAGGAACCAGAATGACCCAGCACGTCCACCGTCCCATCGCCACGCCCCTGCGCAGCGGCCTGACCCGCACCCAACTGTGGGAAGCCGCCGACAAAGGCCTGATCAAATGCTGGGAAATCGGCCGCCAGCGCGCCAGCCGCTTCCCCGACCTCGCGCAACAATGCCTCGCCGGTGAACTGCCGGTCCTCGGCTGGAAAGGGGGCGTCAGCCGCAGCCTGAAGAAAAACGAGAAATACGGCTCGCTGAAATACCTGGCGCAGTGGCAAGGATTGCGTGGCGAAGATCTGGATATTGATCTGAGTGAAGAACGCTCGATGACCTGTTCGCGGACGAAGATGCGGGTGACGTTTACCCCGGATCGGACGAAGTATTTCAATCAGGTGGCGGAAGCCGAGGTTTAGGAAACAACGCCGACAAGTGACGCTTCCCCTGTGGCGAGGGAGCTTGCTCCCGCAGGCCTGCGCAGCAGTGCATTTAAGTATGGGGTCGCTTCGCAACCCGGCGGGAGCAAGCTCCCTCGCCACAACGGAATGGTCTAGTGTTGCCTGACGCCCATTGCTGTGGAGTCTGCCGTGTCTGACATTCAATGCGTATTGACACCGAGCCTGACCGTTGCCTTTGAACAGCACGGCCCGTCCAACGGCGACGCGGTCATCTTGCTGCATGGCTTCCCCTACTCGCCTCGGGCGTACGATGAAATCGCCCCCGCCCTCGCCGCCCACGGTTATCGGGTGATCGTCCCGTATCTGCGCGGTTACGGGCCGACTCGCTTCAACCACCCCGAAACACTGCGCTCCGGCCAGCAAGCGGCCCTCGCTCAGGATTTGCTGGAGTTGATGAACGCACTGGGTATCGAACGTGCAACGCTTTGCGGTTACGACTGGGGCGGTCGTGCAGCGTGCATCGTTGCGGCGCTGTTTCCCGAGCGGGTACTCGGGTTGGTGACGGGGGATGGTTATAACGTGCAGGACATCGCCAATTCGACCCGGCCGCTGGATCCCGAGTCCGAGCATCGCTATTGGTACCAGTACTATTTCCACACGCCTCGAGGCGTCGCGGGCCTGACGCAAAATCGGCGGGCGCTCTGTGAACTGCTCTGGAGATTGTGGTCACCGACCTGGGCACGCAGCGTCGAACGTTATCCTCTAAGCGCTCCGGCCTTCGACAACCCCGACTTCGTAGACGTGGTGATTCATTCCTACCGTCATCGCTTCATGTACGCCGCAGGCGATCCGGCCCTGCAATGGATGGAAGACGCGCTGATCAAACAACCGCCGATCAGCGTGCCGACAATCTCCCTGTGCGGTGCCGATGACGGGGTCGGCCCGGCACCGGCAGAAGATCAAGACATTGCACACTTCACCGGCCCGTATGAAAGGCACGTGCTGCACGGCGTCGGCCACAACATTCCCGAAGAGGCGCCCCAGCAAACCCTCAAGGCATTACTGGATCTGCTCCAGCACTGACCGAAAACCGCTCCCGATACGCCTGCGGCGTCACGCCCATGGTCCGCAGAAAACTGCGGCGCAAGGTTTCTTCACTGCCAAACCCGCAGTTGGCGGCGATGCGTTTCACCGGCAGCCCGGTGTCGCTGAGCAGACGGCGCGCGGTTTCGACGCGGATGAGTTCGATGGCGCGGGCCGGGGTCTGGCCGGTGTCGGCGCGGTAGTGGCGGATGAAACTGCGTTCGCTCATCCCGGCCTGTTCGGCCAGGGTCGGGACGCCGAGGTCGCAGGTGAGGTTTTCGGCGATCCAGGCGTGCAAATCATCGAAACGGTTGCCTTGTTTTTGCAGTGACAACGTCACGCTGAATTGCGACTGCCCGCCCGGGCGCTTGAGGAACACCACCAATTGTCGGGCGACGTCCAGGGCCATGTCGCGACCGAGGTCGTCTTCGACCATGGCCAGCGCGAGGTCGATGCCGGCGGTGACGCCCGCCGAGGTCCAGACCGGGCCGTCGTTGATGAAGATCGGATTGGGCTCGACCTGCAATTGCGGGTGCTGCCGCGCCAGTTGTTCGCAGCGGGTCCAGTGGGTGACGACCCGGCGACCGTCGAGCCAGCCGCTGGCCGCCAGCAGAAACGCGCCGGTGCAGACCGAGGCAACCCGCCGGCATCCACCGGCATGTTCACGCACCCAGCTCACCAATTCAGCGTCTTCGGCAGCCGCGTAAACACCCCAGCCACCGGCGATGATCAGGGTATCGCTGGGCTGCTTCGGCAGCGGCTCGGCCAGCATCGCCAACCCGGCGGAAGCGTTCACCGCGCCGCCGCCGATGGCGATGACTGTTGGCGCGTACGGCGCAGGCAAACCCTGCTGGCGGGCGATATCGTTGGCCGAGGCGAATACTTGCAACGGGCCCGTGACATCGAGCAATTGCACATTGGCGAACGCGAGAACGTGGATGGTTTTCGACATTTGGCGTAATTCGTGGGCTTATTGGCGTATGCGCCAAAACCTACGCGCCTACAGTGAACCCGTCCAGCCCTTTTCACGGAGATGAATCATGACGTTGCAGATCGGTTTTCTGTTGTTTCCGCAGGTGCAGCAACTCGACCTGACCGGTCCCTATGACGTGCTGGCCTCTTTGCCGGACGCGCAGGTGCATCTGATCTGGAAGGATCTGGTGCCGGTCACCGCCAGCACCGGCCTGCTGTTGAAACCGACCACCACCTTCGAGGACTGCCCGGATCTGGATGTGATCTGCGTGCCCGGCGGTGCCGGGGTCGGGCCGCTGATGGAAGATGAGCAGACGCTGGGGTTCATCAAGCGTCAGGCGGCGCAGGCCAGGTATGTGACGTCGGTGTGCACCGGCTCGCTGGTGCTGGGCGCGGCGGGTCTGCTGCAAGGCAAACGCGCAACCACCCACTGGGCCTATCACGAACTGCTGCCGAAACTCGGCGCGATTGCGGTGCAGGACCGGGTGGTGCGCGACGGCAATCTGTTTACCGGTGGCGGGATTACCGCAGGCATCGACTTTGCGTTGGTGCTGGCGGCTGAACTGGTGGGGGCCGAGGCGGCGCAGTTGATTCAGTTGCAACTGGAATATGCGCCGGCGCCGCCGTTCAATTCGGGCAGTCCTGATACGGCACCGAGCGCGATCGTCGATGAGGCTCGCCTGCGTGCAACGCCGTCGTTAAAACTGCGTACGGAAATCACCGAGCGCGCGGCGGCGAAACTCAACTTGCGCTGATCCACCAGCCACACACAGAACCCTGTAGGAGCTGCCGAAGGCTGCGATCTTTTGATCTTGAAAAGCAAAGTCAAAAGATCGCAGCCTGCGGCAGCTCCTACAGGTAGGATTGCGGCGTGTCATAGTTTCCCGCCACAGCTTTACTTGTCCCCACGCCCTCACCCGTGTAGAAAGCCCTTCCCCCCCATTCTGCACAAGGACTTTCGATGAAGGCGTTGCCATGGCCCTATCTGGCACTTCTCAGCCTCGGTTACGGATTGGCGTTGAGTTTCGGCCAACTCGGCTGGCTTGCGCTGATCTCCTTCGGACTGTTGCTGGTGGCCGGTTTCGCCGTGCGCCAACAGTTGGTGCCGGTGGCGCGGTTGCTCGGCCACGCTGTGTTTGTTTTCCTCGCCCTGTCGCTGGCGCTGCACTGGTTGCCGGGGTTCGATAATGGCCGGGCCATCGCAAAGATGCGTTTCACCGATGACGCCGTGCCGTTCGCGATGTACCTGAATCTGGACAAACCGCTGATCGGCTTCTGGCTGCTTTTGGCCTGCCCGTGGATCGTCGCCGCCCGCTCGCTGCGTCTGACGGTATACGCCAGCGTCCTCGGCCTGATGTTGAGCGCAACCCTGGCCCTGGGTGGCGCACTGTTATTCGGCATGATTGCCTGGGCGCCGAAGTGGCCTGATCAGGCGTGGCTGTGGCTGCTGAACAATCTGCTGTTGGTGACGCTGGTCGAGGAAGCACTGTTTCGTGGCTATATACAGGGCGGTTTGAGCCGACTGTTCAAGCACCTGCCCCATGGCGACAACCTCGCTCTGCTGCTGGCGTCGCTGATCTTTGCCCTGGCGCATGTGGGTGCCGGCTGGCACTGGGTGCTGCTGGCGGGTCTGGCGGGTGTCGGCTATGGTCTGGCCTACCGCTTTGGTGGGCTTGCGGCGGCGATCGCCACGCACTTTGGGCTGAACCTGCTGCATTTTGCGCTGTTCACCTATCCGATGCTCGCCGGTTGAAGCAAGCGCGGTTTTGCGACGCCGTGCTGATATCTGAAAAAAAACTTCAATAATTTCCTGACAGCGCCGACAACCTTTCAAAGCCTTGCGGATTGAAAAACCATGCGTAACAACCAGCCCATTACACAACGCGAACGGACTTTCCCGGCTCAGCAGCGGTTGATTTCCAC
>Ga0182008_10002027_pt1 | contig 12993 bp, 11 predicted proteins | sample Sormic07211129_1_FD_120482 | JGI IMG/M metagenome (GOLD analysis project Ga0182008, IMG submission 120482) | Rhizosphere microbial communities from Sorghum bicolor, Mead, Nebraska, USA - 072115-129_1 metaG | ecosystem: Host-associated > Plants > Roots > Rhizosphere | place: USA: Nebraska...
GCTGCGCCCCCAGTAGAACTGGCCGGCGTCCTGAAAGGATTCGGCCAGATCCTGCGAGCGGGTGTTGCGAAATTCCGGGTACAAGGAGATCAGTGCGCCCTCCTCGTCGAGGGTCAAGGCGCGCTGCACGGGAAAGCCGAAACCGGTGACGGAAAACGCGAAGGATTTGTCCGGATGCTGTTCCAGCAGGTCGAATCCCTGACGCAGGAAGCGTGCTTGCAACAACGGCGCAGTGGCGTAGATGCAGCAGGCGTAGTCGAACGCCGGTAATTCATTCAAGGCATGGGCGATCACCGCGGCAGTGCCGGTGAAATCATCGGCCAGCGCCGCCGGGCGCATGAACGGAACGTCAGCGCCGTGAGCCCGCGCGACCTCGGCGATTTCTTCGTCGTCGGTGCTGACGATCACTTGATCGAACAACTGCGAATCCAACGCTGTGCGGATCGAACGGACGATCATCGGCACGCCGTCGAACGGCTTGAGGTTCTTGCGCGGTATGCGTTTGCTGCCGCCCCGGGCTGGAATGATGGCCACGCAACTCAACAGTCATTACTCCTCAAGAACCAGCCGCCGCAGTTGCTCGACCACCCAGTCTTGCTGCGATTCACTCAGCAAAGGAAACAACGGCAGACTGATGGCCTCGGCGTAGTAGCGCTCTGCTTGCGGGAAGTCCCCGTCGGTAAAACCCAGCTCGCGATAGTACGGCTGCAAATGCACGGGAATGTAGTGCAGGTTCACACCGATACCGGCCGCTCGCAAGCCTTCGAAAACCTGTCGATGGCTGAGCGAGATCCGCTCCGTTTGCAGCCGTATGACGTATAGGTGCCAGGCCGATTCGGCTTCGGCTTGCGCACTGGGCAACGTCAGCGGCAAAGGGGCCAACAACCGGTCGTAACGCGCGGCCAGCTCACGACGCCTGGCGATGAACCCCTCCAGCTTGCCGAGCTGCGACAAACCCAGTGCCGCCTGTAGATCGGTCATCCGGTAATTAAAACCCAACTCCACTTGCTGGTAGTACCAGGGGCCGTGGCTGGGTTCGGTCATTTGCTGCGGGTCGCGGGTCATGCCGTGGCTGCGCAGGCGCTGCAAGCGTTCCGCCAAGTCCGCACGATTGGTCAGCACCATCCCGCCTTCAGCGCTGGTGATGATCTTCACCGGATGGAAGCTGAACACGGTCATGTCGGCAAACTCGCCACACCCCACCGGGCGTCCGGCATAGGTCGCACCGACCGCGTGGGAGGCATCCTCGATCAGGGTAAAACCATAACGATCCGCCAGTTCGGCGATCTTGCGCAGGTCGCAGCTTTGTCCGGAGAACGCCACCGCCACTACTACCTTTGGCAACGTGCCTTGGCGCTCGGCGCCCTCAAGTTTCTGCGCCAGCAATTCAGCGTCGAGGTTCCAGGTCAGCGGATCGATATCAACGAAATCGACGTGCGCCCCGCAATAGCGACCACAATTGGCCGACGCCACAAAGGTGTTCGGCGTGGTCCACAGTCGATCACCCGGCCCCAACCCGGCAGCCAGACAGGCAATGTGCAGCGCGGCCGTGGCATTGCACACCGCCACCGCGAAGTTCGCCTGGCAGCGCTCGGCCATGGCCTGTTCGAAACGCTCGATGGTTGGCCCTTGCGTCAACCAATCTGACTGCAACACGGCAACCACCGCATCGATGTCAGCCTGATCGAGACTCTGCCGACCGTAGGGAATCACGTCGGCAACCCGGCATGCAGATCGGCGATCTGGCCGACCGACAGGAAGTGCGGGTTCGTGTCGGAGCGATACTCGAAATCTTCGCTCACCGGTGTGCCCCGCTCGCCCAGGTTGTCGACGGCGAAATCCACGTCGACGCTGGTGAAACGGATCGACGGCTGAATCGTGTAGTGATCGTCGAACTCCAGGGTCATGCGGGCGTCGTCCAGCGGCACCATCAGCTCGTGGAGCTTTTCGCCCGGGCGAATACCGACGTTTTTGTGCGGCAAGTGTTCAGCCATTCCCCGCGCCAGATCGACGATACGAATCGACGGGATCTTCGGCACGAACACTTCACCGCCGTGCATCCGCGCAAAGCTGTCGAGCACGAACTGGACGCCGTGATCGAGGGTAATCCAGAAGCGCGTCATGCGATCGTCGGTGATCGGCAACTCTGTCGCGCCTTCGGTAATCAGCTTGTTGAAAAACGGCACCACCGACCCTCGCGAGCCGGCGACATTGCCATAGCGGACCACGGCGAAGCGGGTCTGCTGTTCGCCGGCGATGTTGTTGGCGGCCACGAACAGTTTGTCCGACAGCAGCTTGGTGGCGCCGTACAGATTGATCGGGCTGGCCGCCTTGTCGGTGGACAGCGCGACGACTTTCTTGACGCCGTTATCAATCGCCGCGGCAATGATATTTTCCGCGCCATTGACGTTGGTGCGGATGCATTCCGTCGGGTTGTACTCCGCTGCCGGCACTTGCTTCAGCGCTGCGGCGTGGATCACATAATCGATGCCCCGCATGGCCTGGCGCAAACGATCGGCATCACGCACATCGCCCAGGAAGTAGCGCATGCACGGTGCATTGAAAGTCTGTTGCATCTCGTACTGCTTGAGCTCGTCGCGCGAGAACACCACCACCCGTTTCGGCTGGTATTGCTCCAGCAGGCGGCGGATGAAATTGCGCCCGAAGGAGCCGGTGCCGCCGGAGATGAAGATCGATTTACCGTTGAACATGCCTTGAGTCCTTTTACCTGTCAGCCAGGCTTAAGCAAGCAACTGCGCCCAATTCACACTGGAAGCGTCGCCGAGGGTAAAGCCCTTGCCAGTCAAGGCCAGGTTCTGGTTGTAAGCCGAATCGTGAGCGAAGCGCGCCTGCCATTTGTCTTGCAGGGCTGCGGCAATCTGCGGCGCATCCGGCAACAGGCCCGGGTGCAGCATCTGCGCCTGAGGACACCAGACGATCAGGTAACCGGCGTCGGCGGCTTTCAGGCACAGGTCGATGTCGGCGAAGGCTTCGTCGAAATGTTCTTCATCGAAGCCGCCGACGGCTTCGAAGAGATCTTTGCGAATCATCATGCAAGCCTGGGACACCGCCGAGTAGTTCTGCTCCACCTGATGCCCGTTCATGTAGCCCTTGGCATCCTTGCGCTCGTCGATAAACACCGAACCCACCACACCGTTGAAACCCAGGACCAGACCGGCTTGGGTGGTCACGCCACGGAAGTCCATCAGCTTGCCGCCGACAATCCCCACTTCCGGCCGCTGGGCCTGGTTAAGCAGGCTGTCGAGCCAGTTCGAGTTGACCACCTGGGCCTCAGCGGACATGAACACCACGTATTCGCCCTTGGCTTCGCGCACCGCAACGTTATGCAACGCCGAGGCGCTCAGACGCTGGCCGGTTCGCAGGACGCGCAGGCGATCGCCCTTGCCTTCCAGGCTCGCCAGCCAGGTGGCCAGTTCTTCGGACTGGCTGTGGTTATCGGCAATCAGGATTTCGTGCTGCTGGTACCGGGTGCGTTGCAGCACGCTGACGACGGCGGTTTGCAGCGACTCGAGATTGTCCTGGCTGTGCAGGATGATCGACACCTTCGGCCGCGAGGTGTGCTGGTAATCGATCTGCCAGGTCTGCGCCAGCTCGGAGCTGACCTGACCACGATAGCCGCGGGTCGTCAGGTGGCGGGTCAGGGTCTGACGTTCGTGAGGGTTTTCCTCGGTGGACGGCGCGTTGCAGATCAGCAATGGCTCGGCCAGGTGGGCCAGGCCACCCAGGCCGCCGTCTTCGATCAGGCGCAGCACCAGATCGAATTCCAGCGCCGACGCGTACTCCGTCGAGAAACCACCGGCCCCAACCAAGGCATCACGCTGGATCAACCAGTGGCGAGCCATCAGCGACGGCATGGTTTGCAGCAGGTCGAAGTTGACGCCCGGACGGAACACGTGACTCAGGGAACCGTTTTCCTGACGCTGGATTTCGTCCATGGCCACGGCGCGCACGCCCTCGGCGCCCTGCAGTTCGAGACTGGCGCGCAGCAGGCCGCTGGCGGTGAACTGGTCACCGGCTTCAGCCAGCACCAGCCAGTCGACGCCGGACTGCTTCACGCTCTGGTTGATGCGCTCAACGTAGTTGGCCGCGGTGACTTTGACGAAGTGCACGGTGTCACGCGGTGTGGTGGTCGCCGGCAAATCACCGGTGGTGAACACCACCAGCTTGAACGCTTTGCAGTGGCCGCCGACCAGGCTGTCGAAGGTGCTCTGCAACTTGACCATGTCAGCGTCCAGGTCCAGCAACAGGATGCCGAATTGTGGCCCGCCGTTGTGTTTGGCCAGGTGTGCCCTGATCGATTTGAGCTCGACCTCATCCGGGTTGCGCGCTTCGACCCAGTTCAGCAGGCGACCGGATGGCATGTTTTCGAACAAGGATTGTTCATCCTGCGCCGGCACCGAGGCCAGGCGCGCGGCCCAGGCTTGCAACTTGAGACCTTCTTCCGCGTCCTCGGTGTCCTTCAACGAGTCGGCCAGGCGAGCGACGACGGTACGGTTGAAGGCATACAGGCTCAACGCTTCCCACAACCGGCTGCGCAAGGTGCGCTCGTTGTCGTTGGGGTGAACACGCATCAGCTCATGTTGCTTGAGCAAAATCCCTTCCAGTTCCTGAAGCTGCAATTTGCCCGCAGGCATGGTGTGCAGCAGGAATTCGAATTCGGTCAGCAGGTCGAACACCGGCTGGTTGTAGAACGGCATTTCGACAAACTGTTCGGTGTTGAACGTGCGCACCGGCTCTTTGCCGGACTCCAGCCAGGCCGACGTGAAAATCAGCGTGCCCTTGAGCGAGCGCATGTTGTTCAGGCAGTCGGCCATGGTGGCGAAACTGTCCAGCGCCACTTGCTTGCCTTCGGCCAGTGTCTTGTGGCTCATGCCGGTCGGCAACGAAGCCAGGAACTCAGCAAAACGCTCACGGTCAGCGACGGTTTTTGCATCCTTGAGAGTCAACACCGTCAACACGTTGGTGTTGTGCTCCGAGGCGCCGTAGGGGATTTCCCGCACAGCGAACGGGATCGGCAAAACCCGCGCCTTGGCCCGCGCCAGCATGTAGTAGGCGTGGCCGATTTCCTGCCATTCGAAGCTGGTGCCCGGCAGCAACAAGTTATGCCACTCCTGCAACAGCTCGGTACGGCTGACTGCGTAGAACGGCGGCAGGAAATGCCCCATGAATTGCGTCAGGCGATCTTCGGCCTTGTCCGAGCAGAAATCTTCCGGTCCCTTGCGGTCACGGCGGAAGTAATTCACTTCCGTGGCGCGGGCCAGGTACATGATCCCGTAACCGTGGGCCATGCCGTAGTCGGCGTTGTCTTCCAGAAACTCCAGCGACTCGGTGACCGCGTCGTGAATCAGGAAATCGTCGTCGGCCGCCAGCACCATGTACGGCGTGGTCACCTGGTTCACGCCATAGGCGAGTTTTTCCTGCAACCCGGTATAGGTGAACTGCGGCAGGTGCCGGTAATCGACCATCGGGTAATCACGGGCAATGTCATCGTCGCTTTTGAGCGAGGAATCCAGAACCAGGATCGTGCAGGGATAGCTGCTGTAATACTGCAAGGTACGCCGCAGGTAGGCATTGCGGTTGTGGGAAATCACCACCACCGTCAACCGTTCATTGAGCGGTGTCGCGTTGTTGCCAGCAGTGTTACGAGCAGTGTTTTGAACGAGCATGTTTCTATCCCCACAACCGGCCAGGCGCCGAGTAACTGTCACTCAGATGGATTAACGAACGCGACGCAGATAGCCGTCCGGCGCCACGGTGATCAGCAGCTTGTTTTGCAGCTGACGGTCGATTTCGAAGTCGGCGTTTTCTTCCAGGTATTTCCATACGGCGGTCTTCGGGTTGTCGCCCGGGCCCCATGGACGGTCAGGGAAGAAATCGGCCGGCATGTCTTCGACCACGGTGTCCATCACCACGCAGTAGCTGTCGACCGACACCAGCGGTGCGTACAGGCGCAACTCTTCCAGGACGTGGTCGTGGGTGTGGTTCGAATCAAGCACCAGAATGACTTTCTTGCCTTCGGCCGCCGCGCGCACTTGCTCGGCGATGGCGGCGTCGATGCTCGAACCTTCGATCATTTTGATGCGCTTGCTCATCGGGTGGCTTTCGATGGCTTCGCGGTTGTGCGGGCGAATGTCGAGGTCGATGCCCAGCACTTCACCGTGGCCTTGCAGCTCCAGCAAAGAGGCGTAGTAGATGATCGAACCGCCGTGGGCGATACCGCATTCGATCACCAGGTCAGGTTTGACCTGCCAGATGATTTCCTGCATCGCCATCATGTCTTGCGGCAATTGAATGATCGGACGGCCCATCCACGAGAAGTGATAGCTGTACTTGTGCTTCGCCGACTGGTTGAAAAAATCCTGGGCCAGGCCGGTGAGTTTCTGGTCATCGCCCTGGGCCGCGATTTCTGCCTGGCATTCGGCTTCGAAGGCGGTATTGATGGTGTTGTCGGTCATTTTTCTAATCTCAATAGTCACTGGAACGAAGCGCTGTCGACGGCGTGATAGACGAAACGTCCGTCGGTCATCCGCTTGATTTCTTCGAGGTAGTTGGAGTTCATCACAAACAGATTGGCGCCTTCGGGCAACGCGTCCAAAGCCTCTTGCGGCGAGGACACCCGCACGCCACTCAGGGGCAGATATCGCCCCTGTTTGGCCGGGTTGATATCCACCACGCGATCCACCGCCACACCCGCGCGTTGCAGGAACAACGAATAGATAACGCCTTTGGAAGACGCACCCCAGATGGCCGAACCCTGTTCGGGGGCAGCCTGGATAATCTGCACCGCGCGCTCGAGGCTGCTGGTGAAACCCTGCGGCAGTTCGAGACGTGGCACCGGCTGTTCCGGGGTCAGGCGCAAGGTCGCGAGGTCGGCGACGATGTACAGGTATTGGCCACCGAACAGGTGACCGGCTTCGTGCACCGTGCCGAACATCCGGCGCAGGTCATCGAGGCGGAAGTAATTGACGTGTTCGTAGAACAGGTCGAACCAGGCGCGGTGTTCGAGGATCCAGTCGAAGCACGGCACTTCGATGTAGATCTGCCCGCCCTGATTGGCGTCGGCCATCTCGGCGAGGAAGCTCACCGGGTCCTGAATGTGTTCCAGCACATGGCGCAGCACAATGGCGTCCGCCGCCAGGCCCAGACCGCGCGTGAACGGTGCCTTGATCACATCGGCGTTGTTGCCTTCGTAAGCCGGGTCGATGCCGGTGATCGCATAGCCCAGGTCCTTCAGCAGCTCGAGGAAGTAGCCTTTGCCGCAGCCGACTTCGATCAGTTCCTGGCCCTTGAAGTGCCGGGCAATAATGCCTTCGACGTCACTCAGGTGCTTCTGGAACTGGCCCGAGTGCGCCTGCTCGTTCTGGTAATCGGCGTCGTAGCTGAGCTTGTCGGCATCGAAGGCCTGGTTGAAGATCAACCCGCTTTGTTCATCCTGCACCAACAGCAGGTCGGCGCTGGCCGATGCCCGTGCCGACTCGGGGTCGGCGAAGGTGCGGTTCTGCAACACCGGCAGGTCGGCGACCCGATACAACTCATGCCTCATGCTCTGCTCCCAGTAACTGTTGCAAACGGTCCGCCACGCCCCAGAACGCCATCGGTTCGTGGGTCGGGTATGGGTAGTGACCGAGGTTCAAACGGATCGAGGCGCCACGTTCCCGCACTCGCTGCTCAACCAGCGCCCGGACCGAAACCGGTTGGCCGCTGGCGCAATTGATCACGCCGTCGAATTCACGCTGTTGCACGATGGCCGCGAGGTAGCCGGCGGCCGTTTCGATGGCCAGGTAATCGCGCAGCTGTTCACCGGCCGACATGTTGAAACTGTCGTCGCCAGCATCGATGGCGCGGTCCAGCGCCGCCAGCAGACTGTTCGGGTTTTGTCCCTCGCCGTGCAGGTAAAACAGCCGCGCCCATTGCAGGGTGAACGGTTGAACCCGCTGCAGGTTTTCCAGAAACAGGCGCAGGCTGTTTTTTGCCAACCCGTAGGGGTTGCCTGGCTGCGGCGCGGTCTGTTCGCTGAGCGGCCCGCTTTGCATCCCGTATTCAAAACAGGTCCCGGTAACCAACACTTGCCCGACGCCCGCCTCGACCGCGCCCTTGATGAACCGGTAGTCGGCCATCAGGTTGTGCTCGAAGTGAAACAGCGCCTGATAGTTCGGCAGCCCTGGCCAGGCCAGATGCACCAGAACATCGATGCCAGCGGTCAACGTCGAGACATCGAGGTCGGCGGCGTGAATATCGGCCGCCACGAACTCCACGGCATTGATCCACGGCAAGTTCGCGGCGGTCTCGGCATTGCGTGCCACTGCGCGAACTTCGTAGCCACGGGCGAGCAAGGCCTGCACCAGATGACGGCCAACGAACCCGGTCGCGCCGGTGACCAGCACCTTCACAGGACGGTCAACTCAGGCACGGCGATGACAAAACGACCGCCCCACTCGCGCACCTGGGCCAGTTGCTGACTGACTTCCTGCAACAGGTTCCATGGCAGGACCAGGATGTAATCCGGTTTTTCCAGCTCAATCTGTGCCGGCGACACGATAGGGATGCGACTGCCCGGCAGGTACTTGCCTTGCTTGTGCGGGTTGGCGTCGGCTACCCAGGCCAGCAGGTCCGGCTTGACCCCGGCATAGTTGAGCAAGGTGTTGCCCTTGGCCGCGGCGCCGTAACCGACCACGCGCTTGCCCTCGGCTTTCGCCTGCAACAGGAAGCGCAGCAGGCCATGCTTGATGCGCTCGGCAGCCGGCGCGAGGGTCGCGTAGTACTCGGGGGTTTTCACTCCGGCGACGAGTTCGGCCTGCAATTGTTGCGCAACCGCTGGCTGCACCTCGCGGCGCACACCATCGGCACGCTGGACGAACACTCGCAGCGATCCGCCATGTGTCGACAACTGGCTGACGTCGAACACTTCCAGACCGTTGCGTGCGCACAGCGTCTGCACAGCGGTCAGCGACAGGTAGGAATAGTGCTCGTGATACAGCGTGTCGAACTGCTGGCCGGCCATCAGCGTCAGCAGTTGCGGAAACTCGAACGTCGCCACACCGGACGGTTTGAGCAACGTGGCGAAACCGCCGAGAAAATCATTGATGTCCGGCACATGGGCCAGCACGTTGTTGGCGGCCATCAGGTCCGCAGACCAGCCTTCGCTGGCCAACTGGGAAGCGGTGTCGCGACCGAAGAACAGCTCGCGGATTTCCAGGCCTTTTTCCCGTGCGGCTTGCGCGGTACTACGGGTCGGCTCGACGCCCAGGCACGGGATGCCGCGCCCGGCCACGTATTGCAACAGGTAACCGTCGTTGGCGGCGATCTCCACCACACGGCTGTCGGCGGTGAGGCCGAAGCGCTCGACCATCTCGGCCACATAGCGGTCGGCGTGGGCCAGCCAGGTGCTGGAGAACGAACTGAAATAGGCGTACTCGGCGTCGAACAGGCTGTCGGCGCTGGTGTAATCCTCAGTCTGCACTAGCCAGCACTGCTCACACACCGCGACTTTCAGTGGTACCCATTGCTCGGCTTGCTCCAGCTGATCGGCGCGCACATAGGCGTTGGACGGCGGCGAAGTGCCGAGATCGATCAGCGGCAAGGCCAGAGAAGTCCCGCAACCACGGCAGTTCATACACGCACTCCAGCGAAGTGTTCATCGAGCAAGGGATGGCTGGAATCCCGCGCCGACAGATTATTGACAGGCAACGGCCAGGCAATCGCCAGCCGTGGATCGTTCACACTCAAACCACCTTCGTGCGCCGGCGTGTAGTCCGCGCTGTGCAGGTAGAGCAATTCGGCATCGTCGGTCAGGGTCTGGAAGCCATGGGCGAAGCCGGCCGGGATCAACAGGCTGCGACCGTCGCCCGCACGCAGGTGCTCGGCATGCCACTGCAGAAAGGTCGGCGAGTCGGGGCGCAGGTCCACCGCGACATCCCAGACTTCACCGCGCAGGCAGCTGATCAACTTGGCTTCCGGGGCGTTGGCGTTCTGGTAATGCAGCCCCCGCACACTGCCGCGCTCGCGGGTGCAGGAATGGTTGATCTGACGGATATGAAAGGGTTGCCCGAAGGCGCTGAGGCTGCCTTCGCAGAACAGCCGCGCAAAGTGCCCGCGCTCATCTTCGAAGCGTTTGTGTTGGACGCTGAACAAGCCGGCGAGCGGCAGTGGTTTCAACAGAAACTCGCTCACAGCACGCCTCGGTACAGGTTCAATTGGCCCAGGGTGACGGCGCGCATGTCATCGCCGTTCTGCCACGCCAGGTGCCAGTCAAGAGTCTGGGTCAGGCACTGCTGCAACGACCAGCGGGGTTGCCAGGCCAACAATTGACGGGCGCGACTGCTGTCGAGGCGCAGCAGGCCGGCTTCATGCAAATCACTCGGTTCGATTCGCAGGCCGCGTGCTTGCGGCCAGCGGTTGGCGAGCAACTCGACGACTTCACCCACGCTGCACATATCGGCTTCGCTCGGGCCGAAGTTCCACGCACCAGCAAACTCAGGGCCCTTTTCATAGAGTTCGGCGGCGAGTTGCAGGTAACCGGCCAGCGGCTCCAGCGCGTGCTGCCACGGGCGCACGGCTTGCGGGTAGCGCAGGGTCACGGGCTCATCGGCCGACCAGGCTTTCAGCACATCGGGAATCAAGCGCTCGGGGGCAAAATCGCCGCCGCCCAGGACGTTACCGGCCCGTGCCGTGGCCAGTGCCAGACCGTGCTCGGCGTGCTTTTCTGCGGGGAAGAACGAAGCCGCGTACGACTGCGCCAGCAACTCGCAGCAGGCCTTGCTGCTGCTGTAAGGATCATGGCCACCGAGGGCTTCGTTTTCGCGGTACGGCCACAGCCATTCCTGGTTGGCGTAAACCTTGTCGGTCGTCACCAGCACGCAAGCACGTACGCCGCCGATCTGGCGGATGGCTTCGAGCAGATTGAGCGTGCCCATGACGTTGCTGGAGTAAGTCCCCAGCGGGTCGCGATAGCCTTCGCGCACCAGCGGTTGGGCCGCCAGGTGCAGGACGATTTCCGGCTGGGTCTCGGCGATGAGCTCCAGCAACGCGCCGAGGTCACGCAGGTCGCCGCGCTGATCGTTGATGCCTTCGTGAACCCGCGCGAGTTCGAACAGGCTCGGCTCGGTGGAAGGGTCCAGCGAAAAACCGCTGACTTCAGCGCCGAGGCTTTGCAGCCACAGCGTCAGCCAACTGCCTTTGAAACCGGTATGGCCGGTGAGCAGAACCCGCTTGCCGCGCCAGAACTCCGGGCTCAGTCCCATTGCTTCCATGGGGCCTCCCCGCTCAGCCACAACTGCTCAAGGTGATTCTTGTCGCGCAGGGTGTCCATCGGATGCCAGAAGCCGTCGTGCTGGAACGCTTGCAGTTGCTGTTCGCTGGCCAGCGCGGCCAGTGGCTCGGCTTCCCAGGAGGTCTGGTCGTCAGCGATGTAGGGCAGCACTTTTGGCGACAACACGAAGAAACCGCCATTGATCCAGCCACCGTCACCGCGTGGCTTCTCGATGAAGCCCTTGACGCTGTCACCGTCGCGCTCCAGGGCGCCGTAGCGGCCCGGTGGCTGTACGGCGGTGACGGTCGCGAGTTTGCCGTGGGTCAGGTGGAAGTCCACCAGCGCGCCGATATTGAGGTCCGAAACGCCGTCGCCGTAGGTGAAGCAGAACGCCTCTTCACCTTCCAGATAACGCGCGGCGCGGCGCAGGCGGCCACCGGTCATGGTGTCTTCGCCGGTGTCGATCAGGGTCACGCGCCAGGGCTCGCTGTAGTTCTGGTGAACGTCCATGCGGTTGTTGCACATGTCGAAGGTGACGTCGGAGGTGTGCAGGAAGTAGTTGGCAAAGAAATCCTTGATCGCGTAACCCTTGTAGCCAAGGCAGATCACGAAGTCGTGAATCCCGTGGGCGGAGTACTGTTTCATAATGTGCCAAAGAATTGGCTTGCCGCCGATTTCGATCATGGGCTTGGGCTTGAGGTGCGACTCTTCGCTGATCCGCGTACCGAGACCACCTGCCAGAATTACTGCCTTCATCGCTGTCCTCTTGCTCTTTGCGCGGCTTGGCCACCCTTGCGGGGGTTGGCGGACCGTCAGATGCACATCATTTACCCGCAGCCACTGGGCCGTTCACGCCTGTCGAGGTGAAGGTTTTATGGCGATATGCGGGGGACTTGCAGGAAGTGAGCCAATTGGCTGTTAGCGGTTTTGGGGTCGGGGGCATATCCGTTATTTGGGTAACGGCGGCTATTGGTTTCGCCCTTACGGCGAGTCACTTTCGAAAAGCGCGAAAGTAACCAAAGCGCTCTTGCCCCACCACTTGGCACCTCGCCTAGGCTCGGTGTGCCCTCACTCCGGCATTGCTCCGCGGGTCGCCGCGATGGGCCATCCGTGGCCCAGCGCGGCTAAACCGGCATCCTTGCCGGTTTCCCCGCTGCGCAATGCCTGCGTTCGGCCAGCGTGGTTAACGGGGCGCCTGCGATCAAAATCCGCGCCGTGGCGGCCTTCGGGCCGACCTGGGCGTCAAGCGGGCGCGCTTCGCTTGTTTGGTCGTGCACATTTTCCAGGCTTACGCGAATTCCCTGTGGGAGCGAGCCTGCTCGCGAAAAACGCCCAGACGCCGCGTTCATTCAGACAGCCCGCGTCATCGTTGACATCCATCGCCAGCAAGCTGGCTCCTACAATTTTGACTGTATGAACCCGATCCCTGTGTAGGAGCCGGCTTGCTGGCGATGACGTCCGGTCAGGCATTAAATGTGTCGACTGACCCACCGCTATCGCCAGCAAGCCGGCTCCTATAGGGAATCGGTGTACAAATCCGGAAATGAGGCAACGCGTAAACCCAAGAGCCAGGTCGGCTACCAGGCCGCCTCGGCGGCTGTGGCGGTGGTCGCCCCTCGAGAGGCCGAGTGGAGGTTCTGTGCAGTGGGCAACCCGGCATGGATGCCGGGTTAGCCGCGCACGGCCAGGGATGGCCGATCGCGGCGGGCCCACGGAGCAGGACC
>Ga0182008_10002030_pt1 | contig 12980 bp, 10 predicted proteins | sample Sormic07211129_1_FD_120482 | JGI IMG/M metagenome (GOLD analysis project Ga0182008, IMG submission 120482) | Rhizosphere microbial communities from Sorghum bicolor, Mead, Nebraska, USA - 072115-129_1 metaG | ecosystem: Host-associated > Plants > Roots > Rhizosphere | place: USA: Nebraska...
ATTTCTTAAGCAGCCGGCTATACATGCCTCTTCAGGACGGCTTAATGGGGGGTGTAGAAAATACCACCTTAGAATTGGGGGTCGGTGTCAGGTTAAATCATAAAGCAAAATTGACAGATACCGAAAAATAATTATGCCGAAACAGGCTTGTCATGTAGACATGCTAAAAGCAGACCTCAAATAAACTTCGTAAACCATTTAAACCTAAAAATATGAAAAAGTTCTTCCTTTTTATCTCCGTCATTTTTTCCTTATCAGCATCTGCCCAGGTGTCAGGCGTTTCTTTAACGGCCAGTGGGTTAACATGCAGCATGTGCAGTAATTCGATTAACAAGGCTTTAAAAACCCTTCCATTTATCGATAAAGTAGAGGCTGATATTAAAAACAGTTCATTTAAAATTTCATTTAACAATAATCCTGTTGATTTTGATAAGATGAAAATGAAAGTTGAGAAAGCCGGTTTCTCCGTTTCTGAATTTGTAGCGATTATTCAGTTTAACCATGTACCAGTTAAAAAAGACCAACCGCTGCGCATCGGTGATAAGGTATTTCTGTTCAAAAACATAACTGATCCTGTTTTGAATGGTGAAAAACGAATCAAAATCTTAAATAAAGGCTTTGTTTCTCCAAAAGAATATAAAAATAATGCTTTAGTACAAACTTCAGCTGGCATCTATCTCGTAAGCATCTGATAACCCTAAGAATCCTTAAAATTTACAGAAATGAAGCTTTTATTTTCAATAATTCTGTTTCTTGTTTCACTTACCATCAAAGGACAGGAACTATATTCCGTTACAGAACCGGCCAGTAATATCGCCGCCGGATCAATTGGTTTGAGAATTGATAATTCGGTCATGAATGAAAGAAACTCATCCAAGACAAACCTGCACATCATTCCCCAGGTTTTGGTCGGAATTTCAAAAAAATGGATGGTGCAGGGAAATGTCTTTTTAAGTAATCGTAGTGAAGCCCTTAGCACCGAAGGTGGAAGCGTGTACGCAAAATACCGTTTTTTGAGTAATGATGGCCAGCACACACATTTCCGTATGGCTGCGTTCGGCAGAATAAGTTATAACAACAGTGATATTCACCAACAGGACATTAATTTGTATGGTCACAATTCGGGTTTTGAACTGGGATTAATAGCAACTCAATTAATACGCAAGGTTGCTTTATCTTCCGCAGTTTCCTTTTTAAAGGCCATGGATAATGGTAACAACAACCAGTTTATTTATGGCCAAAAAGAAAGCAAAGCCTTGAATCATACGTTGTCTGTCGGTAAATTAATGCTCCCAAAAGAGTACAAAGATTACAATCAGACCAATATAAACCTGATGCTGGAGATATTAACTCAGTACAACACCGGTTCAGAAAAGTTCTATGTGGATATTGCTCCATCTGTTCAGGCAATAATTAACAGTCGAAGCAGGGTGGATATTGGTTACCGGAAGGAATTATCCAGTTCCATGATCAGAACCGCACCCAACGGTTTCTTTATACGACTGGAGCATAATTTGTACAATGTACTCTAATCGGGTGGCTTCTTCTTTTTCTATTTTTGGTCCTAACAATTGTTTCTCATGTTATCGATTGAATTTTATGAGGGTATAATCCCGCCAACGATCAACACCACTCAAATTGATCCATTGATCCCGGCTAAACTTAACATACTGACCGGAAAAGCGATAAAAAAGGATATCAAATACGCAATAACAATAGCTTTGGTTTCGGTGGACATACTGCCACCTCAATTTTCGGTAAGCCTTAAACCAGTTCGTTGAAGAGATACAATACGAACGCTCAGGGGGGCAGCTCCCTCTTTGTTTTCGTGAAGAAGGAACTTTGTTTTTTAACTGGATTCCATGTTAATTTAGCGCATAACCCGGCTGTCGAATTGGTTAGACCAGTTCGATTATAAATATTCGCTACCTATTTGTTGCCGAGTTGTTCCGCCAAACCGATTAAAAGTCCTTCAGTCCCGCGAATATAACAGAGCCGGTAGGAGTTTTCGTATTGAACCACTTCGCCGACGAGCTGAGCGCCATGTTTGCTGAGCCTGGATACCATCTCGTCGATATCCTCAACGGTAAACATCACCCGTAGATAACCGAGGGAATTTACTGGAGCAGTCCTGTGATCTGCGATAGTGGGCGGCGTTAGAAACCGCGAAAGTTCAAGCCGGCTGTGGCCATCGGGGGTAACCATCATCGCAATCTCTACATGCTGAGCGCCCAGTCCGGTAATGCGACCTGCCCATTCTCCCTCGACCGTGGCCCGCCCTTCGAGCTTTAGGCCTATCTCCGTAAAAAAAGAGATCGCTTTATCCAGAGATTCTACAACAATGCCGACATTGTCCATTCGCAGTAATTTATTCTTTTCCATAGTCTTATTTATAATTAAAAGGCATAATCTGTATTTAAAACTTCACTCACATAACTTATGTCTAAGCACTTCTAGTATTAAAATTACCCATAACTTGTAAATAAACGTATTGCGCAACCCCATATTCCGCCACATTGAAATTAGGGTGTTGGTTAAGACACAAGTTAGTGACAGGTTGTAATGGATGTAGGGTGGATGTACGTTGGATGTACGTCAGATGTACCTTTTACTAGAAAAAGGTACATCATGGGTAGATCCATTCTTAATGCAATTTTCATCAGCTATAATTGTATTCCAATTGAAGACACCAGGACTTGTAATTGTTTGCTTGAGAGCCTGAAAACAGCTTTCTTTGAAAAGCTGTAGTGTTCTGATGATTTGCGTGTCCCTTTAAAAAATTGAAATGTATTAACATTTTTTTTAACTTGCCTTTTTATCCGTAAGCAATTTTTTTTCTCCCAAATGACGCAGTACAGGCTATAATGGCGACATATGACTTATTTACAGAGAAGCTTCTATTAAAACAAATATCCGAAGGGAATGAGGAGGCTTTCAGGAAGGTGTTTAATTTGTATAGTGGCCATATTTTTACATTCGTAGAGCGCTTCACCCATTCAGCAGCAGATGCGGAAGAAATTGTACAGGATACATTTATGATCCTCTGGAAGCAGAGAGCACAAATGGCTGCTGTTGATCATCCCAGGAATTATATCTATACCGTAGCCCGTAATCATACTTTTCAGTTTTTAAAACTTGCATCGCGAAACCAGAAGATGCTGGATTCAATTTATGCAAATATGTCTGTGCATGCTCCGTCTATACAAGATGATCTGGATGCACGTGAATGTGAAGAGCTGATTAACCAGTCTCTGGCAGGCTTGTCACCGCTTAAGCAGCAAATATTTAAGCTGAGCAGGATGGAAGGCTATTCTCATGAAAAAATTGCTGAAATCACAGGCCTGTCTAAAAGCCGGGTGAAAAATATAATCGTCGAGATATTGAAATATATCAGGTTTATTCTGTCAAAACAGGTAATTTCTCTTGTTATGTTTTCTAAAATACAGGATTTATATCATCTTTTTTAAGATTATTAAAATAAATCCGGTCCTATTAACCTGTTTAGTACTCTATATAGATACTAAACGACTAATTATGCTCAAACCACTTCTAATTATCACTGTTTTTTTTGCCGGAGTGCTTTTTATGTCTTGTGAAAAGCAATCTTCTGAACTTGTTGACGCCGGCGCAGATACTGCTCTCCTTATCCCCGGATCTGCAGATGGTGTAATTACTTTTAACAATACGGTTTACCATGCTGGTGATACCATTTACGGCTTCAAACGCTATGTCATGTTAATTGTTGGGGACAAGGATGTTCCTTTAATGTTGGGCATCCCTCATGATGGAGTGGCTGTTGGAAGTCCTGAAATTCCTGAAACAGGCGATACTGGTCGTGATATCAATACCAATCCTTTTGCAACCGCTATAGCCACTCTTTTTAAAGAGGAAACAGGTAAGCGTCCATGGGTAATCATCAATAACATCGCCAGGAAAAGAGTAGATCCAAATTCTTATCCTGATGAGGTCGATGAGCGGTATACCCATGCAGATGCTAAAAGCACATGGCAAAGTTACCACGAACTGATGGCTGCTGCCCGTGCGGTAATGAGCACAGCTTTGCAGCATAAAACTGGAGGGATATTTATAGATGTACATGGCCATGCGCATAAATATGTGAACGGTCATCAAGTGTATTATACCTCGGCTACAAGTGGTAACCAGGTTTTAAGTGACTTTATAGACCAGACAGAAATAGGCTATGGTTTATCCAGTCATTCATTGGAACAGAATGATGCCTATTTAAATAATCTGGCAGATTCTTCAAGTGTCAATGCGATTGCTGATGCTCATCCCGCTGTACCCTTTTCGGCATTGATCAGGGGAGTAAATAGCTTTGGCGGAATGTTGCAGGCCCAATCAATAATTGCAGTTCCAGGTTCTGTCCTGCAAATTCTAAACCGGAATGCCACTCTTTTTGGTACGTCAAGTTCTGGAGCTCCGGCAAGACGCCCTTATTTCACAGGCGGATATTTAACCCGCAAATATGGTACGGTTGCTTTAGGGTCAACCATTGGATATAATGATAATATATCATCCCTGCAGATAGAAACACCGGGAATAACGGTCCGTAACAACCCAAGTATAATTGCCGTATCGGCACCACGTTTCAAAAGGGCGATTATCAATTACCTCAACACCTGGTTCGGGTATACTTATACCAATACGAAGTAAGAAAGGACTTCCTTACTGAAAAAGCAGATCAACCTGGAGAAAGAGCAAATAAACCTGGAAAAATAGCAATATGTTAATCGATAAACCAAGATTTGAATACCTACTTAATAAGTACCTGGATAAAACAGCTACAGAAGAGGAGTTTAGGGAGTTTTTTAGCTGTATTCAGCAGGAGGAGTATAAAGATGTATTCAATGAATTGATGAAAACAGGAAACATGGAGGCTGAGATAAGCCCTAATGTGCGGTCGATCGACTGGGATTCAATGTATATGAAAATTGTTGCTCCCATTCCTCATAAAACTTTTACTATCAGGTCATTATATCGGTTGACTGCCGCTGCTGTGTTTTTATGCTGTGTTGGAGCAGGGCTTTATTTCAGCTTTGTTAAAAATCCGGATAATTTACAAGTGGAGCGTACTAATGCTAGCATAGATGCCACCGCGGGTAGCAACAAAGCTATATTGAAACTTGGTGATGGTCGCTCCGTAGTTCTGGATGCTGCAGGCACAGGAAACCTGACTTCACAGGGGAAGACTACAATAAGTAAGTCTGATGATGGAACGCTGGTTTATCACGCTGCGGGAAATTCAAACAATGTTGTCATGTCCAATACGGTGTCTACTCCTCGTGGTGGACAATATGTAGTTGTTCTGCCAGACCAAACCAAGGCATGGCTAAACTCTGCTTCATCTATTACTTTCCCGACGGAGTTTAGCTCGAATGAAAGAAATGTGAAAGTAAGCGGAGAAGTATATTTTGAAGTGGCAAAACTTCCTGGCAAGACATTTAAAGTGCGTACAGAAAATGCCACTGTTACCGTGCTGGGTACACATTTCAATGTGATGGCCTATCCTGATGATCTTGTGTCCCAGGTTACGCTGATGGAAGGTTCTGTCCGGTTAAAAACGTCTGGCGCAGAAAAATTGCTTAAGCCCGGACAAATGGCTTCTTTTCAGGATGATTCCCCAACAATCGTTTTTACTGCACTTGACATGCCTGAGGCTAAAATTGACTGGAAGAACGGACTGTTTCAATTTGAGAATGAAAGTGTACAGCAGATCATGAAGAAAATATCGAGATGGTACAACAGGGATATTGTTTATGAAGGCAGGCTGACTGACAAACATTTCTCGGGCGCAATATCAAGAAAAAATAATTTATCTACAGTACTCGAGCTGCTTCACTCATCTGGCGGGCTCAACTTTAAGGTAAGTGAAAAAACGATCACCGTAACTGAACAAATAACACCCTAGGCTAAACACTAAATACAGACTGCCATAAATTATTAAATCAATCAACCAACCAACAAAACAGATCTATGAATGAATTTTTACACAAACTAAAGTATTACCGCTGTACCCTATGGTTAGCTGCCGCGAAAGCAGTGTTCCTGGCGAAAATGACTGCTCTTTTCTTTTTTGCCTTTACCATGCAGCTTGCAGCAGCTGGTTTTGGTCAGACGGTCACCATTTCGGTTAAAGATGCACCTATAAAAAAAGTATTCCATGAAGTGAGGAAGCAAGCTGGGTATTATTTCATTTACAATGATGAGCTGATTGCAAGCTCAAAGCCGGTAACACTTACAATTAGCACCGATAACGTAGAAGAGCTTCTGCACCAGGTTTTTAGAAATCAGCCGCTTGATTTCTCCATTAACAAAGAGAAAACCATTGTTGTTACCGCTAAGTCTACCATCCGGGTACAGCGTACAGCTAACGGTACGGTAGTCGATGATGAAGATGGTACGCCCTTACCAGGGGTGCTGGTTAAGGAAATGGGAACGACTGCTTCGGCGGTAACCAATGAACAGGGTAAGTTTGCTATTACTGTGAAAGGAAATGATGCAGTACTTGTTTTTAGTCATCTTGGATATACGATCATGGAACGGGTGGTAGGTACTGCTGCAACGTTGAATATTCGTCTGGCTGTTGAAAATAAACAGCTGAATGAAGTGGTTGTGCAGGCTTATGGTACAACGAAACGTGGTGCATTGACCAACGCTGTATCTACGATTTCGGCAAAGGAACTGGCGAAAAGGCCAATGACCAACTTATCGACTGCACTTGCAGGTTCAGCACCAGGTATTATGACTACTTCTGGCGGTGGACAGCCAGGATCTGAAATGGCGGTAAGGATTCGTGGTTTTGGATCTATCAATGCCAATATGAGTCCGCTCTATGTCTTGGACGGCTCCCCTTACGATGGGGTGATCAGCAATATCAATGCTAATGATATAGAAAGTATCTCTGTCTTAAAAGATGCCTCCGCTTCTGCATTGTATGGTGCAAGAGCTGGAAACGGGGTAATCATCATCACCACTAAAACAGGTAAAAAGAATCAAGATCACCTGGAGTTCAAAGCGACTCAAGGGATCACCTCAAGAGGTTTGTCCAGCTATGAAAAGGTAACCGGTCAGCAATATTTTCCTCTACTTTGGGAATCATACCGCAATACCCTGATCGATCAGGGAATCAATGCAGCGGATGCCAGCAAATTAGCATCGGGAGACTATCCCAGGAATCCAGCGGGACTTCAGATTTATCCGGGAACCTCTACTGCTTATTCTGATATTAGTCAGCTGTTGGTGTATAACCCTTTCAATGTAGCAGGAAATCAACTCGTTAGTAACACGGGACTGTTCAATTCGAATGCGTCATTGCTTTATCCGGATGACTTGAGCTGGAGAGATGCGATGGAGCGCACCGGCGTGAGAAGTGATTATTCACTCGGATTAAATGGGGGAGGGGCGAAAAGCACTTATTACATGTCTTTCAATTATCTTGATGATAAAGGTTATTCAAAAGAAAGTGATTTCAACCGTATAACTGGTCGTGTAAAGCTGGATGCCTCACCCAGAAAATGGTTCAAAGCAGGATTAAATGTTTCAGGTACCTTATCTAAATCCACACTGGCCAATGAAGGGAATGGAATCAATGAAAACCCCTTTTATGTAGATCTTTTAATGGCGCCTATATATCCTGTTTACCTGCATGATGCAACAGGAGCCTTTCTGCTGGATGAAAACGGGGATAAAATGTATGATTATGGGGAAACTTCTGGTCGCCCGATTTTTCCAAGCCGGCATGTGCTCGCAGAAACCCTGCTTAATCAATTATATAACAAGCGAAATGCACTCAATGGAAGAGGCTATACAGAGATCAGCCTCATGAAAGATTTGAAATTTACAGCCAACTTCTCTCTTGATGTAAATAATTATGAATTTCTGTTTAACCGGAATAACACAATAGGTGACTCTAAAGGAATTGGCCGGACTTCACGTACCAATAGCAAGTCGGTGTATACCAACTATAATCAATTGCTTAACTATACGAAAAATCTTGGTAAACATCATTTGTCTGTTTTAGCGGGGCATGAAAATTATGTTTACGATTACCAGTATTTGAATGCTTCACGTGATAACCAGGTGGTAGACGGATCTGTAGAGCTGGATAACTATTCAAATCCCGCTAAAGCAAACTCATATATAGATGCTTATCGTACGGAAGGGTATTTGTCCCGCATCCAATACAACTATGACGAGCGGTATTTTGCTTCCGCTTCTTATCGTAAGGATGGCACATCAAGATTTCATGAGAATGCCCGCTGGGGAGATTTCTGGTCGGTAAGTGCAGGATGGCAGATCAATAAAGAATCATTTTTCCATGCGGAATGGGTAGATTTGCTGAAGGTGAGGTCTTCGTATGGTGAAGTCGGATCAGATCAGCTTAGTGGTGGTTATTATTACTGGCAGTCGTTTTATGATATCGGAAATAATAATGGCAGTGAGCCGGGCATGACGAGGAGCAGGACTGCCGGAAATACCAGCCTTCATTGGGAGACGAACAAAAGTTTCGATGTTGCCCTGGAGTTCAATTTGTTCAAAAACAGGTTGTCAGGAACGGTTGAATTTTTTGATAAGCAGTCTTCGGAGCTGTTGTTTAATGTGCCATTGGCCGAATCTACTGGTTTAACTACCCAGGGGCAAAACATTGGTGGGATGTATAACAGAGGTTACGAGCTCCAGCTAGCGGGTGATATTATCCGGAAAAAGAACTTCTTCTGGAACATGGGCATAAACCTGACTACGCTTAAGAATAACATTACAAAGATGCCTGATGGCCAGCCTTCTATTATAGATGGAACAAAAAATCGTGAAGTTGGCCGTTCTGTATATGACTACTGGCTCAGAGCCTGGTATGGTGTAAATCCTGACAGTGGGGAAGAATTATATGTCGCTAACCCAGAAGCCACAGACGTGGATGCCTTTATGAATGCAGTTGGCGTAGTGGTTACCCCCAATGCCAATTCTGCCCTATATCATTATGCAGGAACAGCAATCCCAGATTTGTACGGCAGTGTAACGAATGCTTTCAATTATAAAAATTTCACACTAAGTTTTACCATGATGTTCCAGTGGGGCGGTAAGGCATTCGACAATGATTACCAATCCCTGATGTATAACGGAACTTATGGAAGAGCGTTGCATGTGGATGCTTTAAACAGGTGGCAAAATCCGGGCGATGTTACGGATGTTCCAAGAAGGACAACTGGCAGCACCATGTATGATAGCGATCGCTGGTTAATAGACGCGACTTCAATGAGCCTTAGAACGGCTACGCTTAATTATAGCCTCGGTAAAAGTTTTGCCCAAAAAATAGGCTTAAGCAATGCCTCGGTATATGCAACAGGGGAGAACCTTTTTATGGTGTCCAAAAGGAAGGGTCTTGATCCAACCCAGGCTTTTACCGGCGTATCTTCTTATAGCTATGCACCATCAAGAGTAGCAACTTTAGGCATTAACGTTACATTTTAATCAGCAACATTATGAAATTCAGCAAAACATATTTATATCTACTATTTCTTCTTGCCCTGGTGCCTGTCGCCTGTAAGAAAAGCTTCCTGGATACGAATCCAACTGACAGGGTATCGGAAACTACGGCTTTTTCGTCCATAGAGAATGTGCGAAAGACACTTAATGGCACTTATCGCATCCTATATACACAATTCACCAATCAGCATAGAGACGGACATGGAGCAATGATGATTAATCTGGATGCTATGGGTGAAGATTATGTGCGTACTAATTCTTCCTATGTATACCATTATCAATCCTACCGCTGGTCGGCTCACCGGAGTGCTTCGGATACGAATGTGAATGGTTTCGCCTATTCCTTCTATTATATAGTCATTTCAAATGCCAATATGATTATTGAGAATGTAGATCACGCAGAGGGTACTGAGAATGAGAAAAGAGGGATCAAGGGAGAAGCGCTTGCTTTAAGGGCCTGGGCTCATTTCCAGCTGGTACAGCTGTATGGAAAGCGTTATGATGCGGCCACAATTCCTAACAATCAGCCAGGTATTCCGGTTGTTATCAATACCGAAACAGCAGGACAACCGAGAGCAACTGTGGAGGCTGTATATGCGCAGATCAACGCTGATCTTGATCAAGCTATAGATTTGCTGACTGATGCGCCGGCACGAACAAATAAAACGCATGTAAACATCAATGTGGCTAAGGGCTTTAAAGCCCGTGTAGCTTTAACCATGCAGAATTGGGCTGTTGCAGCACAATATGCGAAAGAAGCACGCACAGGTTTTACTTTAATGACCAATGCTGAATATTTAGGCGGGTTTACTGATATCAGCAATAAGGAATGGATGTGGGGAATTATACAACCGGCAGACCAGGTGCCAACTTTTGGATCATTCTATGCTTATATGTCGTCTAATTTTAATTCTTCATTTACACGGCTTAATCCAAAGCTAATAAATTCCAATTTGTATGCAATGATTGCTGCCGGCGACGTCAGGAAAAAGCTCTGGTGGAATGGAACTGCAGCAGACCGGGTAAATTTCCCTGGTACAATCAATCCAAATACAATGGCTGTTGCTTCTGGACAGATAGCCACTAAACCTGCCTATATGCACCGAAAATTTATGGTGTCTAATGTGGCTACATCTGCAGGTGATATCCCTTATATGCGCGCTGGAGAGATGTACCTGATTGAGGCAGAAGCAGAAGCACAGCTTGGGCAGGCGACAGCAAAAGAAACTTTGTATGCCCTTGCCCGCAACCGTAATCCCTCTTATACGATGAGTACCAATGCCGGGCAGTCGCTGGTAGATGAGATTCTTATTCAGCGCCGCATAGAGTTGTGGGGAGAAGGCTTCCGCTTTTTCGATTTGAAAAGAACAAATGCTGCACTCGACCGCAGAGAAGCCAATCATAAGCCTGATGTAGCCCTTACTTTACATGTACCGGCAGGTGATCATGGATGGCAATGGCTTATCCCGCAATCGGAAATTAATTCAAATCCGGCTATAGGCCAGGCTAATCAAAATCCATAATAAATGAGCAAGCGCGTAAACTTTTTATTAATCCTCTTAACTGCTATTTCCTTGTTTTCTTGTAAAACAAGGAAATATCCAGAGCGTGCCAGCGTTGTGATTGTGGATACCGTCCTTTCGGGGATTCATTTTAGCAGCAGCTTTCCCGCTGCACGGATGAATACCCTGAACAGGGAAAACGACAGCACTTTTATCATTGGTATTTCTCCGGAAAATAAACCCATTAATCCCAGTCCCTGGTATGCGTTTAAAATATGGAGCAGCAAAGCTGTGCCGGTTACGATCAAACTCAAATATGACGGGGCCGGGCATCGATACCAGCCTAAGATAACAACTGATGGACTTCATTATGCGGATATTGATGAGGTGATGGTCAATAAGAATAAATCTGAAGCTAAGTTCATGCTGACCGTAAATACTGTTCCTGTAACTGTTGCGGCTCAAGAGATTATTGATTCAAAGATGACTTATCAATGGATAGACAGCCTGGCAGGGCAACGTTTCATCAAGAAAAAAGAAATTGGTAAAAGTGTAATGGGCAAGCCTGTTATTGCGCTCCATACCACCGGCAGTAACGGTAAAAAAGCGGTAGTTGTCCTTAGCCGGCAACATCCGCCCGAAGTAAGCGGTTATTTGGCGATGCAGGAGTTTGTCCGTGTGGTTACTTCCCAGATGCCATTAGCGGTCCGGTTTAGGGCGCAGTATAAAATCTTTATCATTCCGATGATCAATCCTGATGGTGTGGATGAAGGAAACTGGCGGCATAGCCGCAATGGCGTAGATCTTAACCGCGACTGGAAGGAGTTCAATCAACCAGAAACCAGGGCTGTGCGAGATTATCTCTTGAAGACACTGAGCTCGCAAAAGGCTAAGGTCTATTTTGGACTGGACTTTCATTCTACATTTTATGATGTGTTTTATACCAATGAAACTAATCCTGCAGAGCCAACGCATATGCCGGGATTTACAGATGCATGGATCAAGGAGTTTGAGAAGGCTATTCCAGGTTTCAAAGCGAATGTAAAGCCATCTGGGAATGTAGGAAATGTTTCCAAGAGCTGGATGGGGAAGGTATTGCAGGCAGAAGCGGTCACGTATGAAGTTGGAGATGATACCCCCAAGGCCTATGTAAAACTAAAAGCAAAAGTAGCAGCAGAAAAGATGATGGAGTTATTGCTGAAATAACATCAGCTGTGCTCACCGCTATCATTACTGGCTTAAACTTCTGAAAGCGAAATTCAACACGTTTTATAATACATGGAATGAGGTAGCCCATCTTATACACCAAAGGGAAAATATCTCAAAATTTCGACAAGAAGTTGGCTTGATTTTAGATAACTTTATGTGAAACTTTCTGTTAAATCCAAATCATTACATCAAGGTATGGAAAGGATTAAAAAACTGGTTCTGAAGACCTTAAAATGGGTTGGGATCTTTATCGCATTTATATTATTGCTGATGTTTATTATTCCGTTATTGTTACCTGATACTATTTCTGAACAGGTAAAAATATTTACTAATAAGCACCTGGCTGGGGAACTGGAATATAAGAAAATGCATCTTACATTTTTCCGGCATTTTCCCGCCCTTACGGTATCTTTTGATAACTTATTACTTAAAGGGTCAAAGCCCTTTCAGCAGGATACTTTACTATCAGCAAAAGAAGTGGCTGTGGGAATCAATCTGATAAATATGATTTTTGATGGTGACGTTAAGATCGGTGCACTTTATGTAAATGATGCTGATGCAAATGTTTATGTCAATAGTAAAGGGCAAGCCAATTATAATGTCTATGTGTCCAGCCCAGTTGAAAGTCCAACAGATACCACTGAAAAGGGCACCTCCTTAAAACTTGGCCTCGTCAAATTTAAGAACTGGCATATCAAATATAACGACCACACGGCTAAAATATGGGTGGATGCAAAAGGGCTTAATTATAGAGGGAAAGGTGCA
>Ga0182008_10002031_pt1 | contig 12980 bp, 14 predicted proteins | sample Sormic07211129_1_FD_120482 | JGI IMG/M metagenome (GOLD analysis project Ga0182008, IMG submission 120482) | Rhizosphere microbial communities from Sorghum bicolor, Mead, Nebraska, USA - 072115-129_1 metaG | ecosystem: Host-associated > Plants > Roots > Rhizosphere | place: USA: Nebraska...
CGGCCGGGCGGCTTCTCCTAACGAAATCGCGGAGATCGTTGCGTTTTTGGCCTCCGAGCGAGCCAGCTTTATTGTGGGTTCGGTCGTTATGGCTGATGGCGGCATGAGCATCCCTGTCGGAAGTTAATTTCTTGCTTGCGCAAGCGGCATAGCTCAGGCCGTGTCGCTTGATTTTGATCGAGCTTGATTTAACGCCGGAGGAAGACATGACTATTTTTGAAAAATCCAACTATCCACTGATTGATGTGCGTCGACATCTGGAGACGGGGCCGATTGTGCTGGTAAGTTCAGCCTGGAAGGGCGAGACGAATATCATGACGATGGGCTGGCATATGATGATGCAGTTCTCACCGGCACTGTTCGGCTGCTACATCTGGGCAGGAAACTACAGCTATGATTTGATTCGGGCCAGCCAAGAGTGTGTGATCAATATCCCTACGGTGGATCTGGCCTCAAAAGTAGCGGCTGTTGGTAATAGCACAGGAGATAAAATCGATAAATTTAGTGAGTTTGGTCTTACGCCGGTAAAGTCGGATATGGTCAGCGCGCCACTTATCAAAGAGTGCTATGCGAATTTTGAGTGCCAACTTTCCGATGCTAACCTTGTCGGAGAGTACGGGTTGTTTATATGGGAAGTGGTAAGGGCGCATGTTGCGATCTCAGTGAGTAATCCGAAAACTCTTCATTATCGCGGCCAAGGCGAGTTCATGGTTGCAGGGGATACAATAAGCTTTCGCGAGGATTTTAAACCGCAAAATCTCTAACCTGAGCGAAAGCTCGATCATGATCTGATTTTGACTTAGTCTAATTATTGCAGTTTTTATGGCGTTGGACACCCGTCTAAGCACAGTGTATATAGACAGGTGTCCATGATGCTTATGCCCCTTAAGCGGTCAACTCTGACCTCATCGAAAAATAACGCATATCTAGCTCGCCTTCAACCAAGTAAGCGAGATCGGAGACGAGTGCCTGCAACGGTGGAGTCTGAAAGTGGGCATCCAAGTCAGCCTGAGAGCGCCAGTTTTCATACATACACCAAAGATTTGGGTCATCATTCGACAGATGCACGTCGTAGTTAATACAGCCTGGTTCCTTTCGTGACGGCTCTACGAGTGAGAGTAAACGTTTTCCAAGCTCTTCAGAACGTCCGTCTTGCGCCCGGATGAATGCAATTACAGTAAGTTTGTTTTTCATGTGCGCCTCTTTTTTGGTAGGCATGCTAGCGATAGTGATTTTTTATTAAAAATCCATGGTGTGTTTTACCTATCATATCCCGCGGGCTGAAAGTTCCTCTGTAGCGATTGATATGGCATCTTGAATGGAGGGGTATCCACAGTAAGGTAATAAGTTTAGTAGGGTTTCTAGAACTTCCTCGCGACTAGCGCCGGCGGAGATTGCAGCATTTACATGTACCCGCAGAGGTGTCTCTGTGGTTTTTGTCCCTTTGCCTGCTAATGCTGCGCAAGCTGTCAGTTCTCGTGTTTTCAAGTCCAAATTTGGGCGCCAGAATATATCTCCATAGGAATGCTCAACAATCATTCTCCCTATGTCAGGTGCAATATCATCGAAACTGCGGATGACTTTTTCTCCTGATGCGCCGGAACTTGCCACTAATGCTGCAAGGCCTCGTTCCAAGCGAACCCTATGAGATTCCGATACGCTAGTGTCAGATTCCTGTACATTGCTCTCAGGCTCGTTAGATTCATTATGGTCGACCGCCACTGCTAACGCAGCAAAAGCGTTGAGAGCCGTTGGGAAACCGGAATAGACGCTGAGTTGAATAAGCGCCTCAACCAATTGGTCAAGATCAACACCTCCTGCCAATGTTGCTCTCATGTGACGGATAAGCGTTTTTGTTCGATTGCCATACGTGGCCAGCATGCTGATAATTGCAAGCTGCTTAGTTGAAAAGTCTAACCCTTCCCGATGCAGAATATCTCCGAAGAAAAACTCCATCGACCACTTGGCCAATTCAGGGGAGGCTTTACTAAGTGTTGCTATGTATGACGATGAGGGTTCTTGCATCAGCGTTTTGAAGACCTTAAGTCCCGTCGAATATCGATCGTGCTCTTCATCAGTATTTCCGGGTTTTGGAGTGTATCCTATTGATTGTTCGGCAAATATTTCTCGTACAAGGCCAATAGCATTAATGGCAGCAGGAAAGCCGACCACGGCAGTCGATAAATACATTATCTCCACCAGGTCATCAGGTGTTCCGCCTACGTTTAGCAATCCCTTCATATGGAATTTTAGCTGCGACTGGTTGGATCCTTGGGTAATAAGAGAACTGATCGTACAAATTTGCCGGGTTTTTAGATCAAGTGACTTATCAGAGAGGACGTCCCCGTAAGGAAATTCAACAGTAAAGCGAGCCATTTTTGTTGATAGGTTCGCAAGATTGTTGATAGGTCCATCGAAATTCTCACCTCCGATAAGAGCCAAAAGGTTAAGACCTTGCTGGTATCGTGTCTGCTGCGTGTCTGACTTAGTCATAGCCGTCTCCTGCATATCTGATGTGTGTTGCTGTTTAATGACACTGGATTGCTTGTAGTGGGGCTGAGCTTTCAATTGCTCAGATTTAGAGGAATGCAGTACGTAACTTTTTCCTACCGATAGACTGAGTGAACTCCTCAGTTTTTTCAGTTGCATAAGTGTAATCCTTATCCTGAGCTTGGCAGTATCTACTGATAATCGGTTGTTGATGGATGTTTTCCAGGTAATAAGAAACAGCGCTAAAGTTCGCAAAAAAAAACGATGAATAGGTGGGAGGCAACATTAGTGTTCTTCAATCGTTGTACTCCTCTGAAGTGGTTGTGTTTTTTAATCCTCACCCACTAGTACGTCTGCTGCTTTGTAAAGCCGTTCGTCGCTGAAGGGTGATGAGTCAAATAGACGTGTGTATTCTTGAGTAAATATTAAATGACTATCGTAGCCGGTGAAACGGCTGGCAGTAAAAACATCGACTCCTCCAAATATAATTAATTGGCGCGCCTGATGCAGTCTCAATTGATTTTGAAAATCCAGCGGGCTCATCCCCGTTATCATTTGAAAACGATGGTTAAAAGCCCGAAGACTTATGCCTGTCAAGTTGGCCAGATATTCCGGATTGAGGGGGGCGTTGTAGTTGTTTACTAGACTTGTTATGGCGTGGTTTATGCGTTGTAATTGGCTGTTGTGACGTGCTATTTCTCTGAGTTGAAAACCATGTGAGCCTTGAAGTAGTCGGAATGTGATCTCTCGTAGTAAAAGTGGTGCAAGAGCCTTCATGTCTCTTGGGTTTTCAAGAGTACAAATTAGACGAAACAATGCATCGTACATTTTCTCATTAATGTCCTCAAAGCCTACAGCGCTACGAGGCACTTGATACAATTGGTTTTGTTTTGGCCAGGCAGAGCATATGCTAAGCATTTCATTTATGTCTAAGTCGATATGTAAACTTATATAAGGTGCGTCTGAAGAGGCGCTAACGATCCTACTCAAGGCTGGCAAAGATGCAGAAACTATTAGGCAGCTTGGCGAGTTGCACGCATATGTGGATTTGTTGATTTTAATGGTTTTTGCGCCCTGAATGAAAAACGAGGCGCTTGGTTTATAAAAGGATGGGGTTATTTCAGTTGGGCATATGCTTCTGGCAATTTTGAAGCCATCAATAGAAGTTATATAAACACCAGTCCGCGGCGCTATACTAGACGCTAGCGTTACCAGTTTGGCTCGCAGTTTTTCTATCGCCTCTGAATAGCAATGTGGAGATGAGATAAAATTTTCAGCTATGAGGGCCATAGGTGTGCCTTGCTTATAAATCGGGTTGAATATTGCTCAATCTAGTTTAGGCACTGTCAAAAAATAGGAGCTAGCTCAATCCTGCTTTTATTTTGCACGATCCTGTAAGTAAGAAAAACGGCGATGGTGACACTTGAAATTTTTCCAGTTCAGTAGGGGCGTGCCGAAGTAGGTGAGTACCGGCGGGACGGCAATTCGAGGGCTGTTCATTTTCGGTAATGGCTTGGGGGAACACCGGCTTCCCGTTTGAATACTTGGGAGAAGTGGCTGGCACTGCTGTAGCCAACATCCATGCCGATATCAATGATGCTTCTTTCGGTTTCTATGAGGAGCTGCCTTGCTTTGCTCATTCTCAGCTTTATGAAGTATTGAGAAGGTGAATGCCCGGTAGCACGTTTGAACAGACGACTGAAATGGTACTCGCTCATTCCAATTTGATGAGCTAAATCAGCCAAACAAAAATCGTCCCCGAGCTTTTTCTCCATCGTATTCACAACACGCTTCAGCTTGAATGCTGGCAGCGCATTGCGATGAGCAATGTTTTCAGCTCCAGCGTCAAGATACCTACGGGCCAGGTGCACGGCGATGCACTGAGCGATCCCTTGTATCAAGAGTGCGCTGGTTTCTCCCCTGGAGGTCAGCTCAACTCTAAACTGTTCGAGTAGCACCGACAGCGACTCGTCTCGGCCTCCTGATACTTCGCGCAAACGAATTGAGCCTGCGGATCCCTCGTGCGCTTCTTGGATCGCACGTTCGAGTAGCTGGAGTGCTATGTAAATATGCATGACTACAAAAGGCTCCGAGCCGGAAACGCGCCAACGCATTTCGTAAGGGACGGAGGAAGTGGTTAGGAAAAAGTCTCCCTTTTTCACCTCGCTGGAACTCCAGTCCTCACCGGCTACCCGTTCTTCAACCGTTGCATCACCGGATAGAACCCAAACGATCAGCGGTTCAGCTACGGCGGGCACGATGAAGCTTTCCTCTATACGTTCTCGGTTAAAAATCTGGACCAATATGTCTTTCGAGGAAATGCCGTCGGTTGCGGCAATGCGCTCACCGCGGATGTGAGCTTCCAAACCGGTTGCAGAGGTTCGCTCAGTGCTCTCCACGACTCGTCTCCTGAAAAGTCCCCATCAAAAGTAAAAACACCATATGCCTCCATGAAGAACGGGGAAAAGGCAACTGCGCAGGTATTACTTGGCAGGCTACATCTACCGATAGTTCAAGCCAACGACCGTTGGCTGCGCTCGCACGGTTTGCGAGGCGGCCGAGAAAACGAAGCCAAGACTTCGTGCTCCCAGCCGTTCACAAAACTATGATCAGTCGAACAGTATGCATTGTCATACCTATCAGCAGACTCTCTCAAATGGCACATGATTGCGCGCTACCTTGAGCGCGACAGCCCACCAATTCAATTGAACCAGCAGGCGAGCCATAGGTATACGAATGCCTTCTGGTTGGGCCATCTGACCCTCTGCATCAACCAGCTCCCAAGAGTTATGGAGAGATACAACATTGCCGAGAGGTACTGCATGCAATGCTAAAAGCCTGCGTTGAAGCTGATGTACTGAAGTCGAGCCTGCTGCATCACCATAGCTAACGAACCCTACTGGACGGGCCCGCACTATCTCTGCTGCACTCTCAATCAATTCCTCCAGGCGGCTAGGGTAACGATCAGCGTTCTCCGCTTGCGTAAGCACGAGGAAAGCGTCGGATCGAGCAAACCGGCGAAGGCATTCCCGACGTCTGATTTCTGCTGGAATGTCATTCGTTATGGTGAAGCTACCGGGCGATATGACGTTGAGGTCGAACTTAGCTCGCTGTGCGATCACGTTCGAAGCCCATTCTGCCAGCCTGCTGCTTAGGCAATCATCGTGCGTACCACTGTAGATCAAGGTTAACTGAATTCTATGGTCCATCTGGTCCTCCTGATTTGGTGTTTCAGCTAGCTACGCCAAGCAGCTAAGGTTGGCGCTATGCTGGAATGACTCACGGCAGACAAAGCGTTGCCGAAGAAATCATCCCAAAGGGCGGCACTCCATGCCTTGGAGGTCTTGCGTCGACTGTTGGGATTTTGCTTAAAGCTGTTCATGTCGTGAGCTGAATCCCTACAAGTGATTGGAGTAATTCCGAAAAATCCCCCCGAAATGCATGTGCCTTGCTATCGCCTACTAATACTTCCGATTTATGGAACCATGAGTTTCGATTCTTGTATTTCCAATGATTTTCCGCTCGAACACCATCACTCAGGCTAAGCGACGCATGTCGTTTGGGACGAGAAACGATTATCGACTGGAGTAAAAAAATGATTGTGGAATTGAGGACATACATCTGCACACCGGGCTGCTTGCCTGCGGTTCATGATCGATTTGTTAATGACGTGCTGCCTATCTGGCAAGAACTAGGGATTGAATCTATTGGTTTTTTCACACCAACAGACGAGGCTTCTGAATCATTGACATATCTGTTGCGCTGGCACTCCAAAGCGGAGCAGGAAGAGAAGTGGTAGAGATTTTTGGTGGATCCTCGCTGGGTCGCAAGAAGACCATTAACCGAGTTGAACGGGCCTTTAGTTCAGACCGTAGTCAGTCGTTTTTTGCAGCCAACGACATATTCGATGATGAGAGCTTGAGCCGCCAGGTTCTTAGGATATTAGCTAGTCACGTTCAAACTCTTTGACCAAGAAGTCAATGAAGGCCCTCGCTCTGGCAGGCAGGTGCTTTCGAACACCGTAGACGATGTAAAGGTCGATTGCGTCAGAGGCGAACTCGTGGAGGCATTCGACCAGTCTCCCTGCTCCCAAGTCGTGTTCGATGTCAAAAAACGCTTTCATTGTTATTCCATACCCCTCCAAAGCCCATCGGTAACTAACCTCACTGCTGTTGGTTAACATGCGCCCGCGCACGTGTATTTCGATAATTTTCTGGTCATATCGAAATTGCCATCTGTCAAAAACTCTCCTTCCTCGAACCAGCAAAATGCATTCGTGCTTAAGCAGGTCACTTGGGCTATTTGGCTTTCCCATTCGTTTAAGGTAGTCCGGCGATGCACAAACGACCCTTCGGTTTCCCAGCAATCTGCGGGAGATAACCGATTGAGCCGTAGGCTGCCCAACATTCAAGGCGATATCGATTTCGTCCTCAGCGAGGTTGACCTCCGCATCGGTCAGCACCAGTTCGACACTGACGAATGGAAATCGCGTAGTGAAGAGCGCCACTAAAGGAGCAACACGCTCGCGCCCAATATGAACGGGCACGCTCACTCTTAATCGTCCACGCGGTTGGCTTTCGATCGATATTTCAGACTCTGCTTCTTCAACATCCGCAATGATGCTCAATGCACGTTCGTGCAATCGTGCGCCTTCCTCAGTTAAGCGAAAACGGCGGGCATGACGATCGATTAGGCGTACCCCTAATCGATGCTCCATTGCAGCCAGGCGTCGACTGATGGCGGGTGGGGAGCTATTGAGTGCGATAGACGCACTTGTCAAACCGCCTGAGGCCACCAGCTGGACGAGTAATCTCAGTTCGTTGATTTCATCGGCCACGGACTTGCTTCCGAAAAGTGGAAGCATACGATCCACACAACTACCTGCCAAGTATGCGTCTGGAATGGTGTCATCAGTCCCAGTTAAATCATCATCCGGAGCCCTGTCATGAGCACCACCTCAGCACCATCCAAAACAGCTTTTATCCGTCCCTGGCTGAAAAGCATCTCGCTAGTACTGGTATCTCTTGCTGTGGTTATCGGCTGCGTTACTGAAGGTACGCACTACTGGACTGTGGGCCGATTTGTAGAGTCAACCGACAACGCTTACGTAAAGGCGGACTCGTCGATTGTTGCCCCAAAGGTATCGGGCTACGTCCGATCGATTGCAGTAGGCGATAACCAACCGGTTAAGGCAGGAGATCTTTTGGCAACACTGGATGACCGTGACTACCGTAATGCTTTAAACGCCGCCCAATCAGCGACGCAAGCCAGCCGCGCGACCGTTGCAGCTATCGATGCTCGCGTCCATGAACAAGAGGCTGTAATTGATCAATCCGTAGCGGGTATTTCAGCTGCTCGAGCCAATCGTGACATGGCCATGACTAATCGGAACCGGTCTCTGACGCTCAGTGGAACTGGACTTGGCTCACGGCAGGAGGCTGAAGAAGCCACAGCACGTCAACGAGAAGCGTCGGCACAGCTTGATCGTGAGTTTGCAAAAGCTCGTGCATCCGAGCGGAAAGTTGAAACGCTCAAGGCGCAAAAGGTCGTTGCTCAAGCGCAGCTTCAACAAGCCCTAGCTGTGGAAAAACAAGCTGAATTAAATCTCGAACACACCCGAATTTTTTCTCCTGTAGACGGAACAGTGGGCTCTCGAACGGCAAGGCTAGGGCAGTTTGTGCAGCCGGGAACTGACCTTATGGCTGTAGTACCACTGAATGAAATTTACGTGATTGCCAATTTCAAGGAAACGCAGCTCAGTCGCATCAAAGGCGGCGAGGCCGTGAGTATTAAAGTCGATACATTCTCCGAAGAAGAAATTCAAGGGCATGTACAAAGCCTTTCGCCCGCCAGTGGTTTGGAATTCAGCCTTTTACCCTCGGATAACGCTACCGGAAACTTCACGAAAATCGTACAGCGCATTCCCGTGAAGATCGTTTTGGATATGCCTGCTTCGCTGGTGGGGCGTCTGCGTCCAGGGATGTCGGTTCAGGCCGACATCCGTACTCACTCCAGTAGTTGAGTCCCTGTCTTTCACACCGGTAATTTGGAGGAGAGCATCATGACTTCATTAAATATCGGCATTACTGAGCAAGCAGAGACTCCTCCCGCGGGCGCGACCTTTAGAACTTGGCTTGCTGTCTGCGGCGCTGCGATGGGGGCCTTTTTAGCGATTCTGAATATTCAGATCGTGGGATCATCCTTGGCAGATATCCAAGGTGCAATCGGGGCCGGTGCGGACGAAGGTGGATGGATTACTACGTCCTACCTGGTGGCTGAAATTATCGTCATTCCTATGAGTGGATGGCTTAGCCGGGTGCTTTCAATACGCACCTGCATCGTTACCAGCGCCGTGTTATTTATCCTCTTCACGATGGCATGTGCGTTTACTCAATCTCTCGAGCAGATGATTGTGATGCGTGCAGTGCAAGGGTTTGCCGGAGGGGCTCTGATCCCGCTGGCTTTCTCAATGATCATGACGAATCTACCTAAGCACCAGCAACCTGCGGGTATGGCGGTCTACTCGTTGGCAGCTGTCCTGGCACCATCAATCGGACCTGTTGTAGGTGGTTACTTCAATGACCATTTTGGCTGGCAGTCAATATTTTACGTCAGCGTCCTCCCTGGAATAGCTACCGTTGCAATTCTATGGGCTACCGTGGATCGCAGCGAACGGCAGTGGGAGCTTCTAAGAAAAGGCGACTGGTGGGGTATCGTAACAATGTCCATCGGCTTGGGATCGTTGCAGACCGTTCTGGAGGAAGGCAACCGCAAGGATTGGTTCGGCTCTCCTTTCATCCTGAAACTTGCGCTAGCGTCTGCATTTTGTCTGGCCGTGTTCGTCGTGATTCAGTTGTATCGCAAGGATCCGTTGTTACAACTGCGTATTTTGCTCATCCGAAATTTCGGGCTAGGCAGCGTAGCTAACTTCATTTTCGGCTTAACCATTTACGGTTGGATTTTTACGTTGCCTATGTATCTGGCGCGCTTGCACGGTTTCAACTCGCGCCAAATTGGTGAGGTGATGATCTGGCTTGGGCTTCCTCAGCTTTTACTTATTGCATTCATCCCTAAATTAATGCGTCGAATTGATCCACGGGTACTCGCCGGATTTGGATTTCTTATTTTCGCTGCTGGGACTCTGCTAGCGACTCCACTGGCTCCGGACTTTTCCGGACCGCAGTTTATCTTGTCGAATGTCGTTCGCGCCTTCGCTCAAGTGTTGGTCATGACTCCTCTTGCGGCTCTCGCAACGGGGTCAGTAGACAGGGAGCATGCTGGCTCAGCCTCGTCCATTTTCAACATGATGCGCAATTTGGGAGGTGCAATCGGGATCGCAATGCTGCAAACATTTATCGCCCATCGAGAGCAGTTTCACTCGGAAATTATTACTTCATCGGTGTCGAGTTTTTCTCGCGCAACAGTCGTACGGGTTGAAGAGTTGACGAATTTTTTCATCATTAACGGCACCTCAGATCCTGCGCAGGCACATCAGGAAGCAATGATCGCCATAGGAAAACAGGTGCTCCGACAGGCTTCGCTCCTTGCCTATTCCGATGCTATTTGGTTGCAGGGGATCTCATTGTTTTTGGCGTTTGCAATTGTGTTGTTCCTAGATCGCCAGCGTACTTAATGACCTGCTCACTCGAAATGGAGTACTGATTATGAAAGCCCAAAATGCAGATTCATCAACGCGTCTTCGTGCCGTTTTAGCATTTCTAGCGATGCTCTCAACAAGCGCTTGTACCGTTGGACCTGATTTTCAAAAGCCTCCAGTGAGCACTGGCAGTGCCTACGTTAATGAACAGCCTTCTGCGTTAGGTGATGAAAATACAGGGGTGCAAACGCTTACAACCGCAAACCAAGTAGGCTGGGGCTGGTGGCAAGAGTTGGGGAATAAACAGCTCAATATGCTGGTCGAGCAAGGGCTCAAGAAAAATCCTAGCGTGGCGAGTGCTGAAGCGAGGCTTGAGCGAGCGAGGCATATTGTTGGGGTTGTGAACGGTCAGACTTCACCTCAGGTGGAGTTAGGTGTCGGGGCAGGAAGAACTCGCATAGGTGCCGCTGCCCTGGGCCCTGACTTTAAGGACACCCCAACGTTCAGTGCACACGAGGCAGGTCTTGGTGCGGTATTTGATTTAGATCTGTTTGGAGGAATCAAACGTGCCGTCGAGCTAACTAGCGCCCAAGAAGACGTCGCCCAAGCGGAGAAAGATGCAACGATGCTCAGCGTAAGTGCGGCGATCGTAGAGCAATCCCTCCAAGCCGCTGTTGCGCGTTCAGAATTGCAGAGCCTTACCTTCATTGTTGACGCGGAAACGCAGCGTCTCGCGTTGCTTAAAAGCGGCACTGAGAGTGGAGCCGTCGGCCAAGAGATGGTTGATCGTCAAAGCCGGAAAATTTCAGAGCTTCAGGCAAAAATTCCTGTTTTGAAGCAGAAAATCGCTGTTTCTCAGGATGCATTGGCTGCTCTGCTCGGTGAGATGCCTGGGCATTGGAGTCCTCCATCGTCTACCTTGGCAGACTTCAGTTTGCCAGCTGAAATACCGATGATTGTTCCATCCGAATTGGCTAACCAACGACCCGATATCAAGGCCGCTGAAGCTCGGCTGCATGCAGCAAGCGCGGCTGTTGGTATCGCCACTGCAAACCTCTACCCAAAAGTTAGCCTCTCGGCGACGTTAAGTGAACAAGGGATATTTTCGGGGCCAGCGGGCGTGGCGTGGAGTGCACTGGCAGGCCTGAGTGCGCCGATTTTTGACGGAGGTAGTTTGCGTGCCACTAAGGGGGCCGCCGAAGCGGATTACCGAGCAGCGTATGCCGATTACCAGAAGGTTGTCGTGAATGCCTTCGCTCAAATTTCCAATCAGCTGTATGCGCTGTCGAATGATGCTGAAAGTTCTCGTGCCAGTCACGACGCCTTGGTGTCAGCGACTGCATCTGCGCGACGAACAGAACTGGCTTACAGCGCGGGCAGCATTAGCAATTATCAACGGATTGATGCGCTTCAAGAGCAACAGTCCTTCGTACTCTTGGACCTAAAGAGCCGCTTTCAACGGCTGGCGGATAGCGCTGCGTTGATTCTGAGTACCACTGGCTCTATCAGCGCTAACCGTTCCGGGATGGTAAGTCGATGATGGAGCCCTTAGTGGATAAGACATTTGAGAAGCTGTGGATTACCGAGGCCTGGCGAGTGACTTTCATCTTTGAGAGTGGAACACCGGTTCAGCTCAACGCTGCGCGCCACGAAAGGGTGTACGAAACGCGCTCAAACCGTCTCATAGCCAGTACAGGAATAGGCAATTAGTCAGAAGGATCTTACTAACTTGCTACCTACCGATATCCCTAATCTGAACTGGTAGCGAGACACCACTCTCGCATCACCAAGCACTCAAGTGAAGGATTAAGATCATGTCGAGCATATCGAAAAAAGTAGTTGTGATTACTGGCGCCAGCAGTGGTATTGGCGAAGCGACAGCACGTCTTTTAGCCAGCAAGGGTGCGTATGTCGTGCTCGGCGCGCGTCGTACTGATCGTCTCGAAGTGCTCTGCAAGGAGATTAACGCTTCCGGTGGAAGTGCCCACTATTGGGCTCTTGATGTCACTAGCAGATCTGACATGCAAGCGTTTGTAGATTTTGCGGTGAGTCATCATGGCCGGGTAGATGTGATCGTCAACAACGCAGGGGTTATGCCTCTGTCGAACCTCGATGCCCTGAAGGTTTCTGAATGGGATCAGATGATCGACGTCAACATTCGCGGAGTTCTACATGGTATCGCGGCAGGGTTGCCTCTGATGCAGAAGCAGCAGTCTGGCCAATTTATCAACATTGCATCTATTGGGGCCTATACGGTAAGTCCAACAGCTGCCGTCTACTGTGCGACGAAATTTGCAGTACGCGCCATTTCCGAAGGCTTGCGCCAGGAAGTCGGCGGGGATATTCGTGTCACGGTCATTTCGCCCGGGGTAACCGAATCCGAATTGGCCGAGAGTATTTCGGACGAAGGTGGTCGGGCAGAAATGCGCGAATTTCGCAAGATTGCAATCCCTGCTATGGCCATCGCACGCGCTATCGCTTACGCAGTCGAGCAACCTGCTGACGTGGACGTTAGTGAGCTTGTTGTCCGTCCAACTGCTAGTCCATTCTAACGTCGTATGGCTGGAGAAAAAGAAAGTGACTCCTAAAACCATTGATCAAGAAAAATACGTAGGTATGTGGGTTACGGCAGACGGGTATATCCGCCATGAACTGTTACCAGGTGCTCTCCACGACTCGTCTCCTGAAAAGTCCCCATCAAAAGTAAAAACATCATATGCCTCCGTAAGAAAAAGGGAGGAAGGCACCTGCGAAGGTATCGCTTGGCAAGAACATCTGACGCCAGTTCACTTCAAATGGTAGGCAGCTTTCCTCGCGGTCAGATGGCATTGAGTCTGCGCGACGAGCAGAGCTAGCTTATAGAACCGGGCATCTTGAGCAATTAAATCCACTC
>Ga0182008_10002032_pt1 | contig 12974 bp, 7 predicted proteins | sample Sormic07211129_1_FD_120482 | JGI IMG/M metagenome (GOLD analysis project Ga0182008, IMG submission 120482) | Rhizosphere microbial communities from Sorghum bicolor, Mead, Nebraska, USA - 072115-129_1 metaG | ecosystem: Host-associated > Plants > Roots > Rhizosphere | place: USA: Nebraska...
AATTGATGAATTTCAGTCTTTGCTTTGGTATTTTTTAATTTATTATACACACACTATTAATGCAATGGTGAAGAATAGTATTCAGTAGATAAACCGATTTTTTATTCCTGCATAACTGCCTTGTGTTTAGCTTCCTGGCGTTGCATTTCTTTAATCAGCATGTAGTAAATGATCATTTCATGCGTTCGCTGATCCGAACTAAATAATCTGTTGACATGCATATGTATCAGACTCGACAGGATCGACCTCTTTTCCATTTCCGGAAATAGTGCTAATGTGCTGATAAAGGAGTTTAGAAAATCCTGCTTCAACTGCTGCGTTTCGGCTAGTAGTTCTGGCGTGTGATGGAGGCTGATTTCCTTATATAGCCTGTTCAGCTCTCTGAAATCTGGGGCTGCAAGGTTGTGTTCTACGTCAAAGGAATTGGATACCTTGCCAGTAATATATTTGAATTCTTTTTCGGTTAATGCTTCGCGCTCATATATATCGTTAAGTAATTCAAGACAAAGTTTGTACTTATCATGATCGGAAGGGGCGCTTTCTAATAAACTTACGATATAGTTGCTGTCTGCCGAAAAATGGCTTTCAACTGCTTCCATGGTTGCCCAGCCATAGCGGTGGACTTCTCTTTTATAGGTTTTTAAAAGCAATTCTGAAACGATGCCACTTTCGATTTCTTCCTCCAGTATTTCTGTCAGTGCTGAAGTGAGTTGATGGCCTTTGGCTGAATCTTTCAATTGAACCCTGAGCCGGATATGATCTCCATTTTCGTTATATCGTATAAAGAACCATTTTTCAATGTCATCGTGTTGCTGATTAAGGAAATAGGATATTGGGCCCAGGAGCAACTCATCTGACCGGTGTACATGAGTATAGATTTCAAAGTATAACCAATTGTTTCCTGGCGAGATGATTCTTTTTACGCCTGTCTTTGGCTGATTGATGCCTGGCAATGGGTAGTCCTTATAGATTTCCTGTTGGTGGGTAAAACTCACCAGCAGCTGGCATTGATAAGGATTATTGTTTTCATCCTTAACTGGGCTGTTTTGAGGAAGGAACGCTTCCTCCGCATATAGTTTTTTTTCCTTTTGCAGGATGATCAGGAAAGCAGCCAGGTCTTTTGCTGCTCTTTGATCATAATACAGGGTCTGATCCCCATTTCCGGCTTTAAAGATCTCGCTCACTCCGATATTTGCTAAATAGGCTCTTAAAGCATTTACCTCATTTTTGTGATCTTCCTGATTTTTGAAATCCTGGGAACTGCATTTCCATTTAGCAGGAGACAGTATGATGTTTTTGTATTGGATTCTTGGGTAATAAGCAGCGTCCGGAAGGATATTTTGAAGGTTGATCGACAGATTACTTTGAATGCCCTGGTGTTGCAGATCGCAGAGCAGCCTGAAAACGGATAGATCTGACCGGGTGTAGTTATAGGCCGTACTGAATCTTGGTATGAGCCTTTTGTTTAGTTTTTTCGAGCGCAGCATGAGCTGTCCGCCCTGAATGTATGCCAATATATCGTTTAATAATAGTGGGTCTTTAGACGTATCGTAGTTGAGTATGCTTAACTGCAAGGGATAAATGGAATGCCTGCGGTTAACGTTATCCACTTTCCCTTCGGCGAGATAAGCGACATCAAAGAACAGCACTTCAGGATTCGCCTGTTGTTCCAGTTCAGCAATACGCCTGCAATGGTCGGTATACTGATCTCCCAGCAAACTGAAACGCCCGGCCAGGGTGTTTGCTGTGTAACCTCCTATCGAATCTACAGTGATGAGTTCATCGGCAAGGGTCAAAAAAGCAGCGAAGGAGTTTGGTAGGGGTAAGGGCGTTGAACTGGCATCATTGGGGATATTTTCCAGATGCAATACATTGTTCTTCGGCATTGATCCAAGGAATTGCTGCAGGATGAGTTGTTTGAACTGATCCTGGGATGGGTCGTTTGACTGATTTTTCTTTGCGGCGAATTTGCTGGCGGGAGAATCGGTTGATCCTTCCTGTTCCAGATCCCCATATCCGATTCCTGTTTCCGGATCAAGTGCTGCCATGAGGGGGATTTGCTGACCCTCGAATTTCTGGCTGAATCTGCTGATGAATTGGCTTAGGTTGGTGTTTTCTGTAAAAGGTATCAGATACTGAAGGATATGGATGGCTTCTGGCAGGTCTTTGAATATTGAAACGGGTAAAGTTCCTGAAGTTGCTTTTCGTTCCGAGAGCAGATATTTTCCTGGAAATTGTTCTGGTCTGATATTGATCCGTTTGAAATAGTCTTCTCCGATAATATTGGGATGGTGGCTGCTGAAAAGTAATTGCATCTCCAGCAATTCGTTTATGAAATCAGCTATCGGGCCGGTAATGATCCCTTTTGCTTTCAGCGTTTGGTCAAGGATACTGTATTGAATGGGTTTGGCACAATGTTTCAAAACCTGCATCGCCAGGTCATTGTGGTCAAGATCTGAGAGCTGAAATGCGCCATCGAAATGGCTGATGTAGCGTATGCCGCCTGGAATGGGATAATAGCTGCTGTTGGCGAAAAGTAAGAGATCCAGTTCGACGATTTTTTCGCTGATGATACTGATTTCGTCTTTGTGCGGCCAGTCGGTAAAGACATGTAAATAGGGCTCGTTTTTAATGCGGAGTACCGGATGCTCTGGTCTGTTTTTTATTTCACATAGTCCGACTCCGGCGAAGTCTGCATAGGGGGTGCATCTGTATTTTGCCCTATTAAAGTACTTCCAAATGGTATTTGCGATCGCAGGAGGTAGTTGATCAAGCTCATCTTTGGTGATGTCTTTGATCTGCTGATGGAATTCCGTAGAAGAGTGCGCGATTGCAGCTTTTAGTTGACCCCAGGACTGCTTCAGTGTAGCGTTTAGGGGAAAACAGGGAATACGATATAAGGCAGTCGGATGTAAGCTTGGTTTCATATCAATGAAAAGATTGTTTTTTCTAACAAGCTAATGGATCCCGGACGCTTTTTCTAATCTTTTACATCAACAGTTTCTTTTAATAGATAACTCCTAAGGTTCGGTAGATATGTATTGTTACCCCTTTTATACCTTTGGTCAGGCAATAGTTTCACTATTGGATGTTTTGGTTTTAGAAAGGGCCGGTGGATGCTGCCTTTTTAGAATAATTAATAATGCCGGGTGTCTTTTTTGGCTGCCCGTCATTATTGATGATCTGAGGGCTTCTTCACAAATTAAAGCCGCCGAAGGCAGCTTGAAGACAATAATAAACAGTAAACACCATGAGAAAACAGCCTGCGAAGCAAGCATGAGAACCAATAAAAATATAAACAATGCGAATAATTATATACAGATGAAAAAGATAAGGTTAATACTGTTTTTTGTGGTTGGTCTTGTGGCAACTGCTGCCGAGGCTCAGATACAAAAACCTGTAAATGGAGTTATGCTGCCAAGCGTGTGTCTGCTAAGGAAGCTGTGGTGTATTTTAGGGCGGTGATTGAGCCGGGTTGGCACATTTACAGTGCTTATCAGGCTGAGGGCGGGCCAGTGAAAACCAGTTTCACTTTTGGTAAGAGTTCCGGGTATCGCTTATCTGGGAAGATTACAGAACCTAAGCCGCTTACCAAACACGAGGAAGTGTTTGATATGCAGGTTGGGTATTTTGAGAAGTCGGTGGTTTTCCAGCAAAAGGTGAATCTGTTAACTGCCGCCACGACGGTGAAGGGTACGGTTGAGTTAATGGCCTGCACCAACAAGGAGTGCCTGCCACCTGAAGAGGTGGAGTTCAGTGTTCCGGTCAAATGACCGGGGAATAGTTTAGGCTTTTAGGGCTGGCGGATGCTGTCCTTTTTAGATTTAGTTAATATTAAATGATGGCGGGAGTCTTTCTGACGACCCGCCTTTTTTATACTAAGGTGGGTTTGATTTCTACATTCGGACGATAAAACGTTAGTTTACAAGTTATATTCGGATTGTTTTGGGTATCCTGATTGTTTAGATCTCACGGCGGTTGATTTTACAGTTTTCGTTTTAGTTGGAGTTGACCGAACCTAGAGTTCATGTTAATAATAATTCCGAAATAAATAATTACTATTGCCCCGGATATCTGTAAATTTATACAGGTAGAGGTGGCCAGGTATTCCTTACCAAATAGGGGGCTGCTTAATGTATGGGGTATGAACACATATAGTAATCTTTCTGATAACGAATTGCTTGATCTGCTCAAAGAAGATCAGCAGCGGGCTTTATCTGCCCTGTATCACCGTTATTGGGATAAATTACTGGTGGTTGCCGGAAACCACATTGATGACTATGACCTTGCCGAGGAATCAGTTCAGGATGTGTTCTTTAGTCTTTGGAAACGCAGGCATTCCCTGGATTTAAAATATTCCCTTTCCACCTATCTTTCTGTAGCAATCAAGTACCGGGTGATCGCGCAACAGGATAAACAGTACCGTTACCTTAAAAACATTGAATCTTCCTCGAATGTAGATGACAATCTCCTGTCTCCGTCGGCGGATGAGTTGATTCTGGAAAAAGAAATTATGCAGAAGATCGAATCTTCTATTGACCGCTTACCGGAGAAATGCAGAATCATTTTCCGCATGAACAGGGAAGAGGGCAAAACTTATAAGCAGATTGCCAGTGAACTGGATGTTTCTGAAAAAACGGTGGAGACCCACATGTCTAAAGCGATTAAACACCTGCGCAGTGATCTGACCTGCATTTCTCCTGCGGTGATTTTGTGGTTATTGGGCAGCCGTTTTTAGCCTTCCGAAAGAAAATATAAAAAAAATGCTATTGGACTAAGGGTAAGGGGTTCCCAGATCAGACTATATAATAAAGACGTCTGAAATGGAAGAACAATTTGACCGTTCCTATATTCTGGAACTTGCCCATAAAATCAAGGCAGGCACCATTACTGACCAGGAGTTGGCTGAGTACAACAAATGGTACAACAGCGTAGATGACGATTTTCTGGAATTACCGGAAGGTTACGCAAGTGACCCTTTGGTGATCCGTGACCGGATGCATGAAAAGCTGATGGAGCAGGTGGCCGCGGATCGCCCGGTGAAGACTTTCAAAATTCCTGGAATCTGGTGGAAATCTGCTGCGGCTGCACTATTGTTGATCGGTGGTTTATTTTTCTTTATGAATAGGGATCAGCGGGGTACGGTTAAGCCGGATGTGGCTGTGGTGCAAGAGGATATTGCTCCGGGCAGACAGTCGGCTACTTTGACGTTGGCTAATGGTAAAAAGATTGTACTTTCTGATGCGGCTAATGGTCAGTTGCTGGAAGAGGCTGGGGTGAGCATCACCAAGGCGGCCGATGGTCAGCTGGTCTATGAAATGAAAGATAAAGGGCAGGCTGCCCAAAATAAAATTAATACGCTTTCCACTGCTAAAGGAGAAACTTATCGGCTGCGTTTGCCTGATGGTTCTCTGGTGTGGCTAAACGCTGCTTCTAGTTTAACCTATGCTTTTTCTCTAAATGAGCGTGGAGAAAGGCGGGTTAAACTCAGCGGCGAAGCGTATTTCGAAATCGCGAAAGATAAGGCGCATCCTTTTGTGGTGAGTACCGATCGGCAACAGGTACAGGTACTGGGTACGCATTTTAATGTGAACAGTTACGGGGATGAGCCGGTGACTGCGACGACTTTGCTGGAAGGTTCGGTTAAGGTGTCTGCGGATGGAAACCAGAAGGTGCTGAAGCCGGGGCAGCAGGCGAAGCTGGGTAAGCGGGGTTTGGTGGTTTCAGAGGCGAATATGGCTTTGGTGACGGCCTGGAAGGATGGGCAGATGGCGTTTAAGAAAACGGATATCCAGACGGTGCTGCGGCAGATTTCGCGCTGGTACGATATTGAGATTGTGTATGAGGGGCAGGTGCCGGATTATACGATTACAGGTGAGGTGTCACGCGGGGAGAGTCTTTCTTCTGTTTTGAAGGTGCTTGCTTTGAGTGAGGTGCATTTTGAGTTAAAGAGACGTAAGCTGGTGATCTTGCCTTAATGATATATGGAACCGAATGTAAATTTTAACCCTTTGCCTATGAAGTGATATTGTGAATTAAAAATTTAGGAGTTAATAATTTCCGGATATGAAAACCGGAGGTGCTGTTCAGAGCACTTCCGGTATATCTGGGGGAATGTGATTCCTGATTGAATGATCCTGGACAGATTTATCAACTTAACCCAAACTAAACAAAAGTATGAATTTATTTATATGCACTCTGCATCCTTTAGGGGAAAAAAAGCGGGGGGTGTCTGACCAAATTATTTGTGTGATGAGGCTCATTGTAGTGTTGACCATTTTATGCTGTTTTAAGGTTTCTGCGTCGGTGTATGCGCAGAAGATCAGTATTGATGTGTCTGATGTGCCGATTGAGACGGTGTTTGATCAGATTAAGAAACAAAGTGGCTATACCTTTTGGTATAAGGATAATGTGCTGGAAGCAGCGAAGAGAGTGACCGTAAAATTGAAGGATTTTGAGCTGAAGGCGGCACTAGAGGCTTGTTTGAAGGATCAGCCTTTGAGTTATGAGATTTCGGGTAAGATCATTGTGATTAGGCCGAAGGTGGCGGTGAAGAAGGTGGTGCCTGGTTTTAAGGCGCTGGAGATTAGGGGGAAGGTGCTGGATGAGAAGGGTGTGGGGCTTGCTGGGGTGACGGTAAGGCTGAAGGGTTCGGATAAGCGGACGATGTCTGGTGATGGGGGTGAGTTTGTGATTGAGGTGCCGGATGTGGGTAGTGTGCTGGTGTTTTCTTTTGTTGGGTATGAGGCTTTGGAGTATGTGGTGAATGATGGTGCTGCGGTTTCTGTTGCTTTGAAGCAGGGGACGGCCCAGTTGCAGGAGGTGGGGATTGTGAGTACTGGATATCAGAAGATTCCTAAAGAGAGGGCTACGGGTAGCTTTGTGGTGTTGGATAGTGCTTTGATTAATAGGAGGATTTCTACTAATATATTGGACAGATTGGATGGAATCACAAGTGGGTTGTTATTCAATGGTTCAAGTAATCTTGATATTCCACTTAATTTGCCAGGAGATCGCCTTGGTATAAATATTCGCGGAGAAAGTTCTTTACTAAGTTCAAAAGACCCTTTAATTGTGGTTGATAACTTTCCTTATTCTGGTGAGATAAAGAACATTAATCCAAATGACATCGAATCAATCACTATTTTAAAAGATGCAGCAGCGGCTTCAATTTGGGGTGCGCGTTCGGGGAACGGGGTAATTGTAATTACCACTAAAAAGGGAAACCTCAATTCAAAAATGAAAATCTCTTTTAATAGCAATTTGACATTTAATCCTAAACCAGATTTGTATAATGTTCAAAATGTCATTTCAACTAATGACTATGTCGGTCTTGAACAATACCTTTTTGAAAAAGGACTATTTAATCAAGACCTCTTGAATTTTACAGCTCAAACTCCGGTTTCTCCTGTTGTTGAAATTTTAGACCAGCAACGAAAAGGATTAATTGGAAATGACGAGGTTCAAAACAAATTGAATTATTACAGAAGCCTAGACGTGCGGAAAGACTTCGAGAAGTATGTGTATCAAACGGGTATTAAACAACAATACTACTTAGGCTTAAGGGGTGGGACAAACAATTTGTCTTATTCATTATCTGCGGGCTTGGATAAAAATCAAGATCAGATTAAAAGAAATGGTTATAATAGAACGACAATTAATTCATTCAGTACTTATACACCCGTCAAAAATCTCGAAATATCATTTGGATTAAATTATAGCAAAAATAAGACAGAACTAAACAATACACGAAATACCTATGGTAATTATTTATACTCTGTTGGGGGACGGTATACTAAAATGTTGCCTTATACAAGACTTGCAGATGATTATGGCGTTCCATCGCCGATGTTAAAAGGGTTAAAGACACAATATATTGAACAGCTAATAGCCACAGGTTATAAAGATTGGTACTACCGACCATTGGAAGAAATCGCGAATGGAAATAATGAAATTAGTATAAATAATGTTCTGATCAGAACGGGAATTAAATATAAATTCCTAGATTTTCTGGATGCAGATCTTCAATATGCAAGTGAATATCAGGATCACTCAAACCCTACTATTCAGAATCAAAATAGCTATTTCGCGCGCAATTTAATGAATCGGTTTGCGCAACGAGATCCTCTAACGGGTAAAATTTCTTATATTTTTCCTGAGGGAGGGATTTATAGTGAAAATCATGCAAAATGGAAAAATGATAATTTCCGAGGCCAACTGAATTTTGAGAAGGGGATTGGCAAACATTTAATTACTGCGATGACTGGTTTTGAAATTAGAGAACAAAAAGTTGTTTCATCACAAATGACATTATATGGATATGATGATCAATTTGGGACGTCGGTAGGTAATATCGACTATAAAAGTTTCTATCCAACACTTCCCTCTGGAAGCTCATCTATACCATTACCGTCAACTAGCATGAATGAGGTCCTTGAACGTTATGTTTCATATTATGCAAATCTCTCATATATCTATGATGATAAATATCAATTTACGCTGAGTGGTAGAAAGGATGGTTCAAATATTTTTGGAGTAAATACTAACAAAAAAATAACGCCATTAATGTCAGCTGGCTTAGGGTGGGTTGCTAGTAACGAACCTTTTTTCACACTGGGATATTTATCTTATCTGAAATTGCGAGCGAGTTACGGTTACAATGGAAATCTTCGTAATACTTCAGCATATCTTAGTGGTTTTTATGCCAATGACCCAATAACAGGATTCAAATACATAAGTGTTTTTACGCCTCCAAATCCTGAGCTGCGATGGGAAAAAGTTCGCAATATAAATCTTGGATTGGATTTCGCAATTCAGAACAATAGGGTTAGCGGAACAATTGAATATTATATGAAGCGTGGGATGGACCTTTTACAATATACTCCGCTTGCGGGACAAACTGGCTTTTCTTCATATACAAGCAACGCAGCAGAGATGAGAACAAAGGGGCTAGATCTTACCTTTAATTCTATCAATTTGAATAAAAGCTTTAAATGGAATACCAGCTTATTATTAAGCAGTATGAAGGATAAGGTGCTTGCTTATGATCCCAAACCTAATGCTACCATAGTCAGTGGCGGTACCCCGATTGTTGGATATCCGTTAAATAGCATTTTTAGCTACAAATGGGCTGGACTTGATCCGCAAACAGGAGATCCCCTAGGAATATTAAATGGTTCTTCGAGTAAAGACTATGCAGGCATCGCTAATAATTTCAACCCTGACAGCTTAATATTCAATGGAAATGCACGACCACAAATCTTCGGTTCAATTAGGAATGATTTTTCTTATAAGGGATTTAATATGTCTTTTAATATTGTATATAAGTTCGACTATTTCATCAGAAGATCCAGTGTCTCCTTAAATTACACAGACCTGCTAGGCTTATACCAGCATATCGATTATAGCAAACGATGGCAACAACCAGGGGATGAATCCTGGACTACAGTACCTTCTTTGGTTTATCCATCTAATTCAAGAAGAAATAATTTTTACAAAGGATCTGAGATACTTGTAGAGCCTGCAGATCACATCCGTTTACAGGATATCAGATTTGGTTATGAACTTCCAGAATCTTTACTGCGTAAAGCCGGTTTTAAGAGAATTGAAATTTACAGTTATGCACAGAACTTAGGTATCCTATGGAGAAAGAACAAATTGAATATAGATCCTGATATCGCAGGAGTTACCGGCGGGGGGCTAATACTAGACTTGAAAATTCCTACGAATATATCGTTTGGAATAATAGCAGACTTTTAAAAATAAAATTATGTTAGAAAAAGCTTTAAAATTTTTACTCGCAATATTGTGTTTAAGTTTAACACTCACAGGATGCCAAAAGCAGAATGAATGGCTGGAAGCGAAGAATTCAAAGGCCTTAGTTGTGCCTGAAACTATTGATGATTATCAGGCAATATTGGATGACTTTCTAAATGTCTCATCACATTTTCCAATTGTAGGAATTGTTGGCAGCGATAATTTGTTTCTTCAAGGAACTGCATTTAGTACACTCGATCTGAAAACAAGAAATCTATATACATGGCAATCTGATATTTGGGCTGATGACCGATCCGTTGACTGGGAATATAGTTACACATTAATTGAATATGCTAATATTGTTCTGGACGGACTTCAAAAAATTGATAACAAAAGTAGTGAAAAATACAAATCTGTTATTGGTCAAGCATATTTTCTGCGCGCTTTAGCTTACTATAATCTTGCACAGCTATTTTGCAAACCGTATACTGTGGAGGGGGCCTCAAGTGATTTAGGATTGCCACTTAGGAATACTTCAGATGTGAACGTTCTTTTCCAACGATCAACGATTAAAGATACTTACGATTTTATAATAAAAGATGCTACCAGTGCTTTGGAGCTTCTGCCCAATCAAACGGCTTCGATTTATAGATCCTCTAAAATTGCAGCAAATGCGTTGTTGGCAAAAACTCATTTTGTTATGGGTAACTACAGTCAATCTCTGGTTTTTGCCAGTGCTGTTTTAGATGTCAAAAAAGAACTTTTAGATTTTAACACGGCTCCGGTAGATTTAAGCCTGACGTATCGGTTTCCTGCGGCCGGAAGAGCAAATCCGGAAATTATTTTCTATGGTGAAGGTACTGGATATAGCCTGGTCTTACCATCTACAGCCAGTCCTGCAATGGTTGATTCCAATCTGATCGCTTTATATAGTGAGAATGACCTCAGATTAGCCACTTTCTATATCAAAGACAGTGGCACAAAGTTCTATAAGTATAGAGGCTCCTACACAGGTACCAGCACATCATTTTGTGGATTGGCAGTAAATGAGATATTGTTGTTGAAAGCTGAGTGTTTAGCACGATCCGGTCAAGGCGAGGCTGCATTGAGCGATTTAACGTATCTGTTAAAATATAGATATAAGACGGGAACCACACCTGTAATCGGTGATGTGGACGAAGCCCTATCTATGGTATTGCAACAACGACGGATGGAACTGCCATTTACATCTAACATTCGATGGGAGGACTTACGAAGATTGAATTTAAATGCTGCAACCTCAATTCAGTTGAGCCGTGATATTAATGGAACGAAATACGACCTTCCTCCTAATGATCTGAAATACACGTTACCCATTCCTGATAATGAAATTCAATTGAGTAGAATTTTGCAAAATAATCGATAATCAAAGTATAATAATATGCAAAAATCAATCTTTCTTAGAGCATTTCTATTACCCTTGGTATTCTGGCTACCGTCAAAAATTAGTGCCCAAACGGTTGACTCTAGAAATTCAATATCGATTGAAGTAGACTATGAGAATAACTTTGACAAAGATTCTCTGGTATTGCTGCTAGAAAATAAACTCTATAAAAGCACAGACGATATGCATCATAAAACTATTCCAGGAACGAGAACTGCTCAGGGAACCTTGCAGTTCTTAACTAAGATAGAGGATAGCTGCGGATACCTTACAATTGCAAAGATAGTACCAGAGGAAAAGAAAAAAGAATATGAGCTGATGCCAGTTCTAAATCGCTACTTCTGGGAAAAAGGTGACCTTGTGAAAATAAAGATAACATTTCCCAATTCCAATAACCCGGAAGTACCAGAGTTTACTTTTAGTGGACATGGAAGTGATAAATATAAAGCACGAAATAGCCTTTTTAATATGTATTTGCAGCTTGCTCCTTTGGTTAGACTTAGTAAAAAGGACGCAGACACTTCTATTGTATTTCCAAATCCAAATGATATTAAAAAGGCTGACAGTTTGTTGCTGGTGTATTCTGCAATGAGTAGGAATAGTTTAAATATACTGAAAGCAGATCTAACTTTCCGAGGAGGTTACACCCGTGTAATATCGGTCATTAACAGTAAGTTGAATAGGATTAAACGACAAGAATTATTGCGGGAGTTTGAAAAGGTCTATCCAGATTTTGAAAATATAACAATTAGCAAGGAAGTACTGGCATCTTCCTTGAACTTTCCTCGCTTCTATATAGACTATTTGTTCGCTCGAACCTTACTTAGATCTGGTGAAAAGGATTTGACAAATAGACATACAGGGAAAAAAAATCCTACCGAGGTATTTCAAACTATTATTCAAGAGCCTAATACTCCACTTAGAGATCAATTATTAGCTGCGTTCTTCTTAGAAAATGTATCCGATAACAATATTAGTCAACAATACGCTAAAGCACTTAGTTTAGTTCAGGATAAGAAATGTAAGAACGCTATCATAGAGTTAAAAAGTCGGTATCTGGGAGCTGCACTTCCTAGATACTCATTTCTAGACGAGAAGAATAGAAATATTAAGTTATCGGATTTTAAAGGTAAAGTTGTTCTTATTGACCTCTGGTTTTCAGGTTGTGGCGGCTGTGCAGTTTTATATAAAGAAACCATGTCAAAGATTGAAGATCAATTTTATAAGCATCCTGGATTAGCGATACTTTCAATTAACGTAGATAAGAAGATCTCCATATGGCAGCAGGCTATCTCAACAGGTTTGTACACATCGCCCGATAAAGCGATCAACCTTACGACCGGGCCGAGTGGAATGAGGCATCCCATTGTTCAGGATTTTGCACTGTCAGGTATGCCATGTCTTATCTTGATAAACAAAGCCGGAAACGTAGAATATTTCAATACATCTAATATTCGTGAGGCGAAAGAATTGTCGAAAGTGATTAATGGTTTGTTATAATTAGTTCTCTTAATTAGCCTAAGTATAGGCGGATGAACTAACAACCTTTCCATTAAAATTTTCATGTGTTGATGGGTTTTTGTAAAAGGAGGTAAGAACTGGAATGACATAATCTATATCTAACTATATCTAATGTTTGTCTCTTAAGTAGATATGACTCTAAATGATATTTAACAGGTTGAGATAAATAATAAATGATTGAATAATGTTATGATGGAATATACAAATTGTTTAACCGTTGAAAATGCTTTTCCTTATTTCTTTATTCAATGTGAGGGGAAGGGGAAATTAGTTC
>Ga0182008_10002034_pt1 | contig 12969 bp, 11 predicted proteins | sample Sormic07211129_1_FD_120482 | JGI IMG/M metagenome (GOLD analysis project Ga0182008, IMG submission 120482) | Rhizosphere microbial communities from Sorghum bicolor, Mead, Nebraska, USA - 072115-129_1 metaG | ecosystem: Host-associated > Plants > Roots > Rhizosphere | place: USA: Nebraska...
CGTTGCCGATGCCGCCGACCACCGCGCTCGCGAGCAGCATCCAGTAGCTCTGCGCCGAGGCATAGCCGAAAGCCGCCAGCCCCAGCGCACCCAGCCCGACGAACAGCACCGGTCGCGGGCCCAGCTTGTCAACGATGAAGCCCGAGGCCGCCTGCACGATGCACGAGACGACGAAGAACACCGTGAGCACCGCGCCCAGTTCGGTGTAGCTGACGTCGAAGGCGTCCTTGAGCCAGGGGAACAGCGGCGCCAGGATGAGCTGGCTGAAATGGCTGATCGCGTGCGCCAGGCCGACCAGGCCGATCAGTTGGGCATCGGTGCGCAGGGTGGTCGCGGGCGGCGCGCCGGCAGGGGAAGAAGTGGACATGGCAGCAGCGGGAAAAAGGTGCGCCTATCGTAGGCCGCCCGCGCACGGCAGAATGGCGATATAAGGACAACATTTGTCGAAATCATGACAGTTGCAACCCCCACCCCTCCCGCCGTCGTGGTGGGGCCGCTCACGCCGCACCTCTATGCGCCCGACGCGGTGCGGCCGCTGCGCGCCAAGGAGCAATTCCTCGAGGCCGACACCTTCGTCGAGCTGCACGTGCACCCCTGGCCGCAGCTGACCTTCTCCACGCGCGGCGTGGTGCGGCTGAGCACCGAGGACGGCAGCTACATCGTCCCGCCCTCGCGCGCGCTCTGGGTGCCGGCCGACATGCCGCACAGCATCACGCTGATCGAGGACGCCGAGCTGCGCACCGTCTACATCCACCGCTGGCTGGCGCCGGGCTGGGAGAAGTGCGAGGTGCTGGAGATCAGCCCCCTGATGCGCGCGCTGATGCTCGCACTCGACACCACGCCCGACGGCCAGCCGCCCGCCGACCCGCATGCGCCGCAGCGCGAGCGCATGATCGCGCCGCTCCTGATCGACGAGATCGAGCGCGCCACCCAGATCCGCATCGACGTGCCGCTGCCCGCCGACAAGCGCCTGCGCCAGCTCTGCGAGGCGCTGCTGCGCAACCCGGCCGACCGCGCCACGCTGGCCGAGCGCGCGCAGGCCATCGGCGCCAGCGAGCGCACGGTGGCGCGGCTGTTCCGCGACCAGCTGGGCATGAACTGGCAGCAGTGGCGCCAGCAGGCCGTGATGGCCCATGCGCTGCCGCTGCTGGCCCGCGGCATGGCGGTGAGCCAGGTCGCGACCGCCAGCGGCTACGCCACCGACAGCGCCTTCTGCGCCATGTTCAAGGCCGCCACCGGCCGCTCGCCCACCGCCTTCCAGCACCGCAAGCGCGCCTGAGCCGACGCCGGCGCGCCACCCGGCTTCCGTATCATCGGCCGGTGCACTTCCTCTCTTCCGGTACCGGCCGCCGCAGGCCCTTCATGCCATGGCACTGAATCGCGCACGGCTCGCCCTCTGGCTCCCCTTCCTCGGATGGCCGCGCCCCGACCGCGCCACGCTGCGCGGCGAGATCATGGCCGGGCTCACGGTCGCGATGCTGGTGCTGCCGCAGGGCGTGGCCTATGCGGCGCTGGCCGGCATGCCGCTGGTCACGGGCATCTACGCCTCCTTCATTCCCGCGCTGGTGGGCGTGCTGTTCAGCGCCTCGGCGCGGCTGTCGGTCGGGCCGACCGCGCTCACCAGCCTGCTGATCGGCGCCTCGCTCGGGCCGCTGGCGGTGCCGGGCGGGGCCGACTGGGTCTCGCTGGCGGTGTGGCTGGCGCTGATGTCGGGCGCGCTGCAGCTGCTGATGGGCGTGATGCGCTTCGGCTGGCTGCTGAAGCTGGTCAACTCGCCGGTGCTGATCGGCTTCACGCAGGGCGCCTCGGTGCTGATCGCCCTGTCGCAGCTGCCCGCGCTGCTGGGCTTCACCGGCCGGCCGATGGCGCAGTGGCTGGCGGGCCCGCCGCCCGACTGGACCGCCATGGCCTTCGGCCTCGCCACCATGGCCATCCTCTGGACCGCCAAGCAGCGCTGGCCGCGGCTGCCGGCCGCGATGCTGGTGGTGGGCCTGGGCGCGGTCGTCAGCGCGGCGCTGGGCTATGCGCTGCGCGGCGGCGCGGTGATCGGCGCGCTGCCCACCGGCCTGCCCGCGCCCTACCTGCCGGGCGCCATCTCGCTGCAGACCTTCGGCGCGCTGCTGCTGCCGGCGCTGATGATCACGCTGGTCAGCTTCCTCGAAACGGCCTCGAGCGCCAAGGTCGACAACAGCCGCTCGGGCAAGCTCTGGAACGAGAACCAGGACCTGATCGGCCAGGGCCTGGCCAAGATCGCCTCGGGCCTGTGCGGCGCCTTCGCCACCAGTTCTTCCTTCTCGCGCTCGGCCATCAACCTCTATGCCGGCGCCAAGACCGGCTGGGCCACCATCGTCTGCGTGGTGCTGATCGGCGTCGCGCTGCTGTGGCTGATGCCGCTGCTCTACCACGTGCCCCAGGCGGTGCTGGCCGGGCTGGTGGTGACGGCCATCCTGGGCCTGGTGCGGCCGGCCGCCTTCGTGGCGCTGTGGCGCGTCTCGCGCATCGAGGCCGGCACCGCGATCGCCACCTTCGCGCTGACCATCGCCACCGCGCCCGCGATCTACTGGGGCGTGCTGGCCGGCCTGGCGATGAGCCTGAGCCACTACATGTACCGCCATCTGCACCCGCGCATCATCGAGGTCGGCCTGCACCCCGACGGCCGGCTGCGCGATCGCCACCTGTGGCACCTGCCACCGCTGCGCGAGGACGTCTGCGCGCTGCGCATGGACGCCGAGCTCGACTTCGCCTCGGCCAGCACCCTCGAGCGCGCGGTCTCCGAGCAGCTCGCGGCCCATCCGGCCATCGGCACGCTGTGCCTGTTCGCGCAGCCGATCAACCGCATCGACATCACGGGCGCCGAGGTGTTCGGCAGCATCCGCCAGACGGTGGAATCGCGCGGCCTCTCGCTGTGGGTGATCGGGCTCAAATTGCCCGCGCAGACGGTGCTGGAGAAGGCCGGGCTGCTCACGCCGGGCCCGATGCTGCGGGTGTTCGGCACGGACGCCGAAGCGCTGGCGGCGCTGGCCGAGGCCTGACGACGCTCAGTCCTGCACGCGGCCGCGCAGGCTCTTGATCTCCGAGCGCTGGCTCTTGCCCTCGAGGCGCCGCTGCTTCGAGCCGTAGGTGGGCTTGGTCGCGCGACGCACGCGCGGCGGCGCGGCCACGCTGTCGACCACCGCCTGCAGCCGCGCCAGCGCGTCGTTGCGGTTCATCTCCTGCGTGCGGTGCTGCTGGGCCTTGAGCACCAGCACGCCTTCCTGCGTGATGCGGCTGTCGCGCAGCGCCAGCAGCCGCTCCTTCACGTCGGGCGGCAGCGAGCTGGCGAGGATGTCGTAGCGCAGGTGCACCGCGCTCGACACCTTGTTCACGTTCTGCCCGCCCGCGCCCTGCGCGCGGATCGCGCTCAGCTCGACCTCGTCGGGGTCGATGGGGATGGAAAGGCGAGGCGGCATCATCCGGCGATTGTCCAGGAACACCGCGGAACCGGCTATGCCGGGCCGCTGGTGTTGCCCCCGGAAGGGGGTAGGCGCTGCGACACGAAGTGCGCAAGCCATGGGGGAGAGCTCAGATTCTTTCAAAGATTGCGGCGATGCCCTGGCCGCCGCCGATGCACATCGTGACCAGCGCATAGCGCCCGCCCGTGCGGTGCAGTTCGGCGATGGCCTTGGTGGTGATGATCGCGCCGGTCGCGCCCACCGGATGGCCCAGCGAGATGCCCGAGCCGTTGGGGTTGACCTTGGCAGGGTCGAAGCCCAGCTCCTGGATCACCGCGCAGGCCTGCGCCGCGAAGGCTTCGTTGGACTCGATCACGTCGAGGTCGCTCACCTTCAGCCCGGTGCGCTCCAGCACCTTGCGCGTGGCCGGCACCGGACCGATGCCCATGTAGGCCGGCTCGACGCCCGCGTGCGCATAGCCCACCAGGCGCGCCAGCGGCTTCAGGCCCAGCGCCTTCACCCGCTCGCCGTTGGCCAGCACCACCGCGGCCGCGCCGTCGTTGATGCCCGAGGCGTTGCCGGCCGTGACCAGGCCGTCCTTCTTGAAGGCCGGCTTCATCTTCGACAGCGTGTCGACCGTGGTGTCGGCGCGCACATGCTCGTCGGTGTCGAACAGCACCACGCCCTTGCGCGTCTTGACCTCGACCGGGACGATCTGTTCCTTGAAGCGGCCGGCCGCGATGGCGGCGGCGGCACGCTGCTGGCTCTGCGCGGCCAGCGCGTCCTGCATCTCGCGCGAGATCTTGTAGCGCGCGGCCACGTTCTCGGCCGTGATGCCCATGTGCATCTTCTCCCACGGGTCGTGCAGGATGCCCAGCATGTAGTCGACCAGCACCGCATCGCCCATGCGCGCGCCGAAGCGTGCCGCGGTGTCGAAGTAGGGGCCGCGGCTCATCGATTCCGAGCCGCCGCCGATCGCGATGTCGCAGTCGCCCAGCGCGATCGCCTGGGCCGCCGACACGATGGCCTGCAGGCCCGAGCCGCAGAGGCGGTTGACGTTGAAGGCCGGCGTCTCGATCGGGCAGCCCGCGTCGATGGCGGCCACGCGGCTCAGGTAGGCGTCCTTGACGTCGGTCGGGATCACGTTGCCCATCACCACATGACCGATGGCATCGGCCGCGACGCCGCTGCGCTCGATCGCGGCCTTGACCGCGGTGGTGGCGAGCTGGGTGTTGGGCACGTCCTTCAGCGCGCCGCCGAAGGTGCCGATGGCGGTGCGGGCGGTGCCGACGACGAAGATGTCGGGGGAAGTCATGGTCAGTTCTCCTGCTGCAAGTTGAAAGGGGTCAATGGCCGGTGAAGGCCGGCTTGGTCTTCGCGAAGAAGGCGTCGATGCCGATCTTGAAGTCGTCGCTGCTCGCGCATTCGCGAAACGCGGCCGATTCGGCGTCGAGCTGGCCCGCGAGGTCGCGCTCGAAGGAGGTGCGCATCAACCGGCGCAGGCGCCCCAGCGCCACCGTCGGTCCCTGGGCCAGGCGGCGCGCGAAGGCCAGCGCCTCGGCTTCGAGCGCGGCGGCTGGCACCACGCGGTTGACCAGGCCCATGCGCTCGGCCGCGGCCGCGTCGAACATCTCGCCCAGCATCGCGATCTCGAGCGCGCGGCGCAGGCCCACCAGCCGCGGCAGCGCCCAGGAGGCGCCGACGTCGCAGCTCGCGCCGATGTTGACGTAAGCCAGGTTGAAGCGCGTGCCCTCGGCCGCCAGCACGAAGTCGGCCTGCAGCATCAGGCTCAGGCCCGCGCCCGCGGCCACGCCGTGCACCTGCGCGACCAGCGGCGCGTCCATGCCGGCCAGCACGGTCAGGGCCTCGTGCAGCGGGCCGATCAGGTCGGCCGCGCCCTGCACCGGGTCGGCCTGCAGCACGGCCAGGTCGCCGCCGGCCATGAAGCCCTTGCCCACGCCGCTCAGGAGCACCGCGCGCACGCTCCTGTCGGCCGCGAGCTCGCGCGCCGCGGCCAGGAAGGCGATGGCCATCGGCACGTCGATGGCGTTCAGGGCCGAGGGCCGGTTGAAGCGCAGCGTGGCGATATCGCCGTCGCGGCCCACCAGCAGGGGGGAATCGTTGTTCATGCTTGTCCTTCTTTCTTCTTGCGGGCCCGCTGGGCAGCGGGCGGGGAGGCGGTCTTGCGCGCTGCGGGCGCAGGACGCTGCAGCACGCCGTTGAGCAGCAGCGCGATGCCCTGGTCGGCGATCTGTTCGGGCGTGAGCGCGCCATCGCCACGGTACCAGCGGCCGACCCAGCTCAGCGCGCCGGCCAGCATGAAGGCGGCCATCTTCGGGTCGCAGGGCGCGAGCGAGCCCTCGGCCACGCCGTCGGCGATGAGGCGGCGGAACTGGTGGTCGATGCCGGCCTTGAGCCGGCGCAGCTCGGTCTTGAGCGGCTCGGGCAGCGGGTCTTCGCCGATGCGGATCACGCACATGCCGAAGTCCTGCGTGACCACACCGGTGTAGATGCGCATGCAGGCCTTCAGCTGGTCGATCGCGCTGCCGCCCGCGCGGCGCACCGCCTCGATGCCCTCGTGCATCAGGTCGAGCGCGATGCGCACGCACTCCAACAGGATCTGGTCTTTGCCCTCGACGTAGTAGTAGAGCGTGGGTTTGCTCACATGCAACCGCTCGGCGATGTCGTCGAGCGAGGTGGCGTGGAAGCCGCGTTCGTTGAAGAGCTGCGCGGCGGTTTGCAGCACGGCATTGCGCTTGACCTCGCGTTGCAGCGCGCGCGCGCTCGCGGGCTCCCACGGGGAGGCGGCGGCGGCTTTGGAGCGAAGGGCGGAGGAAGCCATGGTGTGGAGGTCAGCGCGGGAAAGTCCGGATGCCGTGAAGCGTAAGCAACAGCGACATTACCGACGAGTAGAAATTCTACGGACAAGTAGATTTTCGCGCTTTGCACGCAAACCCTCGTCGACCGGCCCCTCTTTTTCTTTTGGAAACCATGCCCCAGCCCGCCGCCGTCCCCGCCCCTGCCGCCCCGGTGCTGCAGGTCGAGGCCTTGACGCTGGCCTTCGGCGGCGTGAAGGCGCTCACGGGCGTGGGCTTCAGCGTGCAGCCGGGTTCCATCACCGCGGTGATCGGGCCCAACGGCGCGGGCAAGACCTCGCTGTTCAACACCATCTCGGGCTTCTACCGGCCGTCGGCGGGCCGGGTGCTGTTCGAGGGCGCCGACATCACGCGCACGCCGGCACCGCAACGCGCGAAACTGGGCCTGGCGCGCAGCTTCCAGAACATCGCGCTGTTCCGCGGCATGACGGTGCTCGACAACATCAAGCTGGGCCGCCACGCGCACCTCAAGACCAACGTGCTGGAGGCGCTGTTCTATGTGGGCCGCGCGCGGCGCGAAGAGGCCGAACTGCGGCGCGACGTGGAGGAACGCATCATCGATTTCCTCGAGATCGACCACATCCGCCATGCGCCCGTGTCCGCCCTGCCCTACGGCCTGCAGAAGCGCGTGGAGATGGCCCGCGCGCTGGCGATGCAGCCGAAGGTGCTGATGCTCGACGAACCCGTCGCGGGCATGAACCGCGAAGAGACCGAGGACATGGCGCGCTTCATCCTCGACGTGCGCGACGAATGGGGCGTGACGGTGCTGATGGTCGAGCACGACATGGGCATGGTGATGGACCTGTCGGACCACGTGGTGGTGCTCAATTTCGGCCAGGTCATCGCGCAGGGCGCGCCGGCGCACGTTCAAGCCGATCCCGAGGTGATCCGCGCCTACCTGGGCGCGGGCGACGTGGGCGACCTGCGGCGCAAGCTGCGCGGCGAACAGACGGTCGCGGGAGTCGCGTGATGGATTGGGCCTACCTGTTCGAGATCAGCCTCACGGGCGTGGCCAGCGGCGGCCTCTATGCGCTGGCCGCACTGGCCTTCGTGCTGGTCTACAAGGCCACGCGGGTGGTCAACATCGCGATCGGCGAGATGTTGATGATCGGCGCCTACCTGTTCTTCACCTTCTCCGCGACCTTCTCGCTGCCGATCTGGGCCGCGGTGATCGGCGCGGTGATCGGCACCGGGCTGCTGGGCGCGATCGTCGAACGCACCATGATCCGGCCGCTGCTGGGCGAGCCGCCGATCTCGGTCTTCATGGTGACGGTGGGCCTGGCCTCGGTGCTGGTGGGCCTGGTCGAGATCATCTGGACCGCGGACCAGCGCCGGCTGCCCGAGTTCCTGCCCAACACGCCGATCATGGTCGGCGAGGCCTTCCTCGCGCCCAAGGTGGCCTACGGCGCGCTGATCGCGGCCGGCCTCATCGGCGCGGTGCTGCTGGTGTTCCGCTTCTGGCGCGGCGGCGTGGCCCTGCGCGCCACGGCCTCGGACCAGGCGGCCGCCTACTCCATGGGCATCAACGTGCCGCGCGTGTTCTCGCTGGCCTGGGTCGCCTCGGCCATGATCGCCGCGGTGGCCGGCATCATGGTCGGCGCCATCGGCGGCATCTCGTCGACCATGGGCGTGTTCGGCCTGTCGGTGCTGGTGGTGGTGATCGTCGGCGGGCTCGACAGCGTGCTGGGGGCCTTGATCGGCGGGGTGTTCATCGGGCTGGTCGAAGCGCTGGCCGGGACCTTCCTCGGGGGCGAGTACAAGCTGCTCGCGACCTTCATCGTGCTGGTGCTGGTCCTGATGGTGCGGCCCTACGGGTTGTTCGGCACGCACGAGATCGAGAGGCTCTAGGATGGCCCACCCCCGATGCGCCTTCGGCGCCTCCCCCTCCAGGGGGCGATACCGGCGGCCCGGCCAAGCCGGTTCCGCGGTATCCCCGGCACGGGGCGGCGGTGAAGCGATCCCGGCGCCTCCACGTGCGCAGGGTGGCCTGTGCACGCGCCCCGAACAAGAGCGCCAGAACGAGAGAGCAGCCCCATGCGCATAGGCACCCTCAAGGAAAGCTACATCGCCGATGCGGCGCTGTTCGACTCGCGCACGCAGAAGACCTGGCTCGCGATCGGCGCGGCATTGCTGCTGCTCTTCCCCTTCGTCGCCAGCGACTACTGGCTCTACCTCGCCTGCCTGGTCGCGATCAACGTGGCGAGCGCGAGCGGGCTCAACATCCTCACCGGCTACACCGGCCTGGTGAGCCTGGGCCAGGCCGCGTTCATGGGCCTGGGTGCGTACACGGTCGCGATCCTCGAGACGCGGCTGGGCACGCATTTCCTGCTGAACCTGCTGGCGGGCGGCACGGTGGCGATGCTGGGCGGCCTGATCGTCGGCATTCCCTCTTTGCGCGTGAAGGGCCTGTACCTGGCCATCGCGACCATCGCGGCCTCCTTCATCACCCACTTCCTGTTCGCCAACCTCAAGCTCACGGGCGGCACCACCGGCCTCTCGGTGCCGCCGGCGCAGTTCTTCGGCCTGCCGCTCGACACCTCCTTCCGCCTCTACTGGGTGATCGTGCCGGTCATGCTGCTGATGGTGCTGGGCGCGGCCAACCTGTTCCGCACCCGCGTGGGGCGGGCCTTCATCGCGATCCGCGACCGCGACATCTCGGCCGAGGTGCTGGGCATCCCGCTGCTGCGCTACAAGCTGCTGTCCTTCGGGCTCTCGTCCTTCTATGCGGGTGTGGCGGGCGGGCTCTGGGCCTACTTCTTCCGCGTGGTCACGCCCGAGAGCTTCCCGCTGCTGATGTCGATCTTCTTCCTGGCCGCGATCATCGTCGGCGGCATGGGCTCGATCCTCGGCGGCATCCTGGGCGCGATCTTCATGACCATGGTGCCCGAGCTGCTCAAGCTGATCGTCGACCTGCTGCCGGGCGGCACCGAGATGACGGTGTTCCTCTCGCCGGTGCGCACCGTGGTGTTCGGCCTCCTGATCGTCGGATTTCTGGTGTTCGAGCCGCACGGGCTCGCAGAAGTGTGGCGGCGCACGCGCCGCTTTTTCCATCTGTGGCCTTTCAGGAATTGAGCCACCCCTCACAGGAGACAAGCATGCACAAGACACTTCAGCCCTCTCTGCGCCGCCGTGCGCTCGTGCTCGCCGCTTCGGCCGCGCTCGCCGCCCCCTTCGCGGCACAGGCCCAGTCCAACGAGGACATCGTGATCGGCGGCTCGATCCCCATGACCGGCGTGTTCGCCTTCGCGGGCGTGGGCATCAACGCCGGCATGGCCGACTACGTGAAGATGGTCAACGACGCGGGCGGCATCAAGGGCCGCAAGCTGCGCTACGTGCCCGAAGACACGGGCTACAAGGTCGACGTCTCGGTCGCCGCCTACAAGAAGATCACCAGCCAGAACAAGGTCAACCTCTACTACGGCGACTCGACCGGCTTCGCCAAGACCATCAACCCCGAGCTCGACCGCAGCGGCCAGATCCTGATGGCGGGCGCCTCCTTCGCGACCGAACTCAACGATCCGGCCAAGTTCCCCAACCAGTTCCTGGTCGGGCCCGACTACACCGAGCAGATCGGCATCCTGCTCAAGCACATCGCCAAGGAGAAGCCGGGCGCCAAGGTGGCTTTCGTGTACTCCGACTCCGAGTTCGGCCGCGACCCGATCGAGGCCAGCGAGGCGGCCGCGAAGAAGCTGGGCCTCACGGTGCCGGTCAAGCTCATGACGCCGGCCGGCAGCGTCGACGTGTCGACCGAGGTCATCAAGCTGCGCCGCGCGGCGCCCGACTACACCATCTTCCACGGCTACATCCTCGCGCCCATTCCCGAGTTCGTGCAGCAGGGCAAGCAGATGGGCATGACCAGCAAGTGGATGGGCACCTTCTGGACCATGGACAGCTCCACCGTCATGAAGATGGGCGAAGGCGCCGACGGCTTCATGGGCGTGATGCCCTACCGCTACTACTACGACACCTCGGCCAAGGCGCCGATGCTCGACAAGATCCGCGCGCTGCGCCCCGAGTACCAGAGCACGGCCTACACCCAGGGCTTCCTCACGGCGATGCTGTTCACCGAGGCGGCCAAGCGCACGCTCGAGGCCGGCAAGCCGCTCGACGGCAAGAACCTCAAGGCCGCGCTCAACACGATCAAGGACTTCGACACCGGCGGCCTGATCGGCACGCCCATCACCATCAGCGGCAACTCGATCCCGGTGGGCCGCGTCTACAAGGCGGACATGAAGGCGCAGAAGATGGTGCCCGCGTCCGACTGGATCAACCTGAGCAAGTAGGCCGATGGAAGCAGGCGCGGTCATGGCGGGCGAGATCGTCCTCGGTGTGAACAACATCGAGGTCGTCTACAACAAGGTGGTGCAGGTGCTGCGCGGCCTGTCGCTGGCCGTGCCGCGCGGCGAGATCGTCGCGCTGCTGGGCAGCAACGGCGCGGGCAAGTCGACCACGCTCAAGGCCATCTCGGGCCTGCTCGCGCTGGAAGACGGCGCGCTCGAGGCCGGCCGCATCGAGTTCAACGGCCAGGGCACGGCCGAGCGTGCGCCGCAGCAGCTGGTGCGCGACGGCCTGTGCCATGTGATGGAGGGCCGGCGCGTGTTCGAGGACCTGACGATCGAAGAGAACCTGGTCGCCGCCACCTACGCGCTCACCGGCCGCCCGGATGCCAGGCCTGACTTCGACGCGGTCTACAGCTACTTCCCGCGGCTGCACGAGCGCCGCAAGGGTCTGGCCGGCTACCTCTCGGGCGGCGAGCAGCAGATGCTGGCCATCGGCCGCGCGCTGGTCGCGCAGCCCCAATTGATCCTGCTCGACGAGCCCTCGCTGGGCCTGTCGCCCAAGCTGGTCGAGGACATCTTCACCATCATCGCGCGTATCAACGCAGAGCGCGGCGTGTCGATGCTGCTGGTCGAGCAGAACGCCACGGTGGCGCTGGCCGTGGCCCACCGCGGCTACATCATGGAGAACGGCAAGATCGTGATCGACGGCAGCGCCGAACGCCTGGCGTCCGATCCCGACGTGCGCGAGTTCTACCTCGGCGTGGGCGGCAGCGGCGAGGCGCGCAGCTTCCGCGACATCAAGCACTACAAGCGACGCAAACGGTGGTTGTCATGAGCGCAACGCTGCCCCCCCTGACCCTGCCGCAGATGCTGCGCGAACAGGCGCGCCTGCAGCCCGACAAGGTCGCGCTCCGGCAGAAGGACTTCGGCATCTGGAAGCCACTCACCTGGCAGGCCTATGCGCAACGCGCCGAGCACGTGGGCCTGGGCCTGCGCGCGCTGGGCCTCACGCCGGGCGGCCACGTGGGCGTGCTGTCGGAGAACCGCACCGAGTGGGTGCTGGCGCAGATGGGCGCGGGCCTGGTGGGCGGCGTGACGGTCGGCGTCTACCCGACCAGCCCGGCCAGCGAAGTGGCCTACGTGGTCGGCCATGCGGACATCGAGCTGATCGTCTGCGAGGACCAGGAGCAGACCGACAAGGTGATCGAATCGCTGGCCCTGCTGCCGCGGCTGCGCAGGATCGTGGTGGTCGAGACCAAGGGTTTGCGCAACCTCGATGCCGCGCACCGCGACAAGGTCACGACCTTCGCCGAACTCGAGCGCCTGGGCGCCGCCTCGGCCGCGCAGGGCGGCCGCGCGATCATCGACACCGCGCTGGCGGCGCAGACGCTCGACGACATCGGCCTGATGATCTACACCTCGGGATCGACCGGCAAGCCCAAGGGCGCGATGCTGTCGTACCGCAACATCCGCGGCGTGGTGCCGGGCATCGTCGACCGGCTGGGCCTCGACGGCGACACCACGCACCTGTCGTACCTGCCGCTGTGCCACGTGGCCGAGCAGATGCTCACCGCCTTCGCGCCGCCCTACCTGGGCTCGCAGGTGCACTTCGGCGAATCGATACGCACGGTGCAGGAAGACCTGCGCGAGGTCGCGCCCAGCATCTTCCTGGGCGTGCCGCGCATCTGGGAGAAGCTGCACGCCTCGATCAGCATCAAGCTGCAGGAGACCGGCCGGTTGCAACGCGCGCTGTTCGCGCGCGCCTGGGCGCGCTGCGAGGCGCTGCTTGCCAAGCCACGTGCGCAATGGTCGGTGGCCGACCGCCTCGCCCATGCCGCGAGCTACTGGCTGGTGCTGCGGGCACTGCAGAACTTCATCGGCCTGCGCCGCGTGCGGGTGGCGCTGACCGGCGCCGCGCCGATCGCGCCCGACGTGGTGCGCTTCTTCCGCACGCTGGGCGTGCCGCTGGTCGAGGTCTATGGCCTGACCGAATCGAGCGGCATGGTCACGGGCCACCGGCTCGACGCGGTGATGCCGGGCACGGTCGGCCCGCCCACGCTGGGCACGGCGCACCGCATCGGCGAGAACGGCGAACTGCTGCTCCGGGGCGAGATGGTGTTCGCGGGCTACTACAAGAACGCCGAAGCCACGGCGCAATCGATCCGCGACGGCTGGCTGCACACCGGCGACGTGGTGCGCGAAGAGGCCGGCGGCCAGCTGCGCATCGTCGATCGGCTCAAGGACATCATGATCACCGCGGGCGGCAAGAACCTCACGCCCTCGGAGATCGAGAACACGATGAAGGGCAGCCCCTACATCAAGGAATGCGTGATCGTGGCCGAGGGCCGCAAGTTCGTCGGCGCGCTGATCCAGATCGACTAC
>Ga0182008_10002035_pt1 | contig 12969 bp, 13 predicted proteins | sample Sormic07211129_1_FD_120482 | JGI IMG/M metagenome (GOLD analysis project Ga0182008, IMG submission 120482) | Rhizosphere microbial communities from Sorghum bicolor, Mead, Nebraska, USA - 072115-129_1 metaG | ecosystem: Host-associated > Plants > Roots > Rhizosphere | place: USA: Nebraska...
AGAAGAAGTCCTGGGCGAGGAGCATCAGGGGGACGGTCCACCACAGGACGGGGACGCGCAGCGGGGTGAGTTCGTAGACAGCCGTGTAGACGGCGACGATCGGGATCTTCCAGAGGAAGTCGAACACGAGGCTCCCGAGCCCCATGCCGACGCTGGTGGCGGCGTCCTTCGGCTCGTATCCGGCCGCGTCCTCGTCGGGATGGACGCGGACGCTGATCACCTCGATCACGGTGAGCAGCACGAAGGCGGGTATCGACCACAGCACGACATCGGGCAGGTTCGGCATGTGGGCACCGTAGAACCGCTGGTAGGCCGCGGCTAGACGTTGTTACCCACAAGTATTTCCGGGGGTACGCGCTTGCTTCTTGGCGATCTCCGCCAACCGGCCGGTCGGTCAGGCCCCGACCGCCCCCAGCAGGGCCCCGGCGGCGTAGGTGACGCCCATGGCCAGCGCCCCGCCGACCACGTTGCGCAGCACGGCGCGCCCCGGGTCCGCCGAGCCCAGGCGGGCGCTGGTCCAGCCCGTGATGACCAGGGCGGCCAGCACGGAGACGACGGTGACCGCCAGGCGCAGGCCTGCGGGCGGCAGCACGATCGCGAGCAGCGGCAGCAGCGCGCCGACCGTGAACGCCAGGAAGCTCGCCCATGCCGCGTGCCAGGGGTTGGTCAGCTCGTCGGGGTCGATGCCGAGCTCCACGCGCGCGTGCGCCCTGAGCGCGTCCCGGGCCGTCAGCTGCTGCGCGGCCTCCCTGGCCACCTCCCGGGACAGACCGCGCGCTTCCAGCAGCTCGGTCAGCTCCTCCAGCTCGGCCTCCGGCTGCTCGCGCAACTCCTGCCGTTCCAGGGCCAGGGCGGCCATCTCCGAGTCGCGCTGGGTGGAGACGGAGACGTACTCCCCCGCGGCCATCGACATCGACCCGGCCAGCAGTCCGGCCAGTCCGGCGGTGAGCAGGGCCGAGCGGCTGTCCGTCGCGCCCGCCACACCGACGACGAGCCCGGCGGTGGACACGATGCCGTCATTGGCGCCGAGTACGGCGGCCCGCAGCCAGTTGAGGCGCTCGGCCAGTGCGCCGCCGTGGGCCTCGCCGCCGTGCGTCGGTTCCGTCACACCGGGAGGATGCCACCCCGGGCGCGGTCCCACGCGTACCGACGCTCGCCCTCCGCCGCACCGCGGCGGCGGACCTCACCAGACCCGCACCCGCGCCGCCCTCGCGAACACCGGGCTCGTCGCGCCCGCCGGAGGCTGCTCCAGTGGCTCGGCGAGTTCCTCCACCGTCGGGCCGACCTTCGCCGCTATCGGGTCCAGGAGGTCGAGGTCGAAGCCGTAGACGCGGGCCGCGTTGCCGCCGAGCATCGCCGCCAGTTCGTCGCGCGGCACGCCCGCGTAGGCGAAGCGCAGGCCCTCGCGGGAGTACGGGTAGGTGCCCTCGTCATGGGGGTAGTCGCTGCCCCACATGATCTTGTCGACGCCGATGCGGTCGCGCAGGGGCACCTCGTGGGGGCGCATGAAGCTGGCGCCGACATAGCAGTTGTCGTGCCAGACCTCGGAGGGCGGCTTGCCCATGCGGGCGGCGAGGCCCGCGCCGAACTTGGACTCGGCGGTGGACGCCTGGGTCGCGGCGGCGACCAGACGGCCGTGGTAGTAGTCCAGCATGTCGAGGACGCCGGGGATCCAGCCCGACCCCTGCTCGGTCAGGACGAGCCTGAGTCCGGGATGGCGGCGGAAGGCGCCGCCGAACACCAGGTGCCACAGGGCCCGATGGGAGAACCAGGTCGTCTCGACCATGAAGACCGCGCGGGCGGCCGGTTCGTCGCCCAGCGGTGGGGAGGCGGAGCCCGCGTGGTGGTTCACGGGGACGCCCAGCTCCGCACAGACGGCCCAGATGGGGTCGTACGTCTGCGAGTAGAGCTCCGGCAGGCCCGAACCCGGCGGTGTGCCGGGCAGCAGCAGACCCCCCTTGAGGCCCGCCGCGGCGGCCCAGCGGATCTCCTTGACCGCCTCCTCGACGTCGTTCAGGAGGATCTGGAAGACGCCCGCCCGGCGACCCGGTGCGGCGGCGCAGAAGTCGGCCAGCCAGCGGTTGTGGGCGCGCAGGCCGGCCCAGTGGCGTTCGAACTCCGCGGCGGTCGGCGCGGGGGCCATCAGGGAGCCGGAGGGATGGAACGGCGGGATGGTGTTGGGGAACAGGACCTCGGCGACGATGCCGTCCCGCTCCAGGTCCGCGAGCCGGCGCTCGGAGTTCCAGTTCTGGTCGGCGGTGTCGGCCAGCAGGTCCTCGTAGGGGTTGACGTAGGTGGCCGCCCAGACGTCGAACTCGTCGTGGTGGCGCTTGTCCAGGTACGGGCGGTAGTCGAGGAGGTCGGCTCCCGCGTGGCAGTCGGCCGAGATGACCGTGTACCGGTCGGTCCGGTCGTCGTCGCTCACTGTGTCACTCCCAGGGTCGGGAAGTCGTGGTCGGTCAGCCAGTGCCGGCCCACCTCGCGCGAGCGCGCCCAGGAGGCTTCGACGGCCTCCTGGTCGGCCGTCTGGCCGAGGTCCGCCGGGGTCGGACCGATCCGCCGGGCCAGCGGCGTCAGCTTCTCGACGTCGAAGCCGAAGACCTCCGCGGCCGCGAGGCCCAGCATGCGGCGGGTCTCGGCGACGGGGATGTCGTGGAAGGTGCGGCGCAGCCACGCGCGCGTGTCGGGCCAGGTGCCCTCGGGGTGCGGGAAGTCGCTGCCCCAGAGGATGTTGTCGACGCCGATCTCGTAACGCTGGGCGAGTTCACGGCGCTTGGTGTTGGTGGCGCAGATGAAGACCTGGCGGTCGAGGTACTCGCTCGGAGGACGTTTGAGCTCCTCGAACGGGGAGAGCTTCTTGCCTCCGTGCGCACCCAGATAGAGGCGGTCCATGAACCAGAGCAGGTTCGGCAGCCACCAGCAGCCCGACTCCGCCACACCGAACCTGAGGCCCGGGTGGCGTTCGAAGACGCCGGACCAGAGGAGGAACCAGAGGGGGCGGGCCGGCCACCAGGTGACCTCGCTGACGAAGATGCCCAGATGGTCGCCGTACTCGTGGCGCGGGGCCGACCCGGAGTGGGTGGTCACCGGCATCCCGCACTCGGCGGCCGCCGCCCACACGGGGTCGTAGCGGCGGTCGTGGTACGGCTCCTTGTCGCCCCACAGGGCGGGGACCATCAGGGCGCCGAGCCCCGACTCCTTGGCCCGGTGGATCTCCGCGACCACCTTCGGCACCTCGGCCGTGATGGGCAACAGGGCCACTCCGCAGTGCCGTTCGGGGTTCTCCGACACGAACTCGGCCAGCCAGCGGTTGTGCGCCCGCGCACCCGCCATGCCGAGCTCCGGGTCGTGGTCGCCGGACAGCCCCAGGCCGACCCCGAAGGGCGCGGCGGTCTGGCTGTCCACGGCGTCCGCGTCCGGGAACACGACCTCGGCGGCGACCCCGTCACCGTCGAGCTCCTTGAGGCGCTGCGCGGTCTGCCAACCCCCGCGCAGGCCCTCCTCGTTGTCCTGGAACCACTTGGTCGCGAAGGCCTCGTTGCGGATGCCGAGCCGGGTCATCTCCTCCCGGCGCCGCTCGCGCCCGGCGAGGAAGTCGTCGAAGGCCCGGTGGAATCGGGCGTCCAGATAAGGCCGGTACTCCTCGGTGGGCAGCCCGGCGTGGCAGTCGGAGGAGATGATCAGGTACGGCTCCTGGTCGGTCACATCGGCCCCTCAGTCCAAGATGAAGCTCTCCAGATACGACGGGTTGGTGCGGTCCAGCATCGACCGGGCCCGCGCGCGGATCTGCGCGTCGCTGTGCTCGCTGGGCGGCAGCAGCCAGAAGCGGTCGGCGCGGATGCCCTCCACGACGAGTTCCGCGACCTCCTCGACGGGCGTGAAGCGCACCTCCCTGCCCGCCTCGCGCATCGCGGTCTCCCACTGGCCGAGACTGCGGTACGGCGTCCTGCGCGGCCGCTCCTTCGCGTACCGGTCGGGCCGGTTGCGGTGCGACTCCCACAGGCCGGTGCGCAGCATGTGCGGGCCGGGGAAGAGGACCGACGCGCCCACGCGCGCGTGCTCGGCCCTCAGGTGGGCGTACAGGGACTCGGTCATGGTGACGACGGCCGCCTTGGTGACGGCGTACACGGAGGCGGTGGGCAGCGGGGCGATGCCGCCGTCACCGGAGGATGTATTGACCACATGACCGGGTTGACCCGACTTGATCATCCGTGGCACGAACGCCTGGACGCCGTGGAAGACCCCCACACATTGACGGAGAACGCCCACTTCCAGTCGTTCGGCTCGTGCTCCCACATGCGGCCCTCGGCGCCCGAGCCGACTCCGGCGTTGTTGCACAGCACATGGACGGCGCCGTACGTCTCGTACGCCGACTCGGCGAGGTCCAGGACCTGTTGACGCTCGCCGACGTCGACCACGCGCGCGTGCACGTCGGCTCCCTCGGCGCGCAGGTCGGCGGCGGCCTTCTCCAGGGCGCCCTCCTCGACGTCGGCGAGCACCACCTTCAGCCCCTCGGCCGCGAACCTCCGGGCCATCGCCAGCCCGATCCCGCTGGCCGCGCCCGTGACGACGGCGACCTGTCCGGCCCGCAACTCCATCAGGCGCTCCCCTCGGGCGGCTCGGGCGGCTCGGGTGACTCGGGTGGCTCGGGAGGGCCGTCATGGACCTGCTGCGGATCGTCGTAGCGCTGGTGGGCGTACGGCAACAGCGCCTCGGGCGCGACCCGTTCGACCACCTTGCCGCGCTGGTCGCTGGTCTTCTCGCCGATGGTGATCTCGACGAGCCGCAGCACCGGGAGGTCGGCCACCGGGTCGTACATCGACTCGCGCAGGACGACGTCCCCGGTGATCCGCTCCAGCCGGCGCACCTTCTCGTTGCGCACGCAGTGCACCAGCACCGGGTCGAGGTCGAAGCCCGAGCCGTCCACCGCGGGAAGGAACTTGAAGTAGAAGTCGGTCCTCCGGCTCGGCTCCGGCAGCGGCAGTTCCCCGGCGACCGCGCCGCGCACCTCCACGAAGGCGATGCCGTGCCGGGCCAGCGCGGCGCGGACCAGGAGCCCGTCCCGCTCCACCGTCACCTCGCCCAGCTTCTTCGGCTCCCCGAAGACCTCGCGGCCTCCCGTGAGGGCCCGCTCGTGGGTCATCGGCATGACGAGCGGGTACCAGCCGTCGATGTCGTCGTGCCGGGCGGCGACCGCGAACGAGCCCGCGCCCAGCGGGTATCCGGGCAGGTCGACCTTGCTGATGTTGACCCGGGCCAGGGGCCGGTCGGCCGGTTTCAGGGGCGGTGGCAGGACCGCGGCGAGCGCGTCCGGGTCGGTCTCCCACACCGCCACCACCCCGGTGGACCAGATGTCGGGAAGCCGTGCGCTCGCCGTGCGGGCGGCGGAGATCTCCGCCTCGGTGCGAGCGCCGTACCGTATGCGTGCCGTCCGTCGTACCGCCCTTCACAGACCGTCAACCGCCGGGCGGGGTGCACGCTTGCACCAGGCGCGCGAAAGGTCCATAGCCGTGGGCCGGATTCCACGGTCCGGACATTCCGTACGCATGGCCCCTGTTGGCCGGGACTGTCAGTGGCGGCCCGTATCCTCAGGAACCATGCTCGAAGACCTTCCGACCGCAGCGTCCTCCCGCACCGAGTGGCCGACCGCGTATCCCCACGGGTACGCGGTCGTTGACGTGGAGACCACGGGCCTGGCCCGGGACGACCGGATAATCTCCGCGGCCGTCTACCGGCTGGACGCGCGCGGCGAGGTCGAGGACCACTGGTACACGATGGTCAACCCGGAGCGGGACCCGGGCCCGGTGTGGATCCACGGTCTGACGAGCGAGATGCTGGAGGGCGCGCCCCTCTTCTCGGACATCGCCGAGGAGTTCGCGACCCGCCTGGAGGGCCGGGTCCTCGTGGCGCACAACGCGTTCTTCGACTGGCAGATGATCGCGCGCGAGTACGCGCGTGCGCGGATCGAGGCTCCGGTGCGTCAGCGGCTGTGCACCATCGCGCTCTCCAAGGAGCTGGGCCTGCCGCTGCCCAACCACAAGCTGGAGTCGCTGGCCGCGCACTTCGGCGTCGTACAGCAGCGCGCGCACCACGCGCTGGACGACGCGCGCGTGCTGGCGGAGGCGTTCCGGCCGAGCCTGCGGGCCGCGGCGGCGGGCGGAGTACGGCTGCCGCTCCTCGAGTGCCGCCCGCTGACGGAGTGGAACGACAGCCCTGTGCCACGCCAGACGGGTGGCTACGGCGGCTATCGGCAGACCAGTTGGCGGCCGTCCCGCAAGAGGCCCGCGTGCCCCTATCCCAACCCGGGGCGTTACGAAGACGGCAAACCACTCAAACAGGGCATGCGGGTCGCCTTCTCCGGGGACACCTCGGTCGAGCGGGAGCTGCTGGAGGACCGGGCGGTCGAGGCCGGGCTGCATGTCGCGACGAGCCTGTCCCGGGTGACCAGCCTGCTCGTCACCAACGACCCGGACTCGGGCACCTCGAAGGTGGTCAAGGCCCGGCAGTTCGGGACGCCGGTGGTGGACGAGGCGGCGTTCGGGCAGCTGCTCAGGGATGTCGAACCGGCGGACGGGTGATTGCCGGGCGACTCGCCCGGTGTCCGCTCGCCCGGACGGCGCCGACGGCTCACCCTGTGGCCCATGGCGAAATGCGAAGTATGTGGGAATGACTACGGAATGAGCTTCGAGGTGCACGCGCAGGGCGCGGTTCTCTCGAAGGAGTGCACCCGGCCTCGCCGTTGGTCAGACCTCGCCGGATGATCAGTCCGTAGGGGACGCCGCTCTGGCCCCTTCTCCACCGCAAAGCCGCACTCATCGCAGGCGCGGATCATTTCGCCCGTCGGTGGTCGGCCGCCGGGGACGGTGCCCCGCGGCGAGCGGATGGTCGGCGTCGACGTGCTGTACAGCACGGGAGGGCCGGTTCGGCGGTCCGCGACGGCAGCGCTTACCTGGCCTCGAGAACGAGCTCCTGGGCCCTCCGTCCAAGCGGTGGCTGAACAAGCCGTCCGTGTCTCCGGTCTTGGCCGACCTCGCGGCCGGCAGTAGAGCCCTGACTCGCGAGGCCCTCAACGAGCTGCCCGACAGCCCGCCCCTCGCCCACCTCCGCCAAGTCCTCGGCTGGACGAGTGACTGCGGGACCGACAGCAGCGATGGCCCGTCTCGCCAACCCCCAAGGCTGCGGTCAGTGCCGGGTACTTAGACGTCATCTCATTTGGCTGGATAAGCTGACGGTCGTGGCAGGGATCGTTGAGCGGCTGGTGCCGGACGAGTTGTGGGAGATGTTCCAGCGGGTGGTGCCGGAGGCGCCATCGCGGCCTCAGGGGGGTGGCCGACGTCGGCACGGCGACCGCGAAGTGCTGGCCGCAATCGTCTTCGTGGCGACCTCGGGCTGCACGTGGCAGCAGTTGCCGTCCGCTTCGTTCGGGCCATCGGGCGCGACGGCCCACCGACGATTCACCGAGTGGACGAAGGCCCGCGTGTGGGCCAAACTCCACCGCCTGGTCCTCGACGAGCTCGGCTCCCGCGGTGAGTTGGACTGGTCCCGCTGCGCGATCGACTCGGTGAACATGCGGGCCCTCAAAAGGGGGAGCTGACAGGCCCGAATCCTGTCGATCGAGGCAAGTACGGCTCAAAGATCCACCTGATCACCGAGCGGACCGGTCTGCCCCTGTCCGTCGGGGTCTCCGGGGCGAACCTGCACGACAGCCAGGCGCTGATCCCGCTGGTGAAGGGGATACCGCCGATCCGCTCGCGGCGCGGACGCCGGCGGCGCAGACCGGCAAAGCTCCACGCCGACAAGGGATACGACTACGACCACCTGCGGCGATGGTTACGCGGGCGCGGCATCCGACACCGTATCGCCCGCAAAGGCATCGAGTCCTCTACCCGGCTGGGCCGCCACCGCTGGACCATAGAACGCACGATGTCCTGGCTCGCCGGATGCCGCAGATTGCACCGCCGCTACGAGCGCAAAGCCGAACACTTCCTGGCCTTCACCAGCATCGCCTGCACCCTCATCTGCTACCGCAGGCTCACCAAATGAGATGATGTCTTAGGGTCCGTGCATCGCCTGTCAATCGAAGAGGAGGACGTCTCACCCTGCTGAGGGGCCGGGGGCCCGCAGCGTGCATGTGCGGCAAGCTCCCCGAGTACGTCGTCCTGAAGCTGTCCCGCCCCACCTGGCGGCAATTTGCCCCGACCGCCTGCCGCAGGTCGTCGCACGCCGCCACACTGTGGGGAACGGCTTCGCGACAACTCGCCGACGGGGGACACATGCACGACGACGCTGTGGTGAGAAGCGGCCCCTCGGGGGGCCGGGCGGACGGCGTGCTCAGTGTGCTGCTCGACATCGCTCCCGACCCCGAGCTGGACCCGGAGGCGTTGGAACAACTGGCACGCCAACTGCGGGCCGAGATCGCTGAACTGGACGTCGAATCGGTCCGTCCCACACTCGGCGGCACGGCTCCCGCGGGTGCGAAGGGCACTGATGCGGTCACGCTGGGCGCCATCGTTGTGGCGCTGAGCGCGTCCGGCGGCGTGTTCACCGCGCTCGTCGATACCCTGCGCGACTGGCTGGGCCGATCCTCCGCCCGGCACCGCGTCTCGCTGACCATCGACGGCGACACGATCGAACTGGAGCGAGCCACCACCGCCGAGCGGCGCGACCTGATCGACGCGTACATCCGTCGCCACACAGGTGGTTAGCCGTGGGACGCCGCCTGGCGCTACTGATCGCCACCTACGACTACCAGGACACCGGACTGCAGCAGCTGACCGCCCCGGCGCACGACGCGGAGGCGCTCGCCGCGGTGCTACGGACCCGGACATCGCCGGGTTCGAGGTCACCACGCTGGTCAACGAGCCGCACCACCTCGTCGGCGAGGCCATCGGTGACTTCTACCGCGACCGGCGTCGCGACGACTTGGCCCTGCTGTACTTCACCGGCCACGGCCTCAAGGATGATGACGGCCGGCTGTACCTGGCGATGACCAACACCCGCCGCGACAGCCTCCTGTTCACCGCGCTGTCCGCCGAGCAGATTGATCAGGCCATGTCTGGTTGCATGTCCCGGCAGAAGGTGCTGATCCTGGACTGCTGCTACAGCGGTGCATTTCCAGCTGGGCGCCTCGCCAAGGGCGACACCGCGGTGCACGCGCTGGAGCGGTTCCAGGGCCGCGGTCGCACCGTGCTGACCGCCTCCGACGCCACCCAGTACTCGTTCGAGGGCAACCAGCCGCGCGGCCAGGCAGTGCAGTCGGTGTTCACCCGGCACCTGGTGGCCGGCCTGCGGGATGGCAGCGCCGACCTCGACGGTGATGGCGACATCACCCTCGACGAGCTGTACAGCTACGTCCACGACCGGGTCGTGGACGAAATGCCCCAGCAGCGGCCGAAGAAGCAGGACAACGTCGAGGGCCGCATCGTCATCGCCCGCAACATCAACTGGACTCTGCCAGCCCACCTGCGCAATGCGCTCCGCAGCCCGATCGCCGACGACCGGCTCGCCTCCCTGGACGGGCTCGCCCACCTGCACCGGATCGGCAACGACACCGTCCGCAACCAGACCCTAGAGGAGATCCGCCGCCTCACGGGCGACGACAGCAGACTCGTGTCAGCCGCAGCTATCGCGCGCCTGCGGTCCATCCTTCCCCACCACCCTGACCTCCCTCACGAATCGCCGGGCGGTGCGGCACCCGACGCGGCGGAGCCGGCGCCAGAGACGCCGCCCGTCTTTCGCCCCAGCCCAGCCACCCCGCCCAAGCGCAGCAGCCACGGCCCCGCAACCACCACCTCGGCCAGCAGCAGCTCATCACCAGTCCTGCCCACCGACCGGGGCACGCCGACCACCGGGCAGCTTCCGCCGATCTCACCCACTGCCTCTCCGCCCGACATGCCGAGGCGGACCCAACCCGATGTCGCACCACCCGCGGCCAGGCCGGCCGAACCCGACCTTCCCGTCCCGAGCGGGCTCGACCCGGCAACTCCCGCCGCCGTCCTGGTGACATCCGGTACCACCCCGCACACGGCCGACGAACAACAGGCGACGCCCGGCCCACCCACGAAACAGCCCCCGACCCGGTACCTCACCCGCCGCCGCCTCCTGCTCACCCTGGGTGCCGTCGGCCTGACCACCCCCGCCACCTACCTCCTTGCCGGCGACTCCTCGGCCGAGACCTACACTCTCACCGGCAACACCGGCAAGAGGGTCTACTCGGTGGCCTTCAGCCCGGACGGCAAAACCCTCGCCTCGACCGGCTACGACCACACGGTGCGGCTATGGGACGTCGCTACCCTCACCCAGCTCGGAGTCCTCAATGCTCGGGACCTCTGGGTCCGGTCAGTGGCGTTCAGCCCGGACGGCAAAACCCTGGCTGCGGGCGGCAATTTGGACGTGTGGCTGTGGGACGTCGCCACCCGCAAGCAACTCGACGCACCCCTCCCCGGCGGGGACGTGACCGCAGTGGCGTTCAGCCCGGACGGCAAGACCCTCGCCTCGACCGGCTATGGCAACGGCGGCCCGGTGTGGCTGTGGGACGTCACCACCCACAAACAGCTCGCCCCACCCCTCACCGGCGGCAGCAAGGCCGTGACCACGGTGGCATTCAGCCCAGACGGCAAAACCCTCGCCTCGGGCAACAGCGACGAGGAGGGCGGAACGGTGCGGCTGTGGGACGTCACCACCCACAAACAGCTGGGTGTCCTCACCGGCCACACCGGCGGCGTCACCTCGGTGGCATTCAGCCCAAACGGGAAAATCCTTGCCTCGGGCGGCGACCACACACTGCGGCTGTGGGACGTCACCGCCCGCAGGCAGTTCGGCCCACCTCTAACCGGCCACACCCAACTTGTTCGGTCGGTGGCGTTCAGCCCGGACGGCAAGACCCTCGCCTCGGGCAGCGAGGATGGCATGGTGCGGTTCTGGGGCGTCACCAGCTCTCCGCCCGCATCGGCTTCGACCGCGGCTACCACCACCTCGGCGGCGACGATCTGACCCTCAGAGCCGAGGGGCACGCGGTCCTCTCGGCATCCGACCGGCGGGTGCCATGCCCGCCGTCGCTGGGCATGGCACCCGGGCACGTCAAGTGCGCGCCAGCACAGGGCGACCCGCATAGAACATAACAGCTGGCAGAAGACCCGCGCTGGGACTCACCCTCAGTTCTTGATCCACGTGCATGCGGGGGACATGTGTGTCTCACTGGGAGGTGGTCTGCATGCGTCGATGGATCCACTCCGTCCGCACGCTGTGAGGCTGCACGGCAGCCGCTCGAAGTCCCCTACCCCCTCGTGGCCGACGAGCTTGCCCTGCCCACCGCTCGCCGGGCCCATCAGCCGGAAGGGCTGACCATGATCAAAGGCGACGGCATCCGCCGCAACATAGCCCAGGTCGACGCGGACGAACTGACCGCGTTCATCAACGCCATCAAGGAACTACAGAACCGCAAGTACCCGGGCGTCAGGGACGACTTCCCCGTCGGCGGTGTCAGTATGTGGTTCAAGCAGGACGAGATCCATCAGGCGACGCACGTCCACGGCGGCCCGGAGTTCGTTCCATGGCACCGGGAACTCTGCAACCGGTTCGAGCAGTTGATCCGCTTCGTCGACCCTCGGTTGTCGCTGCACTACTGGGACTGGACGACCGACCCCAGAGCGCTGTTCACGCCCACCGTGATGGGTTCGAGGAAAGGGGATGCCGGAGAGCCCTGGCTCAGTGCCGGCTTCTACAACCCGGCGGCCGACCCCTACCGCGACGACAACGTCTTCGCCCCGGAGCACGCCAACCCCTTCGACCCACCCCGCACCCTCACCCGGGACATGACGGACGGCGTGCCCCAACTCGCCTTCAAGGACGAGGAGATCATCGCCGCTCCCGACTACCACACCATGCGGCTCAAGCTCGAAGGCAGCCACAACGACGCGCACGGCTACATCGGTGGCACCATCGGCCACAGTCACACGTCGTTCCGTGATCCGTTCGTCTACCTGCTCCATTCGAACGTCGATCGCCTGTACGCCATGTGGCAGCACGTCGACCCCGTGACCCGGTTCGATCCCCAGACCGTCTACGGTGCCGCCGACCCCGAGGACCCGATGTGGTTCGCGCGCCGGCTTGGCCCCTGGGACGGCTCGGGGAGGATGCGTCCCTGGTCGGCGCCGGAGCTCGAGGAAGAGGAGAAGAACTACCTCGATCTCAGCGTGGTCACACCACCCCAGTACGACACGATCCCGCCGGTTGGGAACGGCGCGGTCACCGGGAAGAAGCTGGACGACCTGCGGCACCTGCTTGAGGACCCTGCCGTTCAGCAAGCGGTCAGGACTCTCCTGCCCGCGTAGGGCACATCGGGCAGTCCGGGCCGGCGTGGCCGTCGACCGCCCGAACCACACCAGACAATTCTCGGCCCCGCCTCTCGGCCGATAGGCGAGGCCGAGAATTTCACAAACACGGTGCGAAGCCAGTGAGTCTTTCCCCCCAATGGAGGCAAAATGTCCATGGTCCGCAGAGACATCAACGCTCTCGCTGGCGCGGCACACCCCCTGCTGCCGCTCGACGAGGTCGACTTCGCGGACGGGCGCAGGGAGGTGTACTCCTGATGCGCACCCCGGTGTACGAGCTGCACATCCGGCCCATGTTCACCGCTACGGACCGCGACCACATGATCCCCCGCTCGCTGAACCTTTGGTCGTACGACGGGGTGGTCGAGCACGCCAAGGACATTCTCGACCATCTAAAGGCCGGGACCATGCCGCCGACAGCACTCGGCGGGCCGTGGCCACAGGAGTGGATTGATCTCTTCCGACGCTGGAAAGAGGGCGGTTTCAAGCGCCTGGAGCTCGGTGTCGCCGTGATCACGGTCAACCGCTCGCCCGGCACTGTCACCGTCAAGGGGACCGGCACGTTTCCCGCCGCAGGCTACAAAGGGTGGTTCCAGCTGGAAAGCGAGTCCGACACGGCGAAGACCTACGTCCTGTA
>Ga0182008_10002036_pt1 | contig 12968 bp, 16 predicted proteins | sample Sormic07211129_1_FD_120482 | JGI IMG/M metagenome (GOLD analysis project Ga0182008, IMG submission 120482) | Rhizosphere microbial communities from Sorghum bicolor, Mead, Nebraska, USA - 072115-129_1 metaG | ecosystem: Host-associated > Plants > Roots > Rhizosphere | place: USA: Nebraska...
AAATTGTTCCGGACAATTTTGTCGAACCGTAAGGGTTCGTCCACCACCTCTCTCCGCCAGATACGCAAAACGCCCCTTGCGGGGCGCTTTGCGTATCTGGCGGAGAGAGAGGGATTCGAACCCCATGAATGAATTTAATTTTCCTATATATCAATGTGTTATACATGCACTGTGTTACGTTTGGAACACTGCTACGTGACGGCATGCCGTAGCACCGGCGCGATCACGTCGAAGGATGCGGCAAACTAAAGCCAACTGGACGAACAGGGGAGACGTGCGCGTGCTGTCATATCGAAGCGATCACCCGAATCATGCACATCAGCTCGTAATTTCAGCATCGAAGCACTATTACGCTTCCAACGATGGAATTTTGAAATACCAGAAAAAACCCTTTGAGGTTCCTCTGCAGGAGGTTCCAAATGCGAAACGCCGGCATATGGTTATTCTGTCATTACGGGATCACTGCAGCGGGGTGTTTTATTCAAGGGTAACGTTCGGCCCTAAGCTTCCTTCTGCGCGTGAATTCCTAGCGCAAGCATGGGGCGCCAAGCCAAACTATTTATTTCACGGAATCCCGAAACTTCTTTCGATCCCGCAGACAGTAAGGGACTTAGAACCATCTTTGCCCGAAGCGATCACGCGACTAGGTGTGACGCTAATCGACGTAACTAGCGGCTTCCAAGGGGGCGTGCGCGACATACGAACTATTGAAAGTGGCCTTATTCTTTTTATCGGAAACTCCATAGATCGGATTGACGAATGGATGGATTACGTATGCGAAACAAACGCAATGAAATCAGCACGCGTTCGAGATCCGTCAAAAATACAATTTTGGCAGCAGCACGTTCCGCCTACCCATGTTCCGCCCAAGAGCTGGGGAAATGAGGGAGCAGCCTAAGGCTTCTGTTCGGTTCGACCGCCAACGCAAAGGCCACGTCTAAGCGTGGCCTTAGGTCTACCTGTGAACCCGGCGCGCGGCTAGCAGACCCGCACACCCTGCCCCGTAGCGCCGTCGATGCAAAGGGTGATGGGTTCGTGGTCGCCGATCCGCCCCGTTACCAGCTCCATCCCGCCGACCCGCTCACGATGCAGCCCGGAACCGGCCATCCGTTCCAGCATTTCGCAGGTGGCCTCAAACGTGAGGGGCTTAGCTACGCTTTGGCTTTGGTATTCAGTCGTCGTCATGTCTGGCTTCTCCTTGCTGTTGGGGCTTGAAGATTATGGTCTTTAGCCAGAAAGCGGAAGTCTGTTTGACGTTGTGAATTATTGATATAAAATATGGATACGGACAAAAATAAGTCACCACTGACTATTTTTCAAGCCTCTACATATAAGGCGATTCAAAGCCTTTGTATAAGGCGAAACATGAAAAACCCATAGTAGAGCGGAAAATACACGCCCATTAAACTTTCATCCAATCACTTTAACTGATTGGATAGAAATTGCCGCACCGCTTCGCCATTACTGCCAGCTCCACGCCACACGGGATTAAACACCCGTGAGCAAGGCTGCAGCAATTGACCCGCGAAAGTGGCGTAACGGTAGCAAAGGCTTTTTCCAGTTCCTTGCCGACGTTCAGCCACGCGTGCGCGACGGTAACGGCGGCTTCGTGCCGTATGACCCGACCGGCGAAGTTCGCGATGCCATCGCCAAAGCGCTAGACGGCAATTATTCAAGCGTGGTTTTTTGCTGGCCCCGTCGCCACGGCAAGACGATTGCCGCCGTAATGATTGGCTTGTGGCGATTCATCACCCGGCCTAGCGAATCTATCGCCATCGTTGCAAACAGCGAAAAGCAGGCCGTAGACACTGCCTTCAAGTCGTTGCTTGATGCCTTTCGACAGACCCCGTTCTTAAAGGGGCTGACCGATAGGGGCGAAGTCAAGATTGGCGCGGATCGTATCGAAGCGCCGGAGCTGTCTAGCGTCATCCAAGCCTATACGTCTAACCCGTCCGCGCTTTGGGGGCGGAAGATCACCTTTGCGCAGGTTAGCGAGCTGCACGCCGCCACGTCTGACAGCGTACTTGAAGCCCTGCAAGGCTCCTTGCTGGATAGCGAAGGCTCCTTGCTCGTCATTGATTCGACTGTCGGCCCGAATAGCTCGCCACTGTTTGCGCTCTACAACACCGCTAAAGATGAAGCCTCCGGCGTCTATTTCGCGCACATCCAATATCGCGACATTGAAGAAGCCCTAGCGAAGTCGCCCAAGTGGATCGACCCACGGAAGCTGCGCCAGCTGGCCGCGACCATGCTGCCGCAGCAGTTCGCATTGATGCACCTAAACCGATGGGGCGACGCATCTAGCGGACTGTTCCCGGCTGACCTGATTGCTAACTGCACCGAAGACTATCCGCTAGACGTAAAAACGCTAACGGGTGGCGCTGCATACGTGACAGGCGGTGGCGTAGATCGCGCCTTCGGTGGTTCCCGTCATGGTGACGCAACCGTGACCGCTTGCGTGTTGAAGGTTGTCCGCGATGAAGACGAACACTTTTACGTGCTGGCTTCAGATGAGGTTGCGTTTTCCCGCTTAGGCGGCATCCGAACGAACCTAACCAAGTATGCCCGCGAAGCTGGCATGAGCCATCTTATCGTGGAGCAATACAACGCCCAGGACGTGCGCGATTGGGCTTTGCAGCAGCCCTTCGGCGACAACACGGAAACCGTCCACCCGACCCGCAGCATTAAAGCTGGCTTGTTCACCACGCTTTACGGCATCGCCAGTGAAGGCCGCTTGCATATCAGCCCGCGGTTCAGGGCGCTGCTAGCTGAAATGGCTACGTTTGAAGTCAGTTTTGACGGCAAACGGGCAAACGATGGCAGCGCGGAAACCACCCTTCCCCGCTTCCAGCACGCGCGCGGCGCCCACGATGACCACTTGCACGCGATGGCGTGGGCGGTTCACTCACTCCGCGACACAGCCCTAAACCCCTACGAAATCGACGGGATTCACTGCTACGGCAGCAACCCCGCTGTTTCACAGTGCGCGCTTAACGGCGGCTCGCTAATTCCGTTCGGCTGCGCAGACCAGTGCCGATCTATGCGCGAAGCAATGCGTTTGCATACCAGCTACCTGTCACGCCGACCGATGACGCCATTGCCTCTCGACGAATTCATTTCAACGCGCGTGACGAACGTCGGCGCTCATACCCTCCCCCGGTAAACGATGGCTATCAAACTTCCATTCCGCACCCGCAGCGAAGAGAACCAGTTCCTGAAACTGGTGCAAGGCTCCGGTAGCCGCAAGGCGGACGCCGCTAAGCGTATGGCCTATTACAACGATCAACAAAGCGACGACACGCTTCGCTTGATTGCCCAGCGCTTCACCGACTCCAACACGTTCCGGTTGTTCCAGGTCAACATCGTTAAGCGCGTGGTGGATAAGCGCGCAACGACTTACCGCGTTGCACCTAAGCGCATGTTCATAGGCTGGGATCAAACGATAGGTGAGGAGCTGTATCGGTCAATCAACGCTGACGGCGTACTCAAGCGGGCGAACCGATACACGAAGCTGTTGAAAACTACTGCGCTGCGCGTTGCATGGGTGGATGGAAGGCCGACCCTGTATCTGCATACGCCCGTGATTTTGGACGTAGAGGCAACCGAACCCGACCACCCCAGCCGCGTCATCGTCACCCATACGGCGGGAAGCCCCGAAGCGGTGACGTATTCAGATTGGACGGCATCGGGCTACACGTTGCGCGACTCGCGCGGCAATCCGATACGCAGCGCAGACAACCCCGACAATGCGAACCCTTACGGCATCTTGCCGTTTGTTCCGCTGTTCGATGCGCTGCCCGACTCCGACTTTTTCCTTCCGGGCGGTAACGACCTGATCGAAGCGCAACAGGCAATCAACGTTGCTCTTGCAAACCTCTGGCGCAGTGTTGAAACGCAAGCCCACGGGCAGGCCGTCGCAACTGGTGTCAGTTCAACGACCCGCCTCGATGTTGGCCCGAACCGCGCGATTCTGCTGCCGCAAGGTGGCAGCTTCAACTATGCCGCACCGAACAGTCCCATCTCGGACATTCTGGAAGCAATTGAATTTTTGATGCGCCAGACGGCAGCAACGAATGCTGTCGGTAGTGACATTTTCGACCTGTCTAAATCGGCAATTAGCGGCTCAGCACAAGCCGCAGCGCGCATTGACTTGCGTGAAGCCCGCAGCGACGACATTGCCCTAGCGCGCGTCGCAGAAGCCCGTCTTTTTGAAGCGTTGAAGGCCGTAGTGAACGCCCATGCGCCCGGAACCATTCCGGAAGGCGCAACCCTCCGCGTGGATTTCGCGGAAGAGCGCGACGACGCCACCGAAGCCGAGACGCTGGCCAACGCAAAGACCAAGCAAGAGCTAGGCATTTGGTCGCCTGTTGATGCCCTCATGGCAACGAACCCGGACGGCTTCGCCACCCGCGCGGAAGCCTTCCAAGAACTCATGCGCCGCAAAGACGAGACGCAAGAAATCACCCTGCCTATCTAACTGGAAACAGAAGAATGACCACTGAAACGAACACCGAAAACACCCCGGCCAGCACCGACGAAGCCGCGAGCGCGGAACAGTTGCGCGAGTCCATCCGCGCCGAGTTGAAAGCCGAACTTGAGCGCGAACAAGCCGTGTTCAACGACCTGCTTACGGCAGAGATCAAGAACGCCCCCCCGCACCTCGCACGCCTTATTCCTGAATCCCTGCCGCTGATTGAGCAAGTGAAGTGGTTGCGCAAGGCGGCAGAGTCCGGCGCTTCGTTCGCCACGACCGTTCCGGCGACGGATGCACGCCGACCCAGTAACACCCCGCCCGTGATCGACACGGCGGGACTCTCCCCCATCGCCCGCATTGCAGCGGGCTATTCAAAGTAAAGGAAATTGAAAGACATGTTGAGCATTACCGAATGGGCTAAGTTGAACCCCGACCCGCTGCAGGCTGGCGTGGTTGAAGTCTTTGCCCGTGAAAATCCCGTGCTAGCCGCGATGCCGTTCCAGAACATCGCCGGTAACAGCTACCGATACAACCTTGAGCAGACCCTGCCGGGCGTTGCGTTCCGTGACTTCAATGAAGGCTACGTGGAATCGACCGGCGTAATCCTGCCGCAGACCGAAGCGCTGCGCATCCTCGGCGGTGACAGTGACTACGACGTTGCCCAGATCGCCATGCAGACCGGCGACAACCAGACCCGCGCCGTCCATGACGCCATGAAGGCTAAAGCCCTCTCGCTGGCGTGGCTGGATACGTTCTTCCACGGTGACAACAGCGTCAACGCGAAAGAGTTTGACGGCTTGAACCGCCGCCTGACCGGCAACCAAGTTATTGCAGCTGGCACCAATGGCGCACAGCTGACCCTCGATATGGTTGATTCGCTTGTTGATGCGGTTTCGGGTGAACCGACCCTGTTGCTTATGAACAAAGCGCTGCGCCGCAAGCTGACCACGCTAGCGCGTGGGACTTCCAACCTGCAATGGCAGGTTGACGACTTCGGCCGCCAGATCGCTGTTTATGCCGGCGTGCCGATTGGCATTGTTGATGACGGCGCGGACGGCAGCCCCGTTCTTAGCTTCGATGAATCGCAGGGTTCCAGCAACGTCACCAGCTCGATTTACGCGGTGCGCTTTGGTGCGGATTCGTTCCACGGCATCCAAACCGCCCCGGTAAGCGCCCGCGACCTCGGCGAGATCGAAGCTAAGCCCGCACTGCGTACCCGTATTGAATGGTATTCCGGCGTGGTTGTTCGCCATCCGCGATCCGCTGCGCGCCTGTCCGGCGTGCTGAAACCGGCTTAACCGCCTTCCCTGCGCTAAGGGTTCGCCGCCGCTTCAGCAACGGCGGCGAGTGATAGCGCGGCAGTTTTGTCCGTTGCACTGTCTCCAGAAAGCAACGGAAAGCTAGTGCGGAGTAGTGCCCGGCGACTAGCACCCATCCAAAAAGCGAACGAGCAATGCGCGCCGAACTTTCCAATCTGTTTACCGATTCGGTTTTGCATGAACCGGCCATCGGCTACGACCTGCAAGGCAGCCCGGCCTATGGCCCTGCCGTTGCACGTGTTGCACGTGTCATTCGCAGACAGCGTTCTGTCGTCGGCAAATTCGGCGACGTTGCAGTTAGCCGCGCGCAGGTGTGGTTCCGCGATGCAGTGACCATCGACTTAGACGACCGCTTCACCCTCCCGGATGGAACGACTAACGCCGCGATTCTGGCCGTTGATGGTTCCCCCGACGACAGCGGCGAAATTTATACAAAGGTGTATCTGTGACTGATAGCTATATAACCCCCGCGCAGGCTTCCGAATATCTAGCCTTGCAACTCAACGCGAGCGCTTGGAACCTCGCCACGGCTGACAATCAAGCAGCCGCATTGCGTCGTGCAACAGCCCTCATTGACGCCCAAAGCTTCCGGGGTGTCTTGGCATCGTCTACGCAGCCGCAGGCGTGGCCTAGGCGCGGCGTAGTGGACGACGAGGGCCGATGCTACCCATCAAACGAAGTCCCGGAAGTCGTGCAACAGGCGTGCGCAGAGTGGGCTTGCAGTCTGCTTACTAGCACCCCGACAGCGCACGCGCAGAACGTCACCCGTAAGCGTGTCGGTGACCTTGAAATTGAGTACGCACCAGCAATGGCCGATGCACTCCCAGCGATGGTTCGCACCCTGCTAGCGCCCTTCCTCAATCACGGAATCAACACCGCCAGGTTGAACCCGTGTTGACCGGAATTACCCGTCAACAACACCTGAGTTGCACCCCGACTGACCCCCGCAATCAACCCCGCTACAGCGCAACTAATATCGAGTTAGAACGATGAAAGACCCTGTAATTCAAGCGATAGACGGAGCCACGCCGGAGCTTATCGAACAGCTACAAAAGGCGTTCGCGACCATCGCCGCAGACATAGACGCAAGCAAGCTCTCGCACGCCATCCTGACCGGCGACACCACCCTAATTTATCGTGCCGCAGGTATGTCCGATGACGGCAGCGAATGGCCCGTGTTAGCCGCTGCCATCGCCTACGCACTGGCGACCGTCCTAGTCCCCGCCTATGGCTTCGTGACGTCCCGGATCTTGCGAGATCTCGACGCAACCACGGACGAAGCCCAGCAGGCCGCACAAGAGCTAGACGACGCCCTTACCGAAGCCCTCAACGAAGCCCGTCGCCAGATCGACGCGGACACGCTAGATGGCTTCAAACAGGCCGTGTCCATCATCCAGAAAGATCACGCCTTCCGGTTCACCGCCGCCGACCTTATTGCCGTCATCGGCATGACCGCGAAACAGACCACCTACTATTTCGGCGTCAACCGTGCACTAGACACATTGCGCACCGCCCACAGCAAAGCCGCTACCGAACAGGAGCGCGCCAAGTTCACCGCAACGATCACGGCCAAACTCCCGGCGTTGATCGGCGCACCACTGCGCAGAATCCCCACGAACAGCCACGGCGTAATCACTGACAGAGCGGCGCAATCCTTCGCCGCCCAACTGGCCCAGAAGCTGCAAAAACACCGCATCTATCCGCTTGCAGAGTTCAACGCCGCAACACTGCTTAACCTTGCTCAAGACGTGACCAACATCGCAGCCCAACGAATCGGCCTCATCCATCAAGACACCCGGAAATTTTGGGTAACGATGCACGATGAAAGGGTTAGGCATGCACATAGCCTGATCGAATCGCTGAATGCCAAAGGCGTCCCGCTTACGGAATCCTTTAAGACGACCCTAGGCTATTCAGTCCTCTTCCCGCCGGCCGAACGCAACTGCCGTTGTCACGTGGTACTTAGGCGCAGCAATGTCTGATTTCGAATACGGCAACCTTGCGGCAGAAGAACCAAGCGAAGCCCCAGACGCAACCCCAGAACAACGGCTGTTTCAGATGGTGATTGTTGTTGCGGTAGGTGACGCCCTAGGACATGTCCCGAATGGTTCGCAGGCAATGCGCGACGCAAGGCAGTGGATATTGAACAGCCCAAACTTCTGCAGCGCTTGCGATATTGCCGGATGGGACGCTGAAAGCCTACGGGAGAGAGTTGGGAAGATGATCCGTGAAGGCTTTAAATCAAAACTGATTAGCGATACGGGCCGACTAATCCGGAAATCCCGAATGACTGATAAGTAACAACGGCGAACACGCGCTAAGCCCGCTCCAATGATTTCTAGGAAGAATATGAACAACAGCAATATCACCCCTCTAAATGAATTCACGCTGCCGAACATCGACAAGCGCACTCGTGAAGCGCGCTTGTTCCGGGGCGTGTTGCGGGACTTGACCGAACAGCTAGGCCATGACCCCACAGCGGCAGAGGTGGCCCTGCTAAGGGCTGCAGCGATATTTCAAACCCTTATTGAGCTTGACACGCAAGCCATATTGCAAGGGGAAAATGTAGCCGCCGAGAAAATCCGACGTAACTTTACCTCGCTACGGGCTGCATTGACAGCCCTAGGCATGGCGAAAAAGTCACGCGATGTTCGCGCAAGTGATTTCAATCGCGGGCAATCCGTCTTGAGTCAGACTGCATCCTGATAACGCCCCAAAGTAGTGCGTTTTTTTGGTGATCTAGGCCGTTCCAAATGATTTGTTTCGTTACTAAACGGTGGTATACTAACGATACAAATTCAAGGGGACGAACATGGACGGCAACTTCATCGCTTATTACCGCGTTTCAACCAAGCGGCAAGGCGATTCCGGGCTAGGCTTGTCCGCACAGAAGAAAGCCGTTCAAGACTACCTAAACGGCGGCGCATGGGAATTGCTGGCCGAATACAAAGACGTTGAATCAGGCAAGGATGACAACCGCCCGGAGCTGCAGCGGGCCATTGAACACGCCAAGAAAGCCCGCGCTACCCTCGTCATTGCCAAGCTTGACCGCCTAAGCCGTAAGGTTTCCTTCGTATCCCGCTTGATGGATTCCGGCGTGCGGTTCGTCGCCGCCGACAACCCCAGCGCTAACGAACTGACCATCAACATCCTTGCAGCTGTCGCGCAGGAAGAACGCCGGATGATCGGCGAGCGCACACGCGTTGCACTGGCTGAAGCTAAGCGCCGGGGTGTGAAGCTAGGCAACCCCAACCTTACGCAGGCGCGGGACGCGGCAGACGCGGCTAGGAAGGCGAAGGCAGACCAGTTTGCCGACAACGTTGCCCCCGTGATCCGGCAGGTTCAGGCGGCGGGGTGCGTTACCTTGCGGGACATTGCAGCAGCATTGAACGCGCGCGGCATCAAGACCCGGCGTGGCCTTTTGAACTGGACACCGGCAGGCGTTAGCCGAGTGATTGCGCGCGCGTAAGTCAACACTGCAAACTGAGTTCAACGAAGCCCGCCATGTGCGGGCTTTTTGTTTGCGCATGTTACGGCTGGGGTGGCCGACCTCATTTCGCATGGCATGCTAGTTGCTGCAATATCCCTCTCCGGAATCCGCTACGGCTCCCCTTACCAACCCCTTCTAGAACGCGCTACAAGCCGTTCCGCACCCCGCAGGCTACATCCCCATTCGCGATGCTGTAGGCGATGCTAGAAACGCCGCTTTATACCTCTAGCTCGTGAGCTAGAAATTGCGGGTTCGCGCCATGGGGATCGTCGTAACCAAACTGCGCTTCTGCCAAAGTGCGCAACGCAGAAGGCGGCAACGGGTGTGAAGCATACGGGTTGTGGTAGACAACTAGCTTTGTCGAGTCACGCGATGGGGTGGACAACACACAAACAGCGCTCAGGCCACGGCAAGTATTTCGGGTGACCCTGCGATTGTCCGTGAATCCTTGACCAGTTTGATGAATGATTCCGTCTTGACCAAGACCTAAGTAAACAGCCATGCCGCCGAACATCGCACGCGTAATAGTGAAGTTGTCGATGTGGTTGATGCCACCAGCATTGTTGTAACAAACAACGATGCCAGGTTGCCCGGCAGCTGCGTATGGCTTGATCTGGCGATAGGCGCTGCCAAGGATGTTCCGAACGCGACCTGCAGGGGCGTATCCGGCGCCAGCCAGTTTGCCGGGCGGCAAAGCTTCACGTGCGCGATCGCTCTCGTTTGGATCTAGCTGCTTGATTTCAACGACGGCCAGTCCGCAACTGAGTTCGAGTTCAAAGTCTGCGACCTTTCGCCCATCCTCCGGAATGCGGCGGCAGAGAACGCCACGCTCGGCGCAGTGCTGTTTGAAAAGAGTCTCGGAGATTGTCTCAACTGTCACTTTTATTCGTCGCCCACTCTTCGCGGCGTTTCAAGTTCGCTTCCCAGCCTTTGGGGTCACATTGCTTGCATAGCTCATACGCAGCGTGCCCGTGGTAAACGCGAAACAATTTTTCCAGCAAACTAAGGATTTCTTGCTGCTGGGTTTCGGTATTGAGCAATGAAAATGCTGGCCCGAATTCCTTCATGAAGAGCATTAAGCTCGGAAAGTCTGGAAGAAAAACTTCGAAGCAAGTACTGCCCATTGGAACCACATTTGCGTAGAACGAACCGCGATCGGATGACTCGTATAACTCAACGCTAGGCCCGTCCTCAGACCCAACACAAAGCCTAGATGCGGAGTACCCGATTCGACGCAGGTAGGTGGAAAATTCCTCGTCGTCAGCCTGTTCGGGAAGGCCGCTGCCATCAGTCCACTGTCCCCGGGTATAGGTGAAGCTAAACATGTGTGACTCCCTCCTCTGAGTGAACTTTCAGTCTAACGCTACCCAAGTCATATAGTCATCCGTATACGAACCACCCGACCTAGAAAACTTTCTGTTGACAGTCCCAACTTTCGCCTTATCCTGATCTCGTGCGCTGCCAGCCGTCGGCTTCGCACCCGTCCGCGAACACCCCGGATCGTGACCATCGAACACCCCGGCGAATACGGACGCCAACACTAGGCCACAGACGATCATCCAGCATCGTCCCCCTGCCCCAGCCTTCCCAACCCCCTTAGATCACGCGTGACGCTCGTCTAGAGCGTGTCAGCCGACATGGCTGCAACTGATCCCTTCGCCTGTTCGGATAAAACTGATTGGGGCGACTGTAGAACCCGCAAATGAGGTTCCTTGCATAACGGGAAGCGCCGCGACGAGCTGAAAGGCTACGCGGGGGCGTGCAAGGTGATGCTAAGCAGCTGGCCCGGACTGTGATTCGGCTGTGACCCAACAAATATGCCCGCGTTGAATCCAGACGTTTACTTCAGGAATGGCACTGCCGTTTCAGTTGTGAAGGTGGCCCCTATGACCCTAGCTGTGTCTAGCTGGGTAAGGGCTTCTGTATCCCTCACTTCTGGAATGGTTAGTGAAAGATCAAAAGCTAAAGCAAAGAATTAGAAACGTAACCAACAGCCGAGACTAATTGCCAAAACTTTTCTAGCAAACTCCTAGAAACTTCCTAAACACTCCCTAAAAAATAACTGCCTAAAGAAATTCCTTGACCTTTATCAAAGACCACGACAATCATTACCTACCACGAGCCAACACAGCCCGGAACCATGAGGTAACCAACCAAGCCACTAGACAAAGGAATCACAACATTATGGAAGCGAAATTTGATATTTCTCTTAAGCTGGCCAATCGCACCATTTCACTAAGCAAAAAAATTAAAAAGCTAGTTAAGTCCGGCGCCACACAAGATGAAATAGATGCCGCGGAAACCGCAGCATGGAAAGAGCTTGAAGAGTTAATGAATAATGAGCTGTCGGCATGATCGTTTATCACTACACCACCCGCGACTGCGCAGTTCAAATTATCAACAGCGGTTCGATCATACCGGCAACCGCGAATGTTCCAGATAGCGAAAAACCTGTAGTTTGGTTTTCCAGTAATAAGACATGGGAGCAAACAGCTAACAAAGCGCTTCGCCTGCCGAACGGTTCCACACGCTCCCTGACATTCCCGGAAATGGTTAGGTTTCAGCTTGTGCGCTTTGCTATGCCCTCCGACACGTTGCTAACTTGGCCGCAGATCATCGAATCGGCCGGCATATCTGACGACATGGCAGCAGGGCTCTCGCGTGCCGCACGCAAGCAAGGGGCGAAGCCGTCGGAGTGGTTTGGCTCGCTGTCGCCCGTGCCTGTCGGTGGCCTGCTTATGGAAACATACCAGTCCGGCGCGTGGCGGCATCGGCCTACAAGCGCCAGCGCGCTACACCGACGCAGGCCGATGCCGCTACCCGGTTAGTCTGTCCAAGCCCCGCTAGTCCGGCCCGAACCGACGGACGTCAGGCCGTGCCGACGTCACTTAGTCAGGTGGAACCGACGAACCGGGGCAGTTTTATTAACAATGACGGCGTAGCACTACACCGGCACGGGTGGCGTTAGCTTCAAGGGGTACTTGATGCTGGCGACCATTTCCGCACGCCTGTTCACGGTGACTTGTGGCAGGTTTCCATAGCCCTCTGTAGTGCTGCCTTTTTTGTGTCCAAGTAGTGCCGAGATTTCACTGTCCAGGTATCCAGCACTGCGCAATGCGTCTGTGAAGGTATGCCGGAATCTGTAACTGTTGCCGGCGACGATACCCGCGCGTTTCAGGTAGGGGTTCCACCATTCGGTTACAGGTCGCGAAATGCGGCCGTTATCGTCTGGTTCGATTTCAGGAAATAAGCGACCCGCCCGTGCCTTGCTGTCGCGGTATGCCAGCAAACCCAATCGCAGCAATTCCGGATGCACTGGCAACACGCGCACGCTGCCCGCAGTCTTGGCCGTCATGCCTTCCCCTTCGTCCGTGATATGGAAAGCCCAGTGACCGCCAACCTGCCGGATGTCTTTGCAGCGCAGTTGCGCGATTTCGCCAAGACGTGCGCCCGTGTATAGGCAGATGGTTGGTATCCAAAAGCGCCAGTCTGTCAGGCGCAGATCACCGGGGGCGCGGTCATCGTCCGACGCTGCGCAGCCCGTGAAGGCTGGCAAGGTAAACATCCGTGCCAGATCGTCCGCGCTGTAAGAGTCCCGGCTGCCCTTACGCTTGATCTTGACGCCTAAGCCTTCGGACATGTTCGGTTCGGCGGCGTAGTCGTTCGAGTACAACCATTTGAAGTA
>Ga0182008_10002039_pt1 | contig 12961 bp, 10 predicted proteins | sample Sormic07211129_1_FD_120482 | JGI IMG/M metagenome (GOLD analysis project Ga0182008, IMG submission 120482) | Rhizosphere microbial communities from Sorghum bicolor, Mead, Nebraska, USA - 072115-129_1 metaG | ecosystem: Host-associated > Plants > Roots > Rhizosphere | place: USA: Nebraska...
CTCGGTCTGGCTGGTGAGCATAATCGTTATTGTTGATCTTTTGCGAACAAGAAAAGGTAGAAGTTTAATGTTGCCTGCCAAAATTAAAGAATTTTCAGCTATTTCTAACTTTTGTTCGACAGTCCTTCATTTGGCGCGGTGCTCGCGCTTGTCGCTACAAGCCTTCCACGCGCCGATCAAGGATAGACCATGAGCCTTCCAACGCTGGCCGAATTGCCAGCCATTCTGCTTCCGGCTGCCCAGCGGGCCGAGCAGTCATTTCGTGACGCCGTGGCCGCGCTGGATGCCGATCATGGCCTTTCCGGGTGGGCGCCGCAACGCTGGGCCGACTTCGCCCGGGTGTGCGCCGCCAGTGATTTCGTCATTGAACAGAGCATTCGTGACCCTTTGATGTTGCTCGAACTGGCCGCCTGGGGCGAGCTGGATCGCGGCTTTGCGCCTGGTGAGTTGTGCGGGCAGATCGCGGCAGCGGTGCAACAAGCCGAAACAGAAGATGAGTTGGGCCGGGTCCTGCGTCGTCAGCGTACGCGCCAGCAGGTGCGCATTATCTGGCGCGATCTGACCCGTCAGGCCGACCTGGTGCAAACCTGTCGCGATTTGTCCGACATGGCCGACGCCAGCATCGACCAGGCCTACCAATGGCTCTACCAGCGCCACTGCGCACAATTCGGCACGCCCACCGGGCGGCGCAGCGGCGAGGCCCAGCACATGGTGATCCTCGGCATGGGCAAGCTCGGCGCGGTGGAGCTGAACCTGTCATCGGACATCGACCTGATCTTCGCTTACCCCGAGGGCGGCGAAACAGTGGGCGTGAAGCGCGCCCTGGATAACCAGGAATTCTTCATTCGTCTTGGTCAAAAACTGATCAAGGCCCTCGATCCGATGACCGTCGACGGATTCGTATTCCGCGTCGATATGCGTTTGCGCCCCTACGGTTCGGCCGGGGCGCTGGTGCTCAGTTTCAATGCGCTGGAGCAGTACTACCAGGATCAGGGACGCGACTGGGAACGCTACGCCATGATCAAGGCGCGGGTGGTGGCCGGCGATCAGGTGGCGGGCGCGCAATTGCTCGATATGCTGCGGCCGTTCGTCTACCGACGTTACCTGGATTTTTCCGCCATCGAAGCGCTGCGCACCATGAAGCAGCTGATCCAGCAGGAAGTGCGTCGCAAAGGTATGGCCGACAATATCAAGCTGGGCTCGGGCGGCATTCGTGAAGTGGAATTCATCGCCCAGGCGTTCCAGTTGATCCATGGCGGCCGCGACCTGAGCCTGCAGCAGCGGCCGTTGCTCAAGGTGCTGGGCACGCTGGAAGGCCAGGGCTACCTGCCGCCGGCGGTGATCGCCGAGTTGCGCAACGGTTATGAATTTCTGCGTTACACCGAACACGCGATCCAGGCGATTGCCGACCGGCAGACCCAAATGCTCCCGGACAGCCCGCAGGACCAGGCCCGTATCGCCTTTATGCTCGGCTTCCCCGATTGGGCGGCGTTTCATGAGCGCCTGATGTACTGGCGAGGTCGGGTCGACTGGCATTTCCGCCAAGTGATTGCCGATCCGGACGAAGAAGATGGCGAAGAAAGCGAGCTGGTCGTAGGCGGGGAATGGTTGCCGCTGTGGGAAGAGTCACAAGATGACGACGCGGCCTGCCGTCAGTTGGCCGACGGCGGCTTCACCGACGCGCCCAAGGCGCTCAAGGCCCTGGCCAGCCTGCGCGGCAGCCCGCAACTGCGCGCCATGCAGCGCCTGGGGCGCGAGCGCCTGGATGCATTTATCCCGCGCCTGCTGGCGCAGGCCGTTGAACACGCCAATCCGGACCTGGTGCTGGAGCGCGTGTTGCCGCTGGTTGAAGCGGTTGCGCGGCGTTCGGCCTACCTGGTGCTGCTTACGGAAAACCCCGACGCCTTGCGTCGCCTGTTGACCCTGTGCGCTGCCAGCCCGTGGATCGCCGAGCAGATCACGCGTTTCCCGTTGTTGCTCGACGAATTGCTCAACGAAGGTCGGCTGTTCAAGCCGCCGTTGGCGCCGGAACTGGCCGCCGAGCTGCGCGAACGCCTTACACGTATCCCCGAAGACGACCTTGAGCAACAGATGGAGGCCCTGCGCCACTTCAAGCTGGCGCACCGCCTGCGCGTGGCCGCTTCGGAAATTGCCGGCAGCCTGCCCTTGATGAAAGTCAGCGACTACCTGACCTGGCTCGCCGAGGCGATCCTGGAGCAAGTACTGGCCCTGGCCTGGCGCCAGACCGTGGCGCGGCACGGTTCGCCGCAGCGGCTGGATGGCACCTTGTGCGATCCTGGGTTCATCATTGTCGGTTATGGAAAAGTCGGCGGCATCGAACTGGGGCATGGTTCGGACCTGGACCTGGTGTTCATCCATGACGGCGACCCGCATGCCGAAACCGATGGCGCCAAGCCGATTGACGGTGCGCAGTTCTTTACGCGCCTGGGCCAGCGCATCATTCATTTGCTGACCACCCAGACCAACTCCGGCCAGTTGTATGAAGTGGACATGCGCCTGCGCCCGTCCGGCGCATCCGGGCTTTTGGTGAGTTCGTTGGGCGCGTTCGATCGCTATCAACACAATGAAGCCTGGACCTGGGAACATCAGGCGTTGGTCCGCGCCCGCGTGCTGGTGGGCAGCCAGGACGTCGGCCAGGCCTTCGAGCAGGTGCGGGCCAGGGTGCTGGGGCGCGAACGTGATCTGGCGAAGCTGCGCCAGGAGGTCAGCGAGATGCGCGCCAAGATGCGTGACAACCTGGGCACCAAGAGCACGGCGGCCGGCACGGGCGCCAATGCGTTCGAAGCCACGGCGCTGTTCGACCTCAAGCAGGACGCCGGAGGTATCGTCGATATTGAATTTATGGTGCAATACGCGGCTTTGGCATGGTCTGCGCAACATCCATCGTTGCTGCGCTACACCGACAATATCCGCATTCTGGAAGGCCTGGAGCAGGTGGGGTTGATGCCCGCCGCCGATGCCCACCTGCTGCGCGAGGTCTATAAGGCCTACCGTTCCGCCGCGCATCGCCAGGCCTTGCAGAACGAGGCCGGTACGGTGGCCGGCGATCAGTTCGTCGATGAACGGCGCCAGGTGATGCGGATCTGGCAGGAGCTGGGTCTGAGCTGAACACATTATTAGGGCGGGGAGGCATAAGCCTCCCCGCATCGTTTGTGGAAACTACATGAATATTCTGATCGTTGGGCCCAGTTGGGTCGGTGACATGGTGATGGCACAGACACTGTTCCAGTGCCTGCGCCTTCGCCATCCAGATTGCCAGATCGACGTGCTCGCCCCTGAGTGGAGTCGGCCGATCCTGGAACGCATGCCCGAAGTGCGCAAGGCCTTGAGCTTTCCGCTCGGCCACGGCGCCCTGGAGCTTGCGACCCGTCGTCGCATCGGCAAATCCCTGGCCGGCCAGTACGACCAGGCGATCCTGCTGCCCAACTCGCTCAAGTCCGCGCTGGTGCCGTACTTTGCCGGCATCCCCAAGCGCACCGGCTGGCGTGGCGAATTTCGCTATGTGCTGCTCAATGATGTGCGTACGTTGGACAAGGTACGCTACCCGCTGATGATCGAACGCTTCATGGCCCTGGCCTATGCGCCCGGTGCCGAGTTGCCCACGCCGTATCCGCGCCCTAACCTGCGGATCGACCCGGTCACCCGCGACGCGGCGCTGGCCAAGTTCGGCCTGAGCCTGGATCGCCCGGTGCTGGCGCTGTGCCCCGGTGCCGAGTTTGGCGAGTCCAAGCGCTGGCCCTCAGAGCATTACGCCAAGGTCGCCGAGATGAAGATCCGCGAAGGCTGGCAGGTGTGGCTGTTCGGCTCGAAGAACGATCACTCGGTGGGCGAAGACATCCGCCAGCGCCTGATTCCGGGCCTGCGCGAAGAGGCGGTGAACCTCAGCGGCGACACCTCGCTGGCCGAGGCGATCGACCTGCTGTCCTGCGCCGATGCGGTGGTGTCCAACGACTCCGGCCTGATGCACGTGGCGGCCGCTTTGAATCGCCCGTTGGTGGCGGTGTACGGCTCCACTTCGCCAGGGTTTACCCCGCCGTTGGCCGATAAGGTTGAAGTGGTGCGCCTGGGCCTGGATTGCAGCCCCTGTTTTGAGCGCACCTGCCGTTTCGGCCACTACAATTGCCTGCGCCAGTTGTTGCCGCAGCCGGTCAGCGAAGCCTTGCAGCGGTTGCAGGGCGACGTGGTCGAGGTTCACTGAGTTGCGGGTACTGGTAGTCAAGACCTCATCCCTGGGCGACGTGATCCACGCCTTACCGGCACTGACCGACGCGGCGCGGGCGATCCCCGGCATTCAATTCGACTGGGTGGTGGAAGAAGGCTTTGCCGAAATTCCCACCTGGCATCCGGCCGTGGACAAGGTGATCCCGGTAGCGATCCGCCGCTGGCGCAAAAACCTCTGGCAGACCTTCAAGAGCGGCGAATGGCGGCGTTTCAAACAGCGCATCCAGTCGACCAAGTACGACCTGGTCATTGACGCTCAAGGTCTGTTCAAAAGTGCCTGGCTGACCCGTTACGTGCGTGCGCCGGTGGCCGGCTTCGACAAGCAGTCCGCACGCGAGCCGATCGCGGCGCGCTTTTATTCCCGGCGCCTGGCGGTGGCCCGCGGGCAGCATGCCGTCGAACGTTTGCGCCAGTTGTTCGCCGTGGCCCTCGGTTATGACTTGCCCAAAGGCTTGGGCGACTACGGCCTGAGGGTCGACAAACTGCTGGGCCTGCCGCCGAAAAAACCGTTCGTGCTGCTCCTGCACGGCACCACCTGGGACACCAAGCACTGGCCCGAAGCCTACTGGCGCGAGCTGGCCGAGCGCATGGGCCGTCTGGGCGTGGACGTAAAGTTGCCATGGGGCAACGCCGCCGAAAAGGCGCGCGCCGAAAGGCTGGCCCAAGGCCTGCCGAACGCCGAAGTGCTGCCCAAGCTGAACCTGGCCGGCGTTGCCCGCGTGCTGGCCGGCGCCCGGGCCTGCGTGGCGGTGGACACCGGCCTGGGGCACTTGGCTGCAGCGTTGGATGTGCCGACCATTTCGCTGTTCGGTCCTACCAATCCGGGGCTTACCGGCGCCTATGGCAAGGCGCAGATTCACCTGGCCAGCGATTGGCCGTGCGCGCCATGCCTGCAGAAACACTGTACCTATCAACCGACGGCCGACGACCTGCGTCGGTTCGACATCACGCGCGAGTCGCCCCTGTGCTTCACGCGCCTGAACCCTGAGCGTGTGGCAAGCCGACTGAGCACGTTGTTACTGGCTGAGGAGCTGCACTGATGCAACTGGCTTTTGTCCTGTACAAATATTTCCCCTTCGGCGGCCTGCAGCGTGACTTCATGCGCATTGCCCTGGAGTGCCAGCAGCGCGGCCACAGGATTCGTGTCTATACGCTGATCTGGGAAGGCGATATTCCGCAAGGTTTCGAAGTGCTGGTGGCGCCCGTGAAGGCGTTGGTCAACCACCGTCGCAATGAAAAGCTGCATGCCTGGATCCAGGCCGACCTGGTCAAGCGCCCGGTGGACCGCGTGGTGGGTTTCAACAAAATGCCGGGGCTGGACCTGTACTTCGCCGCCGACGGCGTATTCGAAGACAAGGCCCAGACCCTGCGCAACCCGATGTACCGCTGGTTCGGGCGCTACAAGCACTTTGCCGAATACGAGCGCGCGGTGTTCGATAAAAACGCCACGACCCGGATCATGGTGCTGTCCGAGCGTCAGCAGCAGCTGTTCACGCAGTACTACGGCACCCAGCCCGAGCGTTTTCACCTGCTGCCGCCGGGCATTTCCCGAGACCGACGCGCGCCGCCGAACGCCGGCGAGATCCGCGCCGAGTTTCGCGCCGAATTCGGCCTGGCCGAGGAAGATTTACTGCTGGTGCAGATCGGTTCTGGCTTCAAGACCAAGGGCGTCGACCGTAGCCTGAAGGCTGTGGCTGCGTTGCCTGCAAAGCTGAAGAAACGCACCCGACTGTTTGTAATCGGCCAGGACGACCCCAAAGTATTCCAACTGCAGAGTGCCGCACTCGGCCTGGGTGACCAGGTGCAGTTCTTCAAGGGGCGCAACGATATTCCGCGTTTCCTGTTGGGCGCGGACTTGCTGATTCACCCTGCTTACAACGAAGCGGCCGGCATGGTGCTGGTCGAAGCGATAGTCGCCGGCCTGCCCGTGCTGGTGAGCCAGGTCTGCGGCTACGCGTTTTATATCGATAAGGCCCAGAGTGGCCGCGTGTTGGACGAGCCGTTCGAGCAGGCCCAGCTCAATCAATACCTGGTGGATATGCTCGACGATCCGCAGGCGCGCGCGACCTGGAGTCGCAATGGCCTGGCTTTCGCCGAGACGGCCGACCTGTTTAGCATGCCGCAGTACGCTGCGGACTTGATTCTGGCGGAGCCAAACCGATGAAGTTGATTCTTGCCGAACCCTTCAAGACCCTGTGGGCCGGACGCGATGCGTTCGCCGAGGTCGAGAAACTGCAAGGCCAGGTGTTCCGCGAGCTGGCCGCCCGTCGTACGTTGCGTACGGTGGTGGAGGGTCAACCCTATTTCGTGAAAATCCATCGCGGTATCGGCTGGGGCGAGATCCTCAAAAACCTGGTCACCGCCAAGTTGCCGGTCCTGGGCGCGGGCCAGGAGTGGCTGGCGATCCAGCGTTTGCATGAGCTGGGCGTGCCCACCATGACCGCCGTGGCATTTGGTGAGAAGGGCAATAATCCGGCTGATCAGCACTCGTTCATCGTTACGCGCGAGCTGACCCCGATTATCAGCCTGGAGGATTTGACCCTCGACTGGCTCAAGCAGCCGCCGGTGCCGGCGATCAAGCACGCCTTGACCGCCGAGCTGGCGCGTACGGTCGGCGCGATGCATCGTGGCGGCGTCAATCACCGTGATTGTTACCTCTGCCACTTCCTGTTGCACACCGACCGACCGATCGCCGTGGATACTCTCAAACTGTCCGTGATCGACCTGCACCGCGCCCAGGTGCGCGCGACGATCCCCATGCGCTGGCGCAACAAGGACCTGGCCGGGCTGTATTACTCCGCCCTGGACATCGGCCTGACCCGGCGCGACAAACTGCGCTTTCTCAAACATTACTTTCAGCAACCGTTGCGCCGGATCCTGGCCGAGCAAGCGGCGCTGCTGGCCGAGTTGGAGCGCATGGCCGCCAAACTCTATGCGCGCAAGCAACGTTACGGGGATGCGCTCTGATGGCGGGCTGGAACCTGGAACCGGCCTACGCCGCCCTGGCGGACGACTTCGGCAGCCTGGAGGCGGTGTTCGCGCTGCAAGGCGAACGGTTGACTCGAGACCCGTTGTCGGAAGTGATCCGGGTTGAGCGTGGCGGGGTCAATTACTACGTCAAGCGTTACTCCGGGGCGGGCAAGGGCTTGCGCCGTTACCTGGGCAAGCCGCGAGTGAAATCCGAATGGCAGAACCTCAAGCGTTTCGCCAAGTGGGGCATCCCTACCGCTGATGTAGTCGCCTGGGGCCTGGATCGCAACGGGCTGGCCTACAACCGTGGGGCGATGATTACCCGCGAATTGCCCAAGACCGAAGACCTGTCGGTTCTGGCCGAACGCAATGATGCGCGGCTCAAGGACCCCCGCTGGGTCGATGCCATCAGCCGGCAGCTCGCCGAATATACGCGCACCATGCACGATCACCGCTTCACCCATAACGATTTGAAGTGGCGCAACCTGCTGGTGGACGATCAGTGCACCCTCTACCTGATCGATTGCCCCAACGGCGATTTCTGGCGCGGTTTCTGGCTCAAGTACCGCATCACCAAGGACCTGGCCTGCCTGGACAAGGTCGCCAAATATCATCTGTCGGCCACCCAGCGCCTGCGTTTCTATATGCAATATCGACAACGCACCCACCTGACGGCGTCCGACAAACAACGAATTCGCCATGTGGTGAAGTTTTTCGAGGGACGTGAATGAGTGACTTCCTGGCGGCTGCCGACCGGGCCTTGCTGGAGCGCAACGGCCTGGCCACGTTCGACGCGTTGTGGGCCAAGCAGCTCGACGCGGTGGACGAGCCGAACACCAGCCGTGGCGGCTGGAGCAGCGTGTTTCGCCTGGAGCTGGAGGGGCAGGGTTACTACCTCAAGCGCCAGAGCAACTACCTGACGCGCAGCCTGCACCGGCCATTCGGCGAGCCGAGTTTCTCCCGCGAGTTTCGCAATATCAGTCGTTACCGCGCCCTGGGGATCCCGGCCTTGCAGGCGGCGTTCTACGGCGAGCGCAAGGTGGCCGGCGAGTATCGCGCCATGCTGTTGACTCGTGCCCTCGACGGCTGGAACGACCTGGAGTCGTTGCTCGAGCAGTGGTCGTCGCTCAGCGATGTCCAGCACCGCGCGATCCTGCGGGCCTGCGGTGAATTGGCGCGCCGGCTGCACGGCGTCGGCCAGGTGCATGGCTGTTTCTACCCCAAGCATATTTTTCTGCAGGCCACCGGCGACGGTTACGCCGCGCAACTGATCGACCTGGAGAAAACCCGTCCATTGCTGTTCGGCTGGCGTGATCGCGTCAAGGATCTGGAGCCTTTGCTGCGCCGGTCCCCGCAGTGGTCCGAGGTGCAGGTGCGTCAACTGTTGGCGGCCTATCTCGAGCAGCCCGAGGACAGCGCGTTGGTCTCGACCTGGCTGCAGCGCCTCACGGCCCGGCGCAGCCATAAGGAGAAGCGCTGATGCGCCTGTCGGAGCTGAAAAACGTCGGCCGCACGCCGAGCCTGCCGTTGACGCTGGAGCTGGCGGACGCCGCCGGCCCTGGGCAGTTGCAACTGTTGAGCCTGCTGCGCGTGTTGCCAGGCCAGCGCTACGTTGGCGCGGCGGTGTGGCGCGGGCGTGCCGTGCTGGCCAAGCTGCTGGTAGGCAGCAAGGCCGCGCGGCATTTCCAGCGTGAGCTCAGCGGCGTTCGTCTGCTGGCCGAACAGGGCCTGACCACGCCGTTGCTGCTGGCGGACGGCCTGCAGGAAGGCGAGGGAGGCTGGTTGCTGTTCGAATTCATAGAGGGCGCACAAAGCCTGGCCGATGCCTGGCAGGCGGTCGAAGGTTTGCCGCCGTTGGCCGACGAACAAACCGCCGTGCTCGCTGAGGCGCTGGGCGCGATCGCACAGATGCACACCAAAGGGCTGTGGCAGGAAGACCTGCACCTGGACAACCTGCTGCGCCAGAGCGGCAAACTGTACCTGATCGACGGTGCCGGGATTCGCGCCGAAGAGCCTGGCAAGCCACTGTCGCGCAACCGTGTGCTGGAAAACCTGGGCGTATTTTTCGCCCAGTTGCCCAAGAATCTTGAGCCGTTCACCGAAGAGTTGCTGGTGTACTACCTGCTGGGCAATGGTGAACACGCCTTGCCCCTGGAGGCCTTGGAAAAACAGGTGCGCAAGGTCAGTGCGTGGCGCTTGAAAGACTATCTGGACAAGGTCGGCCGTGAGTGCACGCTGTTCAGCGTGGAGCGCGGTGCCTTTGGGTTGCGCGCGATCCGTCGCGAGGAGGTGCCGGCGATGCTGCCGGTACTGGAACAGGCCGACGCCCTGCTCGAGCAGGGCCACTTGTACAAGACCGGCGGCGCCGCCAGCGTAGCCAGGGTCGAGGTGGCCGGTCGGCCGCTGGTGATCAAGCGCTACAACATCAAGGGTTTCGCCCATTGGCTCAAGCGCTTCTGGCGCCCAAGCCGCGCCTGGCATTCCTGGCGCGAAGGCAACCGTCTGGCGTTCCTCGGCATCAGCACGCCCAAGCCGCTGGCCGTGCTGGAAAAGCGTTTCCTCTGGCTGCGCAGCCGCGCGTACCTGATCACCGAATACCTGCCGGGGCCGGACATCATCGAGCGCTTCGCGCCCTTCGTTGAACACGGCGACGCACCGGAAAACGAACTGCAGGCGCTGGATCGTCTGTTCGCCGAGTTGATCCGCGAGCGCATCAGTCATGGCGATTTCAAGGGCCACAACCTGTTCTGGCACGAAGACCGCTGGGCGCTGATTGACCTTGACGCGATGTGCCAACACCGCAGCCTGGCCAGCTTCGCCCCGGCCTATGCCAAGGACCGTGCGCGATTTATGCGTAACTGGCCGCAGGACAGCGCGCTGTATCAGCTGATCGATGAGCGTTTGCCCAAGCAGCCCACCTGATCGCTTCGACGCTCAGAATTGATACTCGGCCCCGGCGCCGGCGTACCACGAACGGCCGGGCGCGGCTTCGTAGTAGCGGCCGTTGCCATCGCCGACAATGACCGAGCCCACATACTGCCGGTCCAGCACGTTATCCAGGCGCAAGGTCTGGTGGAAAGTCCAGTGCTCGACCTTCTGTTCCAAGCGCGCCCGCCAGTTGAATACGCTGTACCCCGGCGCGGCGTGCTGCTGGTTGGTGTCTTCGACATAGACCTTGCTGCGGTACAGGCCTTCAATGGCGCTGCTGACCCAGTCCCGCGGTTTCCAGTTCAGCTCGGCAAATAGCGTGGTCTGCGGTACGCCTGGGAGGTAATTGCCTTTATCCACCGGGTTGCCGCCGCCCATGAAGGCGCTGTCGTAGGTGGCTTGCAGGCGGGTGTAGGCGAGGTGGGTGCTCCATTGTTCCGCCAGCTGGCTTTGCAGGCCAAGTTCGAAGCCGCGACGCAGGGTGCGGCCGGCGTTTTGATAGCTGGTGCGCCCGCCCAGGGATTGATTGACCACCAGTTCATCCTCGGTGGTGATCTGGAACACGGCGGCGTTGACCCGCGTGCTCCCCACCTGCGCCTTCAAGCCCACTTCATACTGGGTGCTGTCTGACGGCTTGAGGCCAAAGTTGAAACCTTCGGCGTTACCCGGTGCGTAGGCCAATTCGGCCTGGGTGGGAGTTTCGAAGCCCTTGCCTGCGCTGACGTAGCCGTGCAGGTCGGGGGTGAAGGCGTACATCACGCTCATGGAAGGCGTCGTTTTTCGATAGATCTTGCGTCCGCTGGCGTCGCCATTGCTGAGGAATTGATCGTCGACGTCCATCTCCATGCTGCTATGGCGCACACCTGCTTGCAGGGTCCAGCGATCAAGGGCCCAATTGGCTTGCAGGTAGGGATCAAGGCTGCGCGCCGTGTCGACTTCGTCACGACGTAACTGGCCTTTTACGCCCAGCGTGTTGCCGCTGTAGTTCTGGTAGCCGTGGCGGCTGTCCTGGCTCTGGTCGAAATCCAGCCCGCCGATAATCATCAACTCCCCCGGCGCGCTGTCAATGGGCTGCATCCAGCGCGCGCCGGCGCCGTAGAACTGGCGATCGAATTGCACGACGCCGCCGCCCCGCTCATTGGCGGGCGTGCCTTTGGGGATCGACAGGTACTGAATGACGCTGCGCCGCCCCGTATACGCATTCACCTGCAGCGTCGCGTCACCCACATACCGCTCGTAGTTCATCCCCACTTGCTGGTGGTCGATGCTTTTTCGCGTGTTGTACGTCAGGGCGTTGGCGCTCACTGAGCGTGGATCGGCTTTGTAGGCGGCCCACGTCTGCCCCAGCGGGTCCTGGGTGCCGTTCTGCTCCAGGCTGCTGTAGATCAGTGCCAGCTTGCTGTCATCGTCCGGGTGAAGGTTGAGCTTGGCGAAGGTCTGGTCGCGACGGGCGCTGCTGTGGTCGCGGTAGCCGTCGGTGTCCATGCGCGAGGCATCCAGCACGAAGCCGGCGCCATGGGTGGCGCCTTCTGCGGTGAGGTGGTTCTTGTTCAGGCCGTCGCTGCCCACCAGGGTTTCGGCGCCGATACGCGGCGCGCCTTCGCCTTCACGCGAGAACATCTGAATCACACCCCCGGCGTTGCTGCCGTACAAGGTCGCGGCCGGTCCGCGCAGCACTTCAATGCGTTCGGCGGTATCCAGGTTGAACGTGGCGGCCTGGCCCTGGCCGTCCGGGGTGCTGGCGGGGATGCCGTCGGCAAACAACTTGATCCCGCGTACGCCAAACGCCGAACGGGCGCCAAAGCCACGGGAGGAAATCTGCAGGTCCTGCGCGTAATTCTGACGGTTCTGGACCACCAGTCCGGGCACGCGCGCCAAGGCTTCGGAGGCGTTGATGCCCAGTTGGCCGTCGCTGATCTGGTCGCGGTCGATTGCGTCCACTGAGTAAGGCAGGTCGAAGGTCGGGCTGGCGCTGCGTGAACCGGTGACGACGCTGGGGTCGAGTATCAGGGGCGCGTCTTCCGCGCCTGCGGTGTCACATAGGGCCAACAGGCCGGGCAGCAAGAGGGTGAGGCGGGTGAGGTGGTTCATCAATCGGCCGAATTCCGTGGCGCTTAGGGTGTAAACGCGCAAAAAGGCGCGAGTTTAGTGGCTCGCGCAGCTTTTATCATTTCGGAATCAGCCTACGCTGCAAATCGGCATTCCCACGCCGGGCCTCCAGGGGCGTCGATGTTAGCGTGGCACGCTTCGTTAATGGCAAGCAAAAGGAGCGGTTTGTGAAGACTCTGTCCTGCGTCTTATGGTTGCCTGTGCTGCTGGCGCTGGCCGGTTGCGGCACGATCAACACCGTGTTCCGCCCCGACGCCGTGACCAGCCAGAATCTCAAGGATTCGCGCAGCCACTGCGACAACGTACCGCGCATCTACAGCGGTGTGATCTATGGGTTCTGTACGCTCAATGGCGAGCCCAAGCCTGAAAAAAGCCTGAACGACCAAAGCCTGTCGGACCATGCCGGTAACGCTTTTCCGATCATCGCCATCGAGTTCGTGGCTTCCGGCGTGCTGGACACACTGGCACTGCCTTATACGATCTATCGCCAGAACAAGGATGGCAGCATCGAGATCTACCGCTAGGCCCACTTGCCGCTTGCCGCTAACAGCTTCCCACTGCTTTTAAGCTATAATCCCGCCCTTTAGCTGTTTCCCGCCTGGGCGGGAAGCGCACTTTTTTCAGGCGCAACCCGCCTGCATGCAGACTAAAAGAGGCTAGACCCCTGTGGCATTGACGATTCTTGGCCTGTCCGGCGCCCTTAGCCATGATC
>Ga0182008_10002040_pt1 | contig 12960 bp, 11 predicted proteins | sample Sormic07211129_1_FD_120482 | JGI IMG/M metagenome (GOLD analysis project Ga0182008, IMG submission 120482) | Rhizosphere microbial communities from Sorghum bicolor, Mead, Nebraska, USA - 072115-129_1 metaG | ecosystem: Host-associated > Plants > Roots > Rhizosphere | place: USA: Nebraska...
GGAAGAAGGCGACACCAGCTCAGATAGCTCTTGCATGGCTGCTTGCCCAGAAGCCTTGGATTGTTCCAATTCCAGGCACTCGTAAGCTGGAGCGACTCGAAGAGAACATCGGAGCAGTTGCAGTTGAACTTACGTCTGAGGATTTGCGTGAGATCGATAGCGCCGCTTCACAGATCACAATCCAAGGAGCGCGGTACCCAGAGAACCTGGAAAAAAGGGCCGATCTCTGAGCGACCTTCATGGCACGCAGGGAAATTATTCTTTAAGTATTGGTGAGTACCCAAGATTAAGTTTGGTCTCAGGTCCAGTGGGGTCTACGATTTTATCAAATTCACATCCACACCTACTGGAAATTCGGTAACAAAAAATGCTTAATGATGTACGATTTGATCTACGTTGTGGCATTCGATTTGACCAAATCAATTTACAAACGTCTTAATACACTCCAATGCTTTTGTTGTTAGAATAGATCTTCTGTTCTACATTGGTAGCAGATGATATCAGGATAGCAATGACGATATCAAATGGTATCATGGTAACAAAAGCTAAATCCAATTACGTTCTATCTAATAGTAATAACTAAGGATCGATAATAGCATGTCAAACAATAACAATAACAATACCAATGATCATAATGAAAGAGGACAGCTTGTTTTAGAACTATGCGATCAGGGTAAGGGTACACGTGAGATTGAAGGAGCTAAGAATGTCTCTGAAATTGAGCACAAATACAATAGAGGTGAATTACCAAGCTCCCTATCGAAAAAAGCAGGAGACATTGATGAGGCTTATTCATATCAAAAAGTATTGTAGAAGCGTACAGGCATAGAATACGGGCTGACAATAATAATGTTGATGATAAAGGAGATACTTTTTTGCTTTTGCCTTCCCTTAATCAAAAACCAAGAGCAGCCAAACTTTTCTAAAAAAATGGCCGCAAAGTGATAATACTTGCTTTCGTTTTGGGTTTAGAGGATAACGGTCTTGAAGTTGATAAGTTTAACGCTCCTCTAATGGCATTGTCCGCCTTCAAGAGCAAACCTTCTTACCCCTTGACACTTATTGACAATAAAATGTCGAGATGAAATGAGAGTCGACAAGATTTGAAGTAAAGTCAATCGAACAGACCTCGGCTAGTCAAAAGATATTTTAATTCACAAATAGGACTCTGTTTCTGATTTTCCCAAGTTTTTCTATTTCAACTTCTACTATGTCATTATGCTTTAGATATTTTAAACCTGATGACATAGATAATGCAGTGCCGCTTGGAGTGCCAGTAGATATTATGTCGCCGGGTTCAAGTGTCATGACCTTGCTTAAGCTGTATATGATTTTCTCTACCTTTAAGACAAGGTTCTTTGTGGATGAATCTTGTCTAGTTTCACCGTTTACCTTGGTTGTTATATGAAGATTACAAGGATCAGAAACCTCATCAGTAGTTGTTAGCCATGGTCCGCATGGTCCAAACGTATCAAAGCCCTTTGCTCTACTATATTGCTTGTCAATAAATTGCAAATCACGCGCAGAGACATCATTTAATACAAAATACCCGGCAACATAGTTGATGGCATCATCTTCGTTGGCTTTCCTACATTTTTTGCCTATTGCAAGTGCCAACTCTCCCTCATAATCTAGCTCCTCAACAAAATTTGGACACATAATATCATCCATTGCCCCTATCAGACTTGTCCTCGGCTTTAGATAAATGATAGGTTCTTTGGGAGGATTCTTACCAAACCTCACCCAACTTCCCTGATCATTATAGTTGAAGGCTAAGCATATTATTTTGAAGGATTTCATTATTGGTGGCAGAAAATTGAACTCATTGACTTCATGGCTAAACGATAGTCTGCCTAAATGATGATCTTTTATTTGTTGGACATATCCTGCGAACAGAAATTCTTCTATCTCGGCTGGTAAAATTAAGTCTGTCTGGTCAATTATTTCCTCCCTGGTGATGGCCTTTCTATTTTCATTGACAATCGCAAATGTCTCTTGCCCATATTGCAGAATTCTTGCTATCTTCAATGTACGTCCACAGCATACATAGATATATAGAATATATATAAACGCATTCTTAATTTGCAAATCTCATTCTTTTTTACCAACAATAAAAAATATTTAGATTATTACTACAATAATGTAGTGGGTTGAGTAACTGAACACAGTATTACCACTTTGCCTAACAGGCTATAAGGGAGTATAAAATAGATAGCTGTTGTCCTATAATAATAGCAGTAATGATAGGAAGAGTAGGAAAAAGAAGAAGAAAGTAAACTCGAGTGAATATAACGAATCACTAGTCAAAAGAGAGGAATGAATGTTTGATACCCGGTTTTTTAGCGAATAGACGAGCAGAATTAAAGGAAATGAACAAGGGAAAGGAAAGGGCAACATATCGTTATCCGAATTCCTTGATATTGCTGCTTGCCACCACCGTACACGTCTACCTGCTACTACCATACAGGCAGCTCAGGATTTCTGAAGGTGATGTCAGCGCATATACAGGAGCTAAGAGAAGTACCGGATTACACTATAATGTGGTGGAGGAGAGTAGTAAGAATAAAGATACAAAAGGAACTGAATTCAGAGGTAAATCCGGAAAAAGTAGAGGACCTTATAACAATACCAGTTGATTCTACTGTAAGTGTAACAAACAGAGGAGAATGGATTAGAGACAAATGCAATAAGAGAAGAGGCTTTATCAAAATACATGTGGCGGTTAATATAAAGACAAAGAAAATAGTGTCAATGGATGTGACCAAAGAAGATGTTTTTGATGGTAAAATGTTAAAACCACTGACACGACAGGAGGTGCTACTAATTACATCTTCTTCTTCTTCATGTACGACAATAAACATGGTTGTAGGGATGGATAATATTGTAATTCAATCACTTCTGAAAGCGTCCCTCTATAATGTGTTCATGAGCAAGATGGTGTGACAAGTCAAAGAAGAATAGCTATTATTTCCAGTCGTAGTTATTTGACACATTACAATAATGTAATTACATATAACGTACAACTGAATAAAATATATATAATCATCTCAAGTCGAAGAGCAAGGATTAATAGAAAGATAAAGAAAACTCCTTATTTCCAGATAGTATATTATCCTTGCCTGAAGTAGGATCGGATACAATAATATTTCTTTAAGTTGAAATCCCGTTGTATTAAAGAGGTGGCGTGAATTTCATGAGGCTGCCATTTACCCGTTCGTATGCATATGCTAGTGATAGAATCTTTTCTTCTTTGAATGGCGGCCCTATTATTTGTGCTCCAATTGGCATATTCTCCTTACTAAATCCAACTGGAATGCTAATTGCAGGTAAGCCTGTACTGTCAAATACAATAGTTTGTCTACTCAGGGCTTGATAGATTTGTAATGTTTGGCCACCAATATCCACTGCTTGCTCGTCAAACCCAGGAGCAGTGATAGGAGTCGTTGGCACTATAAGTACATCGAAATTCTTTAGTAGTCTCACGAATTCATTTCTTAGCTCCTTTCTAAATTTATGGGCTCGTATGTAGTCGACTGCAGATACCTCAGTGCCTTTCATCAACATTCTTCGTACATCTTCACCATAGTCCTCTGATCTTGTCTGTAACCATTTCAGGTGAATCTCTGCTGATTCCCCAAGTCTTAATGGTCTCCAAGATTCATAGATTTTGTCTACTTCTCTTATGTGGACATCAAAAACAGAAATGTCCATTGACTTTATAGTATCAATAAATTCAAGGAAAGTCCTTTCTACGTCTGGCTGCAAATAATCGAAAAAGTACTCTTCGGGTATCCCAACAGATATTCTCTTGTTAGAAGTCTCTTCACCTTCAACAATTTTAACGTATTCAGGTACTTTTTTATTTTCAGTATTCGGATCAAGGGGATCCCGACCTGCAATTATCTGCAATACTGCAGCCGCATCCCATGCACTTCTTGTTATACATCCAACATGATCTAGCGAGGGTGCCAAATCAACAATCCCGTATTTGCTGACTCTTCCATATGTAGGCTTAAGGCCAACAACACCACAAAGTGAAGATGGAACCCTGATAGAACCGCTTGTGTCTGTTGCTAAGGAGGCAGGTACCATACCCACTGCTACAGAAACAGCTGAACCTCCACTTGAACCTCCAGATAATTTAGAAGCATTCCATGGATTCCTTGATGACCCGTAATGTGGATTTACATTGGTTATTCCACAAGCAAATTCATGAGTATTATTAGTACCAATTAGAATTGCACCTGCCTTTTTCATTTTTGCAACAGAGGTTGCATCAATTTTTGAAATGTAATCAGACATTATTTTTGAACCTGCAGTACATTTAACTCCCTCTGCACAGATGACATCTTTAATTGAGAATGGAATACCATGCAAGGGACCGATGTAGATTCCTTCCTTGATCTGTTTTTCAGCTATTTTTGCATCTATACGCGCACGTTCCTCAAGAATAGTAATGAAGGCATCTAGAGACGAATCAAATTTGTTGATTCTTTCTAGGCAAGCTTCAACTAGCTCCAATGGAGACAAATCTCCATCTCTTATTCTATCAGACATTGTCTTAATGCTTTCCAGTGTAATCAGGCTAGCCATCAGTCATCACCTTTAAAGGCAGATTTGATACCCTTCACGAATCTACTAGAGTCAGAAACCCAGCCAAAAACCCCTCCCTGCATTTTAATTTGCTTTATTGCAGCCTGATAGTTACCATAATCAGTGGCTCCCGTACCGTCTTTTAGCAGAGTATACCAGTAACCATGATCGTTTGCTTCTCTCATTATAGTATGTACACACACATCAGTAGTAATTCCAGTAATGACCAGGTGAGTTATCCCCAAATTCTTCAAAATTAATGGTAAATTACTCTGCCCAAATCCTCCCTTTCCTGCCTTATCTACTACGTATTCTCCTGGAACTGGATATAAATCATCGATTATATCCCAATTCTTTTCTCCTCTTACTAGCAATCGTCCTAGTCCGCCTTGTGGAATATTGCCTATTCCTACACCGTCTCCAATGATTTTGCTTCGCAGGACTTTGTTATATGGCGCGTCTGAAAGGTCTGGGAGATGTCCTTCCCTAGTATGTATTACTTTTATGTCAGTTTCATTTCTTATTGTGTTTAAGACATGCATGATTGGCTTTATAGGAGCTGAAGTTAGTCCAAGATCATAGCCCATAACGTCAACATAGCCTTTTGGACCGCAAAAATCCACTTGCATATCAATGCTCAAAAATGCCGTTCTGGCTGAGTCAAATTCAACAAAAGCCTTATCACCAAAGCGTGGGCAATCTTCAACTTCTACTTTGAATAGTTTACCCTTCGGAGGACCATATAGCCAATTTGGAAACTCGAAAGTATGCGTTTTTTTGAACTCTTCATAATCTTTTTCAGCTCTATTGAGTACTTCGTCCCTTGCTGCAGAAACAAACTCCTTATTTGGTATCGCGGACTGTGGAAGATTTTTTTTACGATTCATTTTTTACGATTTTCCTCCTAGACGTGATGATGATGAATTGAACCATGGCGCCAATAAACCGACCAATTTGTCTATTTTTGCACTTATATGATCACTGCCGCCTCCTAAACCATTATTGGTGTTGCTGTCAGAGGTTTCCTTTGTCTGTGCACCAACTCCTCCTGTATCTGGCGAAGTTGGAGTATGTGTATCACCCATGGCTCCAGCAGTCCCATAACTAATACCTCCTCCAAGTCCTTTTGCAGTAAGCCTTCCATTCATGAAGTATCCAGTATATTTTGCCACAATTGGATATACTCCAATACCTCCTATCAAGCCACCAGTAACACCTGGCAGATCTGGAGCAGTCAATTGAATTACTACTGCTATCACCAGTCCTGCTCCCAAGCCAATTAGGGCTGGAACATTCATTTTTTTATCAGCTGCAACTAAGTGTTCCTCTAGCGTGTTCTTTCTTGCGACAATCCAGAAATGGCCTATCAAAACTCCACCTACTAATGGTACTAGCGTTCCTATGGTTAGTAGCCATGGAACTATATCATGAATGAAGTTTGTCACAGCAATAGCAGCGCCTACAAACATCACAATCATTGTTACCTTCTTCCATGAGTAATTGATTCGTCCCTTTGAGATGTAATATGTTATGTTCTTGAACCCTTGACCTGCATTATACAAACATCCATCGCAAACTGAACCGTTGCTTGCCAACTGCATAATCATGATTGGTAGTCCAAGAGCTACTGCACTTAATCCAAAGAAAAAGTCAAGCTTTCCTGCTACTGCTGTATAAATTGCACCTATCAGTAGTGTTACCAAATTGCAGACAGGAAATGCAATTGCTGTCACACCCCACGCTTGTTTTGCATTTTTTGTCCACCTGACAAAGTCGCCTGTCATAGTACTGCTAACGATAAAAGTTCCAACCGACGCGGTAAAACCAAGTGCGAATGTCCAAGGTTTACCTACGATTGGTGAAACTAACGGATTTCCGCCTGTGTGTGCAGCCACGACTGTCAATATTGAATATATCATCCATACTTCTAAAGCAGCTACAGTAAAGACGGCAAACTTTCCAAACCACGCCATGGCCCTCATACCGGAGACTGCTAAAAATCCGAAGGCTACGCACCATATGCCGGCCCAAAAACTGGTAGTACCTAAAATTCCTGGAAGAATGTGGTTTCCTACTCCCGCGTTAAAGGACTTGCCGCCATAAAGGCCCACTGTTAGATCTGCAGCCAACCATCCTTGGAAGATGAACCAGCCAGCAACCAATCCCGATATCAAAAGCACAGGAACGACATACCCATATTTTCCAAAGGCTGCTTTACACATCATTGAGAAATTTAATCCTAATTTAGCGCCTCTATGTGCAATTAACCCTGAGTATACGAACAAAAATATTTGCCCAGATATAATAGCGGCATATGCTATCGGCGCACCTAAACCGCCCATTATTTGACTTCCGATAAATATACAAATGTATGCATGGGCAAATCCTGCCCACACCATAGCAGGCTTTAAAAATCCTAGCCTGGCATTTTGGGGAACAGGTTTCTCAGCGTATTCTTCTTTCACTTCGACCATATTACTATTTTCATGTATTTCCTAGATATAAGTAAGAAAGTTAAAATTTTAATAAATTAATATATATCTTTAATTTATTTAACCGTGATATATGTAAATGTTTGTCTTTTATGATACACCCTGAACTTGTATAAAACTTCTTGTAAAATGAAAAAACTGACAAAAAATTTCTATTTTTAATCTGTGAGCGATTCCTATGATTATCCTACAGGTGTCGATTGTTTTATTATGCATAGCTTTCGTTTTAATCAAATGTTGTTTTGCCATCTATCTTGAGCAGAAAAATAGCAGTGTTCTTTTGTTAGGGCCATGATTTTAATTGCACCACTATTTTGATCCTTGATTTTGTATTTGTTTCTGTTTAAGTTTACGCTTCTCCCGGACTGTATATGCTGCTAAGACAATCATGACTGCTACTGCAGTAAATAATATCCACATTTCTCTAAAAGTAAACATATTGATTATCACAACAATCATAGCTACCAACGCGCCTGCGTTCGATATTACATAAGGCCGAGTTTTTTTTGACATCTTTCATTACTCACTTTTTTTCGTGGCTTTACTGCTCTTGCTATTGTTGTTGTGGTGGTGGTACTGTTTTGGTTTTTCCTCATGGAGAGCTTTTTGGATCATAGAAGCGAGCTCTCCTACGACTGTACCAAAGAGTTTTTCACCTAGTTCAGGTGTCGCTTTGGTTGCATCTCTTCCTACTACCCCAGATTTTGAATATTGATCCATTCTATATTCAAAGAATGTTTCAAAGTCGTCCTCATCGACTGCTTGTTTCATGTCTACTAAATCTGGTCTTGCTGCTAATACACACGCTGTTTCAGCAATGTTTGCATGTATGTAAGAAGGAAAAACTGGACAATCCTCCACAAGCTTAGACATAGTTTGGTTTGTTGTTTCCCACCAGTTCAGTACTCTTAGTTGAAGGTCTGGAAAATCATAACGCAGGTTCTCTCTAGCCGAATATATCGGACCCCAGTTCCACATATGACCATTTAAAATCAAGATCTTTCGAATCCTGCTCTTGTAAAGCCATTCTGCAATTTCACAGATCATCCTGATCATAGTTTCGGGTCTGATTGACAATGTTCCTGGAAAGTCACCATGGCTCTGGGAGCAACCGTACATCAGTGGCGGGACTACTGGCACTCCGGTCTTTGCCGAAACCCTCTTTGCTACCTCATAACAATCAATTGTATCAACAGCTAATGGTAAATGTGGACCATGCTGTTCGCACGCAGCTGTTGGAATAATAGCCATCCTCATGGTCTGTGTAAGTTTGTCTACATCCTTCCAACTCATCTCTTCCCATAAGATCGGTTTACCCTCATTTGGAATCATTTGATATTCATTTCCTAAAGTATATGTCCAGATGAAGTTTTTAAGTTTAGTCTATATAAAAGATGCAAGATTACATATATCATAGAATAGAATAATATATCTCATAAACTTGATCGAAAAAAACAGCAAATATCAATGATGACGCTCCAGAACAGAATAGACTTGTTAGACTTTTCGATGAAGGGACGCTGCTTATTATTGCACAACCCTTGGACAGTATTTCGAGATCTCAAAAAGAGATGATTCCCTATATAAGAATACATTAAATATATTAACAGATCCCATGAAACACTACTAAGCGATTTGGGATCTAATGAACTAAACAATTTGACATCAGATAATCGATGATTTTGATTTAACCTCTTCTGCTTGTTCTTGGACTTCCATGACCAAACTTGTTTTTAGTTTATCAAGTTGATGTCTAATATTTTCATCATGCAAACTTATGATTTGACAAGCGAGGATCGCCGCGTTTCTAGCACCATTAACAGACATGGTAGCAACAGGAACACCATTTGGCATCTGTAGCATGGAAAGAATCGAATCTAATCCATCAAGAAAAGATGACCTTAAAGGTACGGCGATTACTGGTAATATTGTAAATGCAGCAATCATCCCGGGTAGATGCGCAGCACCGCTTGCTGTCGCTATAATGACTTCAATACCTCTATCCCTTGCATTCTTGGCGTATTCAATCATTTGTCCCGGCGAGCGATGAGCAGAGATCACAGTTACCTCATATGGCACTCCGAATGATCCTAATGTTTCTATAGATTCATTCATAACTTCTAGATCCTTTTCATTAGGCATTGCTATTGAAACCAATATCTTGTTGTTCATATATTACTCGGTTGTACATAACAGAATATAAGCAATCAAAGTTTAAGCAAAAAGCTTTTGGTAAGAAGTGGTATCAGCGGAGCAAGAACCACGATAGGTCATATATGCAGATAACAAGTCAGACAGTAGTAGAACGTGGAGCTCAAATTGAAGCCCAAGACAATTACCGTACCACCGCGGTGAAAGCTTAATTGCATATGGTATAATGAGAGAATTTAAAAAATACGAGTCACATTAGATATGTATATCCATGCATGATGCCAGAGGCCTCTACTTCACTTGTATGAGCGGTAGCATACGTTATGGATGTTGCATAAATTGCTTCTTGTTTCTAAATAATCGTCTACTTGTAAAAAGAAACGATAATCATAATATTTGGCATGTCCTATCGTTGGATTAGATCTTCCTCTAATGATAAATAGCTTGAGTTATGCATAAGATCTGTTATGATGAGGAAATTGAAAACAAGTAAGGCGAACCGGAGGAATAGATAGTTGGATCTGAGAATAGTCCTTCCTAATGGTTCTAGTATATGGTAGCTCCAGAATCATTTGAGGCTGAGAATGGCAGGAACAGCAACAGTAATAGTTGTAATCAAGTAGCCATAGAAATCATCAAGCTAACAAAACGTTTCGGAAATTTCACCGCCATAGATGACCTCTCCTTAGTAGTGAAATACGGTGAAATCTTTGGTTTGCTGGGTCCAAATGGATCCGGAAAGACTACAACAATTAATATTGTCAGCGGTCTGTCCAAACCTACATCTGGACAAGTAATGGTAATTGGACATGATATTATGAAAGATACGCGGGCAGTACATGCAGCTCTTGGAGCTGTACCCCAGGAGACGGCTCTGTATGAGGAACTCAATGCTTGGACAAACATGTCGCTCCACGCTGATCTATATGGTGTGAGAGGCCCTGATCGTAACAGGCGTATTTCAGAAATGCTCAATTTAGTACAACTATATGACCGCCGTTCCAGTCGTGTGAGTACATTCTCTGGCGGTATGAAGCGTCGTCTGGCTCTTGCACGAGCACTTCTTCATGATCCTTTGCTGCTGTACCTTGATGAGCCAACATTGGGAGTAGATGTTCAGAGCCGCAGAGCTATTTGGAACTATATCCTTGATCTCAAGGAGAAGGAAGGCAAGACTGTTCTCCTCACAACGAACTATCTGGAAGAGGCTAATGCACTATGTGATAGAATTGCTATTATAGATCATGGGAAGCTGGTAGCTCTAGATACACCCATAGAAATGAAACGAAGATATGGTGATACCGTCATGGAGATAGAAACAGCATCATATGTTTCATCACAACTTTTGGAACAGCTCCGGAAAATTAGTGGCATAAGTAGAGTAACTCAAACCGACAAAATACTCAAAATAGCGATGAGTGGGAATGATCTTTCTGCAACAGGAAAGCTCATCACTCTCGTATCCCAGGATAGTATCATCAGGAGAATCGCCCAGCGGGAACCAAATCTGGAAGAAATATTTTTGAGTTTGACTGGGAGTGGCTTGAGAGATTAGAGGGAGGAGGAAAGACAAGTAAGATGCATATACTGAAGATGTCTCCTGCATATAGATTCATAAGCGTTATTTGGGCGATGGCTCTAAAGGATATCAAAAGCACCCTAACTGAACGAGCCTTTATGCTAACAAGTATTATTATTCCAATTAACTTCCTGCTCCTTTTTCTTCTGTTTGCTCTTACAGGCGGTCAAGCACCTACCGCTGTCGTTCTTAAAGATAATGGTCCATATGCGCAGCAATTACTCTCAGCTATGGAGCACTCTCATTCTTTTATTATCCGACAAACTACAGCTTCTGATGCACAGAACCTGATGCAAAAAGGCCAAATTGTGGCTATAGTAACAGTGCCCGCTAACTTTGACGCCGCCTTGAAGCATGGAAGCCAAATAGAGTTACCAGTCGTAGTCAATAACCTAGATGTAGACTTTACAAACGATATACGAAGGGCTGTGCCACTGGCCATAACCTCATTCTACGCGGATGCCTTCCCCAATCAGGTCGTTGTTAGAGCTCATGAAATCGATATATACTCACAAGATACAGGCTATGTTCAGTATTTAGTCGTCAGTCTCATGGTCGTAAGCGTCATGCTCGGTGGATTACTTCAAGCAGGATCAAACGCAGCTAGGGAATATGAGAAAGGGACAATAAAGGAACTGATGCTCGCACCAGCAAATCCTTGGGCTATTCAGGTTGGAAAAATTCTCGGTGCTGTTATACTCAATTCGCTTTCGGTTGCTGTTGTCGTAATAGTGATTGTATTTTTGATTGGGGTTTGGCCGATGCACTGGGGTGAATTACTCGGCTTTGTCCTATTACTCATGATAACATTCGTAGCTGCAGGTGCACTCATAGGTACTCTGATCCGTCGGCGTCAAGCTGTCATCCCGCTTAGCATTGGTCTATCAATTCCAGTCTTTTTTATAAGTGGAGCTTTCGGTCCAGCTATTTGGGGGGATCCAATCACGGCAGCCATAGCCCAGTTACAGCCGGTCTATTACGGTATTGCGGTCTTTCAACATGCATTTCATAATTTTACAACCACCTCTACTGGTCCTAGAGTTGATGCATTCATCTTGATAGGTTTCGCTGCAGTCATGGTGACAGTGAGTGCTATTGCGCTAGGCAGGAGTAGAGGAAGAGGAGTTGCACATTGACCAGGATGATTGGTAGTAACTCCTCCATTATCCCTGTCTTGGCTATTGTACGTAAGGATATTGGAGTTTGGCTACGGCAACCAACATCAATTGCTGCTACTGTTCTTCCAGCAATTGCATTTATGGTTATCTTGTATTTCGGGGCTCAGGCAGTAGGGCGTAACCCAGTGGCGCTAGTTGTACTAGAGAACGGTCCTCATGCTCAAGAACTTGTTAACATTCTCAGTCATTCCGATGCCTTCAAGATCGCCATGATGACCACATCGCCGGAGAAGGCTGAAGAAGCATTGAAGCAACTCAAAGTCGCGGCGGTCATAACAATCCCGAATAACTTTGACGCTGCTTACAATTCTCAAAAGCCAGACCCGGTTACCATTCATATCAACAACCTCAACCTTGATTTCACAAACGACCTTCGTCGTTCTCTCCCAGCTGCCATTACTGTGTTTTATGCTGATAAGACGAGCAGTAATGGAAAAACCAGTCCGATCCAGATCCATGTCAAAGAAACAGACCTGAGAACGCAGGATATAGATCTCCTCAGGTTTGAGCTAGTACCAAATCTGGTACTTCTATTGACCACAGCAGGCATCGTGAATGCAGGACTGGCTACTGCTAGAGAATGGGAGGATTCTACTATCAAGGAACTTCTTCTAGCACCCATTTCTAAAATGAGTCTCATAGTCGGAAAATTACTATCAGGATGGCTTACGACATTACTTATCGCTGCTGTTGTACTTGTGGTAGGTGCTGTTTCGGGTTATCTGAGACCTGAAAGTCCAATTTACTGGATTTCTACGCTGGTGATAGTGCTACTGATAGCACTAGCAAGTGCTGGTCTCGGAGTAGCTATAGGTGCTGCTGCACGCCGGTTCCAGAGGGTTACAGCAATTGGTATCCCTCTGTCTATAGATCTTTTTTTCCTAAGTGGTGGGATTACAGTCGCCGCTTTTCTTCCAACGTGGCTTCAGACGATTGCTCATTTTGTCCCTACATTCTATGGCACTCA
>Ga0182008_10002043_pt1 | contig 12953 bp, 10 predicted proteins | sample Sormic07211129_1_FD_120482 | JGI IMG/M metagenome (GOLD analysis project Ga0182008, IMG submission 120482) | Rhizosphere microbial communities from Sorghum bicolor, Mead, Nebraska, USA - 072115-129_1 metaG | ecosystem: Host-associated > Plants > Roots > Rhizosphere | place: USA: Nebraska...
GCGGCCCCGGCATGCGCATCGGCATGGGCGGCAGCGCCGCCAGCTCGATGGCCACCGGCGCCAACGCGGCCGAGCTCGACTTCGATTCGGTGCAGCGCGGCAACCCCGAGATCGAACGCCGTGCGCAGGAGGTCATCAACCACTGCTGGCAGCAGGGCGCGGCCAACCCGATCCTGGCGATCCACGACGTGGGCGCGGGCGGCCTGAGCAATGCCTTCCCCGAGCTCACCAACGACGCGGGCCGCGGCGCGCGCTTCGACCTGCGCGCGGTGCCGCTGGAAGAGTCGGGCATGGCGCCCAAGGAAATCTGGTGCAACGAGAGCCAGGAGCGCTACGTGCTGGCCATCGCACCCGAGTCGCTCGAACAGTTCAAGGCCTTCTGCGAGCGCGAGCGCTGCCCGTTCTCGGTGGTGGGCGTGGCGACGGAGGCGCGCCAGCTGCTGGTGGCGGACGAGGGCGCAGACGCCCAGCCCGTCGACATGCCGATGGACGTCCTTTTGGGCAAGCCGCCCAAGATGCTGCGCGACGTGAAGACCGTCGCGCGCAAGTTCAAGCCGCTCGACCTGACCGGCGTGTCGCTGCAGAAGGCGGCCATCGACGTGCTCTCGCACCCGACCGTGGCCTCCAAGCGCTTCCTGATCACCATCGGCGACCGCACCGTGGGCGGCCTGAGCCACCGCGACCAGATGGTCGGCCCCTGGCAGGTGCCGGTGGCCGATTGCGCCGTCACGCTGGCCGACTACGCCGGCTTCGCGGGCGAGGCCATGAGCATGGGCGAGCGCACGCCGCTGGCCGCGCTCGACGCGCCGGCCTCGGGCCGCATGGCGGTGGCCGAGGCCATCACCAACCTGCTGGCCGCGCCGATCGAACTCTCGCGCGTCAAGCTCTCGGCCAACTGGATGGCCGCCTGCGGTGAAGCCGGCGAGGACGCCGCGCTCTACGAGACCGTGAAGGCGGTCGGCCTCGAGCTGTGTCCGGCGCTGGGCATCTCGATCCCGGTGGGCAAGGATTCGCTGTCGATGCGCACGCAATGGTCGGACGGCGCCGAGAAGAAGAAGGTCAGCTCGCCGGTGAGCCTGATCGTGACCGCCTTCGCCACGCTGGCCGACGTGCGGGGCACGCTCACGCCGCAATTGAACCGCGACGAGGCCGACACCACGCTGGTGCTGATCGACCTGGGCCGCGGCCAGCACCGCATGGCCGGCAGCATCCTGGCGCAGACCCTGGGCCAGAGCGGCGACACCGTGCCCGACCTCGACCATCCCGAAGACCTGGTGAACCTGGTCAAGGCGGTGAACGCATTGCGCGCCGAGGGCAGGATCCTCGCGCTGCACGACCGCAGCGACGGCGGCCTGTTCGCCGCCGCCTGCGAGATGGCCTTCGCGGGCCAGGTCGGCGTGGCGCTCAACGTCGACATGCTGGTCACCGAAGGCGACGGCATCTCCGACAGCCGCATGGAGACCGGCGACGCCAAGAACTGGGCCCAGCAGGTCAGCGCGCGGCGCGAGGAGCTCACGCTCAAGGCGCTGTTCAGCGAGGAGCTGGGCATGGTGCTGCAGGTGCGCACGGCAGACCGCAACGACGTCATGCAGCTGCTGCGCGCCCACGGCCTGAGCACCCACAGCCATTTCGTCGGCAAGACCCGCCCCGAGGCCTCGGCGCTTGACGTGGGCAAGGGCAAGATCGAAGTCTGGCGCGATGCCAAGTCGGTATTCAGCGCCACCCTGCACGACCTGCACCAGGTCTGGGACTCGGTCAGCTGGAAGATCGCGCGCGAGCGCGACAACCCGGCCTGCGCCGACGCCGAGCATGCCGCGGCCGGCGAGCCCTCGAACCCGGGCCTGCACGTGTTCCTGCCGAACGCACAGCCAGCCGCGCCGGCGATCCTGCAGTCGCGCCCCAAGGTCGCGATCCTGCGCGAGCAGGGCGTCAACTCGCATGTGGAGATGGCCTATGCCTTCAACGAGGCCGGCTTCGAATCCTTCGACGTCCACATGACCGACCTGCAGACCGGCCGTGCCGACCTCGCCGACTTCAAGGGCGTGGTCGCCTGCGGCGGCTTCAGCTACGGCGACACGCTGGGCGCGGGCATCGGCTGGGCACGCAGCATCACCTTCAACCCCCGCCTGTCCGACCAGTTCCAGGCCTTCTTCGGCCGCGCCGACACCTTCGGCCTGGGCGTGTGCAACGGCTGCCAGATGTTCGCCGAACTGGCCGACATCATCCCGGGCGCCGAAGCCTGGCCGCGCTTCACCACCAACCAGAGCGAGCGTTTCGAGGCCCGCCTGGCGATGGTCGAGGTGCTGGAATCACCGAGCATTTTCTTCGGCGGCCTGGCCGGCAGCCGCGTGCCGATCGCGGTGGCGCACGGCGAGGGCTATGCCAACTTCAAGCACCGCGGCGACGCCACGAAGGCCATCGCGGCCATGCGCTATGTCGACAACCACGGGCAGCCCACCGAGCAGTACCCGTTCAACCCGAACGGCAGCGCGGGCGGCCTGACCTCGGTCACGACCGCGGACGGCCGCTTCACCGCGGTCATGCCGCATCCGGAGCGCGTGTTCCGCAACATCCAGATGAGCTGGACCTCGGAAGACAAGAGCGGGCTCAGCCCGTGGATGCAGATCTGGCGCAATGCACGGAAATTCGTCGGCTGAGCCTACGCCGGCTTTCTGAAATTCATGTGCGCTGGCGCACTGCGCGTGCCTGCGGGCAGCCCGATGATCGCGCGATGCTGAATCGCCGTGACTTCGTGGGTGCCCTGGGCGCCGTCCTTCCGCTGGCCGACGCGCTGTCGGCCGAGCCTTTCCGTGCGTTGAAGACATCGCCGCGCATGCCGGTGCTGTTCCTCGGCCATGGCAGCCCGATGAACGCGATCGGCGACAACGCCTACCGGCGCAGCTGGCAGGCGCTGGGCGCGGAATTCGGCCGCAGGTACCCGACGCCGCAACTGATCCTGTGCGTGTCGGCCCACTGGCTCACGCAGGGCGGCTGGTTCCTCACCGCGATGGCGAAGCCCAAGACCCTCCACGACTTCGGCGGCTTCCCGCAGGAACTGTTCGACCAGCAGTTCCCGGCGCCCGGTGCGCCGGCGGCGGCGGCGGAAATCGCGCAGGCCGTGCGCCAGCCCCTGAGCGGCGCGGCCTGGGGCTCGATCGCGGGGAATGGGGCTTCGATCACGGCACCTGGTCGGTGCTCAAGCCCATGTTCCCGCAGGCGCAGATCCCGGTGGTGCAGCTGAGCATGGACTACGGCCGCCCACCGGCCGAGCACGCGATGCTGGGCCGGCAACTCAAGGCCTTGCGCGAGCGCGGCGTGCTGATCGTGGGCAGCGGCAACCTGGTGCACAACCTGCGCGTGACGCGCCGCGGCACGGCGCCCGACCAGGCCTACGACTGGGCCCATGCCTTCGACCGCATCGTGACCGAGCAGCTGGAGAAGGGCGAGCTCGCCGCGCTGCCGCGCTTCCAGTCGCTGGGCGCCGTGGCGCAGCAGGCGCACCCGACACACGAGCACTACCTGCCGCTGCTCTATGCGGCCGGCGCCGTCGATGCCGGCAAGGAAGCGCCGCGCTTCTTCAACGCCGACTTCCAGTCGGCCTCCATCTCGATGCGTTCGGTCGTCTGGGGCTGAGCGCTCACCGCTCGTCCATTAAAAAAAAGCGGCCCGCAGGCCGCTTTTCACATTCCAGGGACACCGCGGAACCGGCTTTGCCGGGCCGCTGGTGTTGCCCCCTGGGGGGAAGGCGAAGCGACACGAAGTGCGCGAGCCCTCGGGGGAGAGCCAGTCACTCGATCTTTGCCTTGGCGCGCAGTTCTTCCTGGTACTTCTGCAGGCGCTGCTGCTGCAGCTGCTGCGTGATCTGCGGCTTGACTTCGTCGATCTTGGGCAGCTCGGCCTGGCGGATGTCGTCGACGCGGATGATGTGGTAGCCGAACTGCGACTTGATCGGGGCCGGCGTGGTCTCGCCCTTGCCCAGCTTGATCATGGCTTCCGAGAACTCGGGCACGAAGCTCGCGGGGTTGGCCCAGTCGAGGTCGCCGCCGTTGGCGCCCGATCCCGGGTCCTTGCTCTGCTTCTTGGCGATGTCCTCGAACTTCGCGCCCTTCTTCAGGTCGGCGATGATCTTCTTGGCCTCGTCCTCGGTTTCCACCAGGATGTGGCGCGCCTTGTATTCCTTGCCGCCGTTGGCCGCCACGAACTTGTCGTACTCGGCCTGCACGTCGGCGTCGGTCACCGGATGGGTCTTGCGGTAGTTGTCGAACAGCGCGCGGATCAGGATGGCCTGGCGGGCGAGTTCGAGCTGGGCGCGGTAGTCGTCGCTGGCGTCCAGGCTCTGCTTTTGCGCTTCCTGCATGAACACTTCGCGCGCGATGACTTCCTCGCGCAGCTGCGGTTCCATCTCCGGCGTCACGGGGCGGCCGGCGGCGGCCAGCTGCTGGGCGAGCACTTCCATGCGGGCCTTGGGCACGGCTTTGCCGTTGACGATCGCCACGTTTTGCGCAAACGCGCCAACGGAAGCTGCGCTCAGCACGAGGGCTGCTGCCAGGGTCTTCAGGGTAGGTTGTTTCATGGGATGGTCCTTAGGACTCGCAGGGTGAGATCGCGCAGAGCGCAGTGGTGAAAGGGGGTGTCTCGTGCCGCCGTAGGAGAGGGCGGTCCGCGAAGAAGGAAATCGTGCGGCTCAGAGCGTTTCGATGGCGATGGCGTGAACGCCCTCGGCGATGAAAAAGTGCAGCGCATCATACACAAGCCGATGCCGCGCCACGCGGGGCTTTCCGGCGAATTCGGGGCTGGCGATGCGGACCCTGAAATGGGTGCCGTAGCCCTCGGCGCCGGCGCCCGCATGGCCCGCGTGCGCGGCGCTTTCGTCGATCACTTCGAGCGTCGTGGGCTGCAGCTTTTCGCGCAGCACCGCGTCCAGTTGGGCGGCGGTGTAGAGCGTCATGCGGCGGGCGTGTCTTCGGACTTCAGGTGGGGCGCGATGTAGAGGCCCTGCGCGATCAGGAACACCACCGGGAAGGCATAGCCCCAGAGCTTGAAGTTGACCCAGGCCTCGGTGCTGAAGTAGAGCGCGACGTAGCCGTTGATGACGGCCATGAACAGGCAGTAGGCGATCCACGCGACGTTGAGATGCGTCCAGATGCGGTGCGGCAGCTGCAGCTGCGCACCCAGCATGGCCTGCAGGACGTTCTTGCGGAAGCCCCACAGCGCCACGGCCAGCGCGATCGCCATCGCGCCGTACAACACGGTCGGCTTCCACTTGATGAAGCGGTCGTCGTGCAGCACCAGCGTCAGCGTGCCGAACAGCAGGATCAGCACCAGCGTGGCCTTCTGCATGGTCTGCAGCTTGCGCTCGATGGCGTAGGTGATGAGCATCTGCAGCACGGTGGCGCCCATCAGCACCGCGGTCGCGACATAGATGTCGGCCAGCTTGTAGGCGCCGAAGAACAGCAGGATGGGGAAGAAGTCGAGGATCAGTTTCATGCGGGGCGGGGAGGCGTCAGTCCTTGCGGGGTTCGAAATCCAGCGACGCCGAATTCATGCAGTAGCGTAACCCGGTCGGCGTGGGGCCGTCCGGGAACACGTGGCCGAGGTGGGCGCCGCACTGGGTGCAGACGTTCTCGGTGCGCACCATGCCGTGCGAGCGATCGACGATGTTGGTGATGGCGCCGGGAACGGCTTCTTCCGAGAAGCTGGGCCAGCCGCAGCCGGCGTCGAACTTGGTCGCGGCCTCGAACAGCTTGGCGCCGCAGCACACGCAGTGGTAGGTGCCGTCCTCCCAGTGGGCTTCGTACTTGCCGGTGAACGGGCGCTCGGTCGCGGCATGGCGCGTGACCTCGAAGGCGGCGCGCTCGGCGCCCTTCTCGGCCAGCAGCGCCTTCCATTCGGCATCGGTCTTCTGGATCTTGGGGGTGGAAGAGGAGGTCATGAGGAGCAGCTGATTTCGATCGTGGAGGCCCAGTCGGGCGGGAAACCGGCATGGGCGTCGTGGCCGGCGTGTTCTTCAAATGGGGTTTCGAGCAGTTTCAGCAAGGTGGCGACGCCCGAGAAGTCCTTGGCCGCGGCCGCTTCGATCGCCTGCTGGCCCAGGTGGTTCCGCAGCACGAACTTCGGGTTGACCGCGTGCATCGCCGCGCCGGCCGCGGCCGAGGGCAGGCCGCCATGCCGTGGCGTGAAGGTGGCGAGCCAGGCGTCGATGCCCGCGGGGTCGATGAACAGGTCGCGCACCGGCTGCAGGTCGCCCGTGGCCACGGCCTCGGACAGCCGGCGCCAGAAGATCGTCCAGTCGGTCCGCTCGGCCGCCAGCACGCGCAGCACGCCGTCGACCAGCGGCCGGTCGGCTTCACCGGCATCGGAAAGACCCAGCTTGGCGCCCATGCGGGCGTCGAATTCACGCGGAAAGACCGTCTTGTACGACGCGAGCGCGGCGATCGCCAGTTCCTGGTCGCCGATCAGCGGCAGCAGCGCCTGGGCCAGGCAGAACAGGTTCCAGTAGGCCACGTTGGGCTGCTGGTTGAAGGCGTAGCGGCCCTGCGTGTCGCTGTGGTTGCAGATATGGGCCGGGTCGAAGCCGTCGAGGAACTGGAACGGGCCGTAGTCGATGGTGAGCCCGAGGATGCTCATGTTGTCGGTGTTCATCACGCCGTGGCAGAAGCCCACCGCCTGCCACCGGGCCAGCAGCGCGGCGGTGCGCTCGCTCACGGCCTCGAGGAAGGCCGCGTAGGCGTTGCCGCCGAAGCGCTCGGTGTGGCGGCAGGCCGGGTAGTGACGGTCGATCACATGGTCGGCCAGCGCGCGCAGCTCGTCGATGCGATCGGCGGCCGCGAAATGCTCGAAATGGCCGAAGCGGATGAAGCTGGGCGCGACCCGCGCCACCACGGCGGCGGTCTCCAACTCTTCACGGCGCACGGGTTGGTCTGAGCCGGTCACGCTGAGCGCGCGGGTGGTCGGGATGCCCAGGCCGTGCATGGCTTCGCTGCAGAGGAATTCGCGGATGCTCGAGCGCAGCACGGCGCGGCCGTCGCCGCCGCGCGAGTAGGGCGTGCGGCCGGCGCCCTTGAGCTGGATCTCCAGGCCGCCCTCGGTCTCGCCGATCGCGATCGCGCGGCCGTCGCCCAGCTGGCCGGCCCAGACGCCGAACTGGTGGCCGCTGTAGACCGTGGCGTAGGGCTGGGTGCCGGCGATCGGCAGGCTGCCGGTCAGGGCCGCGAGGGTGCTGTCCGACTGCCGCCAGCCGGCGGGCAGGCCGAGCATGCGCGCCACCGCATCGCTGTGGCCGACCCAGTAGGGCGCGGGCAGCGGGGTGGGGCGCAGGGCGGTGAAAAAGGCGGGGCCCAGGGTGGTGAAGCCGGGTTTCCAGCGCAATCCCAGGTCGGCAAGGTCGAGGTCTTCGGCAAGCAGGCTCATGCCCGGATTGTCCGGCAGAGCGTGAAACCCTGGGCCGGGACCGGTCAGCGGCTCAATGGCTCAGCGAAGGCGTGTGCCAGATCCGCGCCCGGTACTGGGCGGGCGGCAGGCCGAACCAGCGCTTGCAGGCCCGGAAGAAGTTGCTGCTGTCGACGAAGCCCAGCAGGTCGGCCACGTCGGTCAGCGTGTGGCGGTCTTCGGCCAGGTACTGCTGCGCGAGTTCGCGGCGCGTGCGGTCGAGCAGCGACTGGTAGGACACCGATTCCTCCTGCAGCCGGCGCTGCAGCGTGCGTTCGGCCAGCCCCAGGCCGGCGGCCACGTCCTGGCGGCGCGGCTCGCCCTGCTGCAGCCGGCGCGCGATCTCGGCGCACACCAGGGTGCTGGTGGTGGTCTGGCCCAGCAGGCTCAGCTGGTCGTCGAGCAGGTTTTCCTGCATCTGGCCCAGCGCCGGATGGTGGGTGGGCAGCGGCATGGTCATGTCGGATTCCGACAGCAGCATGCGGTTGGCGACCGCGTTGAAACCGACCTCGCAGCCGAAGGCCTCGCGGTGCAGCCGGTCGCTGGGCGGCGTGGGGTAGACGAATTCCATGGCCAGCGGCTGCAGTTCGCGCCGCGTGAGCCACTGGCATTGCATCAGCGTGGTCAGCAGCGCGTACTCGACCCGCTGGCGCGGGATCGGCAGGCTGCCGCCGTTGTGCGACATCACCAGCCAGCAGCCGCGCGTGTCGGATTGCAGCGAGAAGGCGGTGGCGTCGGAGATCACCGCCATGTAGCGGGCCAGCCGCGCCAGCGCCGCGCCCAGGTCGGGGCTGCAGGCCATCGCATGGCCGACCGTGCCCAGCTTGCTGTGGGTGGCGGCGAGGTCGCGGTGCAGGCCCAGCGTGGTCTTGCCGGCGCGCGCCAGCGCGAGCTGCCACAGCACGGTGATCTCGTCGACCGGGATGCGGGCGTTCTGGCGCAGCAGCGAGTCGGGCTCGAAACCCGCATCGCGCAGCAGCGAGGGCACGTCCAGTCCCTCGGCTTCGAACATCGACAGCACGCCCTCGAGCCAGGCGGCCGAGCTGGTGCGCAGTTCCGGCTGTTGCGCGCAGCCGGGACGGCGCGTCGGGCGGCGCGGATGGCGAGAGATGGGGGCTCCTGAAGTCATTGCTTTGGCTCGCTTGCGATAGCGGGGAAAACGGCGACCGTTCCTAGAATTTTGACGGGTTCGATGGCTTCGCAGTATGGGTCACCGGACACCGATCCAGAAATTCCGATTAACCCGGTGTGGATACAACAAGAATGAACGAGACAAAAAAGACAACGGCGGGCGCACGCGCGCTCGCTTCGAGCCTGGCGGCGACGGCCTGCCTGGTCCTGGCCGCCTGCGGCGGTTCCGGCGGCTCGTCGCAGGCCGCGCCGACGACCCCGCCCACCACGCCCCCGACCGTCGAACCGCCTCCCGTGGTCGACGGCCCCATGGTGCGCCAGACCACGGCCGGCAAGATCGAGGGCGTGGACGACAGTGCCCGCACCGGCACCTGGTCCTGGAAGGGCGTGCCCTTCGCCAAGCCGCCGGTCAGCGCCCTGCGCTGGCGCGCGCCGGTCGAGCCCGAAGCCTGGAGCGGCATCCGCCCGGCCGCCAAATTCGGCAATGCCTGCCTGCAGCTCGGCCGGCTGTTCGGCCCGGGCGAGAACAACACCTACGACGCGACCATCGGCGCCACGCTGGGCCAGCCGGTGGGCAGCGAGGACTGCCTCTACGTCAACGTCTGGCGCCCAGCCACCACCGACCAGAAGCTGCCGGTGCTGCTGTTCGTCCACGGCGGCAGCAACATCTCGGGCTACACGGCCGACCCGCTGTATGACGGCGCGGCGCTGGCCAAGGCCGCCAACGCGGTGGTGATCACCACCAACTACCGGCTCGGCCTGCTGGGCTTCCTGAACGTGCCGCAGCTGCGCCCCGGCGGCACGGCGGGCGACGACTCGGGCAACTTCGCGCTGCTCGACATCCTGGCGGCGCTGCGCTACATCCAGGCCAACGCCGCGGCCTTCGGCGGCGATGCGGGCAACGTCACGCTGTCGGGCGAGTCCGCCGGCGCCACCAACCTGCTGGCGCTCATGACCTCGCCGATGGCCAAGGGGCTGTTCCACAAGGTCTTCGAGATGAGCGGCGGGATCTCGCTGGCGAGCAACCTGCCGGCCGGCACGCTGCCCACGCTGACGCCGGCCTCGACGAAGCAGGGCGAGACCCTGCTCGAGAAGCTGCTGGTCGCCGACGGCACCGCGGTCGACGCCGCGGCCGCGCGCACCTACCTCGCCACCCGCACCCCGGCCCAGGTGGCCGACTACCTGCGCGCCCAGGACGGCAAGGCGCTGCTGCGCGTGGTCCAGGCCGCGGGCCTGAACAGCGCCAACCCGATTCCCGACGGCCAGGTGATTCCGACCGATCCGATCGGCGCCATCAACGCCGGCCACTACATCCAAGTGCCGGCCCTGACGGGCAACACGCGCGACGAAGGCAAGCTGTTCGCGGGCCTGCTCGGTTCGCTCGGCATCCCGGGCTTCAAGGCGGGCTGGATCGTCGACGATGCCAAGCGCTTCAAGATGATGTTCGACTACAACCCCGATGCGGCGCCCACGCTCACCGTGGAAGACATCATCGACCCTTCCTACCTGCCGGTAGACAAGCCGGGGACGGGCTACAACGCGGCCACCGGCCTGATCACGCGCAGCCTGTTCGAGGCCAACCGCGACAACCTGCTGGGCGCGATGCGGAAGCACCAGTCGAACATCTGGCATTACCGCTTCGACTGGGACAAGGCCCCGGCGCCCTGGAACGATGTCTACGGCGCGGCCCATGCCTTCGACCTGGCCTTCGTCTTCGGCAATTTCGGCCCGGCCCTGCTCACCAACGCCGAGTTCAGCCAGGCCAACAAGCCCGGGCGGATCGCGCTGTCGAACGCGGTGATGGCCAGCGTCGGCGCCTTCATGCGCAACGGCGACCCGAACACGCCGGCGCTGGGTGCGAACTGGGCGCCCTGGCCCGCGCAGCTGCTGCTGGACGCGACGCCCACCGCGGCCCGGATCACGGCGCAGCCGTGAAGACGATTCATCACATTTGAGTGCGGGTTTGTGTCATTGTGGAAGCGGCGAAAGCTTGCGTGAATCTGCGGTCGGTAAGCTTTTCAAAGTTATTTCACACAGGAGTTTGTAGATGCTGGGTTTGATGCAAGACCAACCGTTGTTGATTTCGTCCCTGATCGAATTCGCCGAACGTCATCACGGCGACGGCGAAATCGTGTCGCGGCGGGTCGAAGGCGACATCCACCGCTACAGCTGGGCCGACGTGGCCCGGCGTTCGCGCCAGGTGGCGAACGCGCTGGACAGCGAGAGCCTGCTGTTCAGCGACCGTGTCGCCACCTTGGCCTGGAACGGCTACCGCCACCTGGAGCTCTACTACGGGGTTTCGGGTTCGGGCCGCGTGCTGCACACCATCAACCCGCGCCTGCACCCCGAGCAGATCGCCTGGATCGCCAACCATGCCGAAGACCAGATCCTGTGCTTCGACCTGAGCTTCCTGCCGCTGGTGCAGGCGGTGCATGCCAAGTGCGCCACGGTGAAGAAGTGGATCGCGCTGTGCGACGCCGACAAGCTGCCGGCCGACAGCGGCATCCCCGGCCTGGTGAGCTACGAGGCCTGGATCGGCGGCCAGTCCACCGACTACGCCTGGCCCAGCTTCGACGAGAACTCGGCCTCGAGCATGTGCTACACCAGCGGCACCACGGGCAACCCCAAGGCCGCGCTCTACAGCCATCGCTCGACCATCCTGCATGCCTACGCGGCCGCCTTGCCCGACGTCATGGGCCTGTCGGCGCGCGATTCGGTGCTGCCGGTGGTGCCGATGTTCCACGTCAACGCCTGGGGCATCCCGTACTCGGCCGCGCTGACCGGCGCCAAGGTGGTCTTCCCCGGCCCGGCGCTCGACGGCAAGTCGGTCTATGAACTGATCGAGGCCGAGAAGGTCACTTACGCCGCCGGCGTGCCCACCGTCTGGCAGATGCTGCTCACGCACATGAAGCCCGCGGGCCTGCGCTTCTCGACGCTCAAGCGCACGGTGATCGGCGGCTCGGCCTGCCCGCCGGCCATGATCCATGCCTTCCAGCAGGACTACGGCGTCGAAGTGCTGCACGCCTGGGGCATGACCGAGATGAGCCCGCTGGGCACGCTCTGCACGCTCAAGAACAAGCACCTGGCGATGCCGGCCGAGGCGCAGGACGCGATCCGCCTCAAGCAGGGCCGGGCGATCTTCGGCGTCGACATGAAGATCGTCGACGGCGACGGCAAGGAACTGCCCTGGGACGGCAAGGCCTACGGCGACCTGCTGGTCAAGGGGCCGTGGATCGTCAAGGAGTACTTCAAGGCCGAAGGCGGCGACCCGCTGGTGCCCGACGCGCAGGGCCGCGGCTGGTTCCCCACGGGCGACGTGGCGACGATCGACGCCGACGGCTTCCTGCAGATCACCGACCGCAGCAAGGACGTGATCAAGTCCGGCGGCGAATGGATCAGCTCGATCGACATCGAGAACATCGCGGTCGCGCATCCGGCGATCGCCATGGCGGCCTGCATCGGCGTGTTCCATCCCAAGTGGGACGAGCGGCCGGTGGTGGCGGTGGTCAAGCGCCCCGGTGCCGAGGTCACGCGCGAGGAGCTGATCAAGTTCTACGAAGGCAAGACCGCCAAGTGGCAGATCCCCGACGACGTGATCTTCGTCGAGGCGATCCCGATCGGCGCCACCGGCAAGATCCTGAAGACCAAGCTGCGCGAGCAGCTCAAGGGCTACAAGCTGCCCGGACTCTGAAACCCTGTCGGCGCGGCTTTCCTACCGCAGGGTAGGTCGGCCGTGCCACCGGCCCCGCGCGGGCAGTGGCCTGAACCCTTGCCCGCGACTCTTTTCCGTTCCATTCCATCGCAGGAGACAAAGCAGTCATGAAGTTCCCGTTGCAGGCCGTCGCAGCCGTCGTTCTCGTATCCGCCGCCGCAGGCGCATTCGCCCAGAAGGGCGAGACGGTCAAGATCGCCTGGCTCGACCCGCTGTCCGGCCTGATGGCCGCCGTGGGCACCAACCAGCTCAAGACCACGCAGTACTTCGCCGAGGAGTTCAACAGGAAGAACCTCTCGGGCGTGAAGTTCGAGATCGTCGCCATCGACAACAAGCTGAGCCCCCAGGAAACCACCAGCGCGCTGCGCTCGGCCATGGACCAGGGCGCCCGCTACGTGATGCAGGGCAACGGCTCGGGTCCGGCACTGGCGATCATGGACGCGATCGAGAAGAACAACGCGCGCAATCCGGGCAAGGAAATGCTCTACATGAACTACGCGGCGGTCGACCCCGACCTGACCAACGCCAAGTGCAGCTACTGGCACTTCCGCGTCGACGCCGACACGTCCATGAAGATGGAAGCGCTGACCACCTTCATGAAGGACCAGGCCGACATCAAGAAGGTCTACCTGATCAACCAGAACTACGCGCACGGCCAGCAGGTCTCCAAGTACGCCAAGGA
>Ga0182008_10002046_pt1 | contig 12931 bp, 16 predicted proteins | sample Sormic07211129_1_FD_120482 | JGI IMG/M metagenome (GOLD analysis project Ga0182008, IMG submission 120482) | Rhizosphere microbial communities from Sorghum bicolor, Mead, Nebraska, USA - 072115-129_1 metaG | ecosystem: Host-associated > Plants > Roots > Rhizosphere | place: USA: Nebraska...
AGGTAACGAAGTAGCCGCCGATGGCTCGGATCGTCTGCAAGGCAACACCGTCGCTGCCGATGGTTCCGACCGCCTGAAAGGTAACGAAGTAGCCGCCGATGGCTCGGATCGTCTGCAAGGCAATACCGTTGCATAATCAATCGCAACATCGCGGTACCCAGCAAAAAGCCCGGCCTGATCAGCCGGGCTTTTTCGTGTGCGGCATCATGCGATCGATGGGAACTTCTTGCGGTACGCCGCCGGCAACAAGCCCACGTGCTGGCGCAAGAGCCTGCGGAACGAGTTTCCATCTTCGTAGCCCACGGCGTAGGTGATGCTGTCCAGGATCATGCGGGTGGATTCCAGCAACTGGGTGGTGATGCGCGGCCTGTTCCGTGCAGCGAAAGGTACGGTGCCACCCGGCGAATTTGCCCGCGAACTGGGGTTGTCGGAACAGTCGATGCAAATGCCTTCGTGGCTGACGGAGTGGTCACAAAGTTGCGACGGCATGAGCCTTCATCTGCGGGACGAAGAGGCGCCGCGTGCTCGACAGGCACAGGCCGTAGAATGACAGTCGCGGGGGTGCACTTTATCCTGTCGCTCCATCCACTGCCCGGAGACACCTGTGCCCCCCTTCACTGCCCGCGATGTTTACCAGCAATTGCGCGACGCTGCCCTGGGCCTGCGCTCGCTCCAGCGTCTTGATGAACAATCTGAGCCTGGCATGGTGCAGGTCGATATCGATGGCTGGCGTTTGAGCCTTGATATCGACGCTGGTCGCCTGCGCCACTGCCTCGGCTGCCAGAGTGCGGACGGGCGGATTTTCGATGGAGGGCAACGTTTCGGCACCGATCCGGTGAGCTTGCTCAGCACCTGGGAACTGACGCAGATCGAGCAGTTACTGGCCGCGGCTGTAACAGATTGATTACACCATTGAGCTTCGTACCAACGTCTGTGCTGTGATACATAAGACCTGATGCGCATCCCATGCCCAAGAGGTTTGCTTATGTTCCACTGCCCACGCTTGCCGCAACTGCTGAGCGGCGCCCTGCTCGGCTTGGTCGCCGCAGCTGCTCACGCTGCCCCTTCCCCTGCCCCCGATGCCCTGCAACCGTTACTGGCAACCATCAATGAGCGCCTGAATATTGCCGATCAGGTGGCGCTGACCAAGTGGGACAGTGGCAAGCCAATCCAGGATACAGCCCGCGAAGCGCAAGTCATTGCCAACGCCCGCAAGCAGGCGGTTCAGCAAAAACTTGACCCGGACGAAGCGGCCGAATTGGTTGCGGCGCAGATCGAAGCCAACAAACTGGTGCAGTATGGGCTGCTCGCTGTCTGGCAAGCCGCCCGCAAGGCACCCGACGTGCCACGGCCCGACCTGAGTCAAATCCGGCCAAAACTGGATATGCTGCAAGTCCGCCTGTTGCAGCAATACGCCGATTTCATGCCCTATCGCGTCGACCCGGAATGCCCTAACTGGCTGGCCGAACATCGCGCCAGCCTGATCAAGGATGCCCTGCATGGCCAGGCATTGATTCGCGCAACCGGTGAGTTGTGCGTGACGGATCAATGACCGCATCCATTGACTGCGTCGATAGTCACCATTGATTCAATGAAGTTCTCTTAAAAACTGCACGGCGTAACATTGGCTCCATACCAACCAACAACACCCCGGAGCACACGATCATGAAACGCCAAACCATCCTCAGCATCGCTTTCTCGGTTTTCGCAATCAACGCATTTGCCGCGACCTCTGTTCAACCTGTAGTCGCTGAAGGCGGCTCGGATCGACTGATTGAAAATCGTGTGGCTGAAGGGGGTTCGGATCGTCTGATCCAGAATCGTGTCGCAGAAGGCGGTTCCGATCGCCTGATCGAAAACCGCGTCGCCGCCGATGGTTCCGATCGCCTGCAAGGCAACACCGTCGCTGCCGATGGCTCCGACCGCCTGCAAGGCAACACCGTCGCTGCCGATGGTTCCGACCGCCTGAATGGCAACACCGTCGCCTAAATAAATAGCTACACCGCAACAGCCAAAAAAGCCCGGCCTGATCAGCCGGGCTTTTTCGTGCACGTTGAAAAAGGGACTTTCGCCCATGGCAATTTCCTGCACGAGATCGAGCCCCATCCCATACAAAACAAGGATCAGGCTGATATTCAAAACGAGCGGTAACCGTTGAAATATCGGTTTGGGAACTCAGCCGGGAGACACGCTTTCAACCACCCATCATGCTGCAGTTGACCCTGAACCCCCTGCTCAACCAGAATGCCGGAGGTAGCGCTGATGTAGCTACAAATTAATAATGAGGTTACTGCCATGGGTGCATTACTGAAAACGACTGACGTGCGTTGCCGTATTGATGAGGATTTGAAAGCACGAGCTACCGAAGTTTTGAGTGCGTGCGGCTTGAGCATCAGTGACGCCATGCGTCTTTTTCTTCGTCAGGTTGTCGCGACTCAGGGACTACCGTTTGAAGTTCGCGTCCCTTCCGAGAAAACGGCTCGCGCCATGATGGAAGCACGCGAAATTCGTCAGCGGTTCGGCTCGATAGACGAAATGCTGAGGGATGTTGATGGCGAAACCGGAGAAAAAACAAAAACGCGCTGAACTGCCAAAGCAGTGTGCACAGACCTCGGAGTTCAAGAAGTCGTGGGAACGCTACAAGCGTGCAGGCCGACGCAATATGAATGAGGTTCGTCAGGTAATGGTCATGCTTTTCTTGGGAGAGCCGTTACCAGCAAACTACCTTGATCACGCGTTGTCGGGAGATTGGAGCGGTTTTCGAGAATGCCATATGGGTGGTGACTTCTTGCTGATCTATCAGCACACACGCCCCGACCTGCTCACATTTGTCGACCTCGGCAGTCACTCCGAACTGTTCAAATAACGCCGAACACCAGCAAAAAACACCAAGCCTCGATTGATTCGGGGCTTTTTCGTGGGCGGTTTTTAAGCGAACCTATGCCTCCTTTCTGCGGATCTCTCCCATGAGCAAGACCGAAGCGCTGGCCAAAATCATGCTCGGCCCCGTATTGCTGATGCAGGGTGCGTACACGCGGCGGGTTACGCCGAAACTGCCCGAAGCCGAGGGGGAGCGCCAGGGTATGGCGGGCAGTGGTGAGGTCCTGCGCCTGTTGATACTGGGCGACAGTGCCGCCGCGGGTGTCGGGGCGTCGACCCAGGCCGAGGCCTTGAGCGGGCAACTGGTCAGTCGCTTGGCCAGGGATTACCAGGTGAGATGGAGCCTCTGGGCACGTTCGGGTCTGGACTCGCAGGCGTTACTTGAAATGCTTGAGCAGCAGCCACCGCAGGTCTTTGATGTAGTGCTGCTGTCGATTGGGGTCAACGATGTCACCAGTACACTGACGGTTGATCAGTGGATCGCCCGGCAACAACAGTTATTGGCTGTGCTGCGCGGCCGATTCGCAGCCAGGCAGATCGTGATGTCCCCTGTCCCGCCCATGCATCTGTTTCCTGCGCTGCCGCAACCGCTGCGCTGGTATCTGGGCAATCGGGCGGCGCGTTTCAATACACGCCTGGCGCAACTGGCAAGCCGCGAAGATCACTGTACGATGCTGACAACCGACCTGGCCCCCGTGGCCGGTTCGATGGCGCGGGACGGTTTTCATCCGGGGCCGGCCATCTACAGCCTCTGGGCAGATGACGCCGCGCAGGTCATTGCCCGCCAACTGGGTAAACCCGCATCAGGCAAGCTTTGAACAACAACAAAAAAACAGGAGTTGAATATGTCTGAACTGCAACTGCACCCCAAAGCCGCGGAGTCCTTGAGCCTGTGGCACGCGATGATCCGCACTGGCGATTTGAAATCCTTGCCGACGTTGCTGGATCCGCAAGCGGTGTTCCGTTCACCGATGGCGCACACACCGTATCCGGGCGCGCCGGTGGTATCGATGATCCTGAACACGGTGTCCCAGGTGTTCGAAGACTTTACCTATCACCGTGAACTGGCGACCGCCGACGGCTTGAATGTCATCCTCGAGTTCAGCGCCAGGGTCGGCGAGAAACAGCTCAAGGGCATCGACATGATCCGCTTCAACGAGCAGGGGAAAATCGTCGATTTCGAAGTGATGGTTCGTCCGCTCAGCGGCTTGCAGGCACTGGGTGAAGAAATGGGCCGACGCCTCGGTGCCTATCTGGCCGCCAGCAAGGCCTGATCGCTGCGCAACGCCGGTCGGGCCTTGGGCACCACCTGCAACTCGACCGGCTCACAGAGAAACGCACTGCAGCGCGAACGTAACCAGCGCTGGCCTGAATCCGCGTGCGCTGCTGCGCGCCAGACCATCGACAACTCATGTACCGGCAGGTGCAGCGGTGCCGGCTCAGCCCGCATGCCCGCCACCGATGCCATCGCCTTGGCCACGTAATCCGGCACGATGGCCAGCATGTCGCTTTGCGCCAGCAACCCCGGCAACGCACTGAACTGTGCAACGGTCAACACCACCTTGCGCTGTCGGCCCAGCAGGCTCAGGGCGTGGTCGGTATCATCCGTGGCATTGCCCATGGACGACACCACGACATGCGGGCGCCGACAGAACTCGTCCAGGGCCAACGGTCCAGGCCGAGTGTCAAAACGCAGCAGCGTCGGGCGAATCTGCCGCAGCCCCTTGCGTCGCGCACTGGCCGGCAGGTCGAGGGTATGGCTGATGCCCATGGAGATGTCGCCGTTCACCAGCCTCTGCGACATCTGCTGTTGATCGACCCGAAGCATGATCAATTTGATGTTCGGTGCCTCGATACGCAGCTGGCGCAACAGCCGTGGCAGCAACGCATATTCGACATCGTCGGACAGTCCGATGTGAAACGTCGTATCGCTGGTGCGTGGATCGAACGACTGGCAACGGCTCAACGCAGCGGCGATGCCGTCCAGCGCCGGCGCCAGGTTGGCAAAGATTTCCTCGGCCCGCGCAGTCGGCTCCATCACCCGCCCGCAACGAATGAACAGCGGGTCATCGAACAACACGCGCAAACGGCCCAGGGCACCGCTGATGGTGGGTTGCCCAAGGAAAAGCTTTTCGCCGACGCGACTGACATTTCGCTCATGCATCATCGTTTCGAAAACCACCAGCAGGTTGATGTCGGCACGACGCAGGTCATTTCTGTTCATGAGGTTCGCTACCCGGCACACGGCCATTGAGTTCGGGAAGGTGCCTGTACAGGTTATGAGTGTGGTGGCGGAACGTCTGTCGTACATGGGGACAAAACGATCATGCATTAGGTGAGTGTGCTGATACTTCGGTATAGCGCCCTGTAAAAAGCGCATTTAAATGAATGACTTGCCTATGCCCAATATAAGCGCCACATGACGCCGTGGCAGGTTTCACGGGTTTTTTGTCCTAACGTGTGGCACGCCCGTGCTTCTAGGATACTGAACCGATTCTCCGCCCCAGCCCGAACAAGAAACCGAGGCGCGCATGATCGAAACGCCCACACAAAAGCCTGCCCCTGAGCGCACGCCGCCCTTTGCAAAAGGAACCTGCAGCAAGATGCTGTTCAACACAGGCCAAAGGACCTCTCGTCTCTTGCTCGGTCTCAGTCTCAAGCCGCTGGAAGCACCCCTGGTGTGGCTGATGGGGTTGATCGTGGCGTCCTGCATATTGATCAACACCGAAACCCGCACCGACCTGACCACCACCACGCTGTATATCGCGCTGTTGTTGATGGCGATCAACCTGCTGTCGATCAGCGCAGTGATCGTTGTTGCGTTGTTTTGCATGTTGGTGCTGACGACGATGTGCTTGTATCAGGGCGGGTTCCAACACTGGGAAACCGTCACTGATTTGCTGCACAGCCTGGCTGTACTGGCGGCCATTGTCTATCTGGCGCTTCGCAGCAAACGGGTCTCCGACAACCTGCGCCACAAGGAAGTCTATATGGTCGGTGCCCAGCGCCTGACCCAGACCGCTTGCTTTGGCTTTCGCGCCGACCTCGGCAGAATGGGCTGGTCGGAACAGGCGGCCCGGATCCTCGAATACCCAACGGGCACACCGCCCTCGGTGGCGTTGTTCCTGGAGCGAACCCACCCCGATGACCTGCCGCTGGTACTGGCCGGTTTCGACAAGGCTGCGCGTCATGAAACCCTGATCGAGGTCAAACACCGCCTGCTGATGCCCGATGGTCGAATCAAGCATCTGCATTTGTTCGCCACCCCGCTCTTCACCCGAAAAGGCTGTTTCGAGTATCTGGGCGCGCTGATGGACGTGACTGCCAGCAAACAAGCCGAAGAGGCGCTGTGCCGCGCCCAGACCGAATTGGCGCACGTCACCCGCGTGACCACCCTGGGCGAATTGGCGGCGTCCATTGCCCATGAAGTCAATCAGCCGTTGGCGGCGATCACCAGCAGTGCCGAGGCCTGCCGCAATTGGCTGAGCCGGCCGCACCCCGATGTACTCGAAGCGCGTCAGTCACTCGAACGCATCATCGCCAGTTCGAGCCGCGCGAGTGAAATCACCCGTCGGGTCAGGGCGCTGTCGCGCAAGTGCGACCCGTTGCGCCAGAACGAATCGCTCAACGACATCGTCAGCGAAACCCTGAGCCTGGTGCGCTGCGAACTGGCGCATCACAAGATCAATCCGAAAATCGAACTGAACGCATTCGGCGGCCAGGTCAGTGCCGACCGCGTGCAGCTGCAGCAAGTCATCATCAACCTGATCATCAACGCCTGCCAGGCCATGGAGGCAGTCAGTCCTTGCGAACGGGTGCTTTGCATCCGCACCTGGGTCAAGCACAACGAAGTGTTGCTGGAAGTAGCCGATCAAGGCCCGGGCATACCTGCCGACATCTTGCCGCAGTTGTTCACGCCCTTCTTCACCACCAAGGCAAACGGCCTGGGCATGGGCCTTGCCATTTGCCGTTCGATCATCGATTTCCACGAAGGGCGAATCTGGGCCACCAGCGCAACCGGCCAGGGCAGTTCGTTCCTGTTTGCCCTGCCGATACGCGTCGCCAACGATCAGGGTTTCGCTGCGGCCATTTAATACACAGGTATGAGTGCCGTCTGTCGGACTGACAATTAATGTAGCGTCCCTCGCCAGGAACACAGCCCCGGCGGTTGCGCGTCCACCCCTTGGGAATCAGCAATGAACGAACAACATCCACTCAACAAAATTACCCCAGACGAGTCCATGGTTTTCATCGTTGACGACGATGCGCCGCTGCGCGAATCCCTCGGCAGTCTGTTGCGATCGATCGGCCTGCGGGTCGCGTTGTTCGGTTCGGTTGCCGAGTTCATGAAGTACCAGCGACCGGACACGGTCAGTTGCCTGGTGCTGGACGTAAGGTTACAAGGCAGCAGTGGCCTGGACTTTCAAAACGAACTGGCCACTGCCGGCATCAACGTACCCATTGTGTTCATCACCGGCCATGGCGATATCGCCATGACGGTGCGCGCGATGAAAGCCGGCGCGGTGGATTTTCTGACCAAGCCGTTTCGCGAGCAGGATCTGATCGACGCCGTGTGCGCCGCACACAGCCGGGATAAACAACGTCGCGAGTCCGAGCGCCATGCCGATGAACTACGGGCGCGCCACCAAACCCTCACCGCCCGGGAACAAACGGTTATGGCGCTGGCCGCCTCGGGCTTGATGAACAAACAGATTGCCGGGGAAATCGGCTTGAGCGAAATCACCGTGAAGATCCATCGCGGCCAGGCCATGCGCAAAATGGGTGCGCGGTCCTTTGCCGATCTGGTGCGCATGTCTGAGGTGATCTCGGCCCAGCCCGCAATCAGGTGACTATACCCACGTATGCTGTGCGTCCTTTCGGGACAGCGTATCTTGCAGTGATGGCGCAGAGCCTTTTCAGTGTTCTGCGTTACCAGGCAGGACACCACTATGTGTAATGAGGCAATGATTGCCGTTGTCGATAACGATGAATCCGTTCGAATGGCATTAGACAGTTTATTGCGATCCAGTGGTTATCGGGTTCGTACGTACGGGGGAGCAAAGGAGTTTCTTTTTTCCGAGGATCTTTTAGTGACGTTCTGTTTGATCTCCGACATACAAATGCCGGAAATGGACGGCATCAGCATGTATGAGCAACTGGCGGCCCGAGGCATCCATATACCGGTGATTTTCATAACGGGCAACCCTTATGCACAGCGGCCTCCCGGCCTCGGCGCGAAGAAACCGATTGCCTTTTTCCCCAAGCCTTTTTCCACCGACAAGTTGCTCGCCTGTATCGAAACAGTCCTCAACCGACGCAACTAACTTCAGCCGGTTAATACCTTGGTATAGCCCACTCATACTTACTCATACTCGCGCTGACCCAATGTAGCAGTGTCAGATTCAAACCGCTCGAATACCATCTGCTGCAGATCAAGCCGAACCGTCTGCGCCGCGTTTTTTTTACCACTACGCGAATGATTGGCCACAGCGGTAGTGCTTACATCGCAACAACTTTCTCCCTCGATTGTTCTTCAGGAGCAAAACAATGAAACAGCAAATTTTGATTATCGGTGCAGGTTTCGGTGGTGTATGGAGCGCATTGAGCGCTGCCCGTCTGCTGGACAAGCACGATCGAAATGACATCGAAATCACCGTGCTGGCTCCTCAAGCTGAACTGCGGATCCGCCCGCGCTTCTACGAGCCCGATGTACACACCATGAAAGCACCGCTGAACGATCTGTTCGATGCCGTGGGCGTGAAATTCGTTCAGGGTTCGGCCGAGGTGATCGACGAGAAAAACAAACAGGTTGGCTACACCAACGTCGCCGGTGTCCAGGGCAAGTTGAGCTACGACCGCCTGGTGCTGGCTGCCGGCAGCAAGCTGATGCGTCCGCCGCTCGAAGGCCTGGAGCATGCGTTCGATGTCGATGAAATCGAATCCGCCACCGAACTGGAAGCGCACATCAAGGCGCTGAAGGACCAGCCGGCCAGTGCTGCGCGCAATACCGTAGTGGTGATCGGCGGTGGTTTCACCGGTATCGAAACCGCCACTGAAATGCCGGCACGCCTGCGTGCCGCGCTGGGTGATGACGCCGACATCCGTGTGGTCGTTCTCGAACGCGCCCCGCAAATCGGTGCCGCTCTTGGCGACGGCATTCGCCCATCCATCGTCGAGGCGTCGGAACATCTGGGCATCGAATGGCTGGTCGGCGCCACCACGGCCTCGGTCGATGCAAACGGTGTGACCCTCACCGATGGCCGTCGCATCGAGTCCAACACAGTGATCTGGACCGTGGGTTTCCGCGCCCACTCGCTGACCGAGCAAGTGCAAGGCACCCGCGATCATCAGGGTCGTCTGCATGTGGATCAGAACCTGAAAGTGCGCGGGCACGCCGATGTCTTCGCCAGTGGTGACGTGGCCTATGCCGCCACCGATGATCAGGGCAATTTCGCCGCCATGTCCTGCCAGCACGCGATTGCTTTGGGTCGCTACGCCGGCAACAACGTCGCCGCCGAACTGCTGGGCGTGGAACCGATGGCCTACAGCCAACCCAAGTACGTCACTTGCCTGGACCTGGGCACCTGGGGTGCGGTGTTCACCGAGGGCTGGGATCGCCAGGTGAAATTGGTGAAACAGGAAGCCAAGGAACTCAAGACCCAGATCAACTCCGTGTGGATCTACCCGCCGGCGGCAGATCGTGCCACCGCGCTGGCCGCGGCTGATCCATTGATTCCAGTGGCCTGACACCAAGCCGCAGGTGATCGATATGTATGCTTTTTTCGAAGATCCGTATCGGGTACTGAGGCTGTCCCATGTACTGCTGATCGGTGGGTTGTTCGCGCTGCTCATCGGCGCCGTTCTGGCTTACGGCTATGACGCGTATCTGTCATTGCCAGGCCTGGTGATGGCCCATGCCTTGACGATACTCGGTCCGACAGCCATCAAGCTGGGTTATGTCATGCGCTTGCTGTCTTTCAATCGGCTGCGACAAAACCCGCTGACAACGCTGCAGGGTTTCACCGGGTGAAGTGAAGTTAAACGCCCGTATCCCGGCCAGCCCACTCCTTGCTGGACCGGGACATTTCCCAAGCGCCCGCCACTGGTTTTTCTGGCGGGCGTTTTTTATCACGTCAGCTCTACCGCAATTCCCGATGAACATTTGCTCCAAAGGACAACTGAACAGCCCATTTCAGTAGTGCTTTTGCACAACAACACCAACGCCCCTCACTAAGAGTTTGCCCGGCATCACCGATGCCCTGCGAGTTGCCGTTCGATAGCAAAAACCCGGAAGAACAAATGTCTATCATTAAACGTTGCAAGAAACTTTTTTTTTCAGATGCCTTGGCCTGGCTGGCTGCCATTGCGGTCGGCAGCATGATCTTTATTACCAACTCTTACCTTGAACTGGATGTTGCGCCGACACTGTTCTACATCACGCTGGTGTTCATGTCGGCGAACTTCTTTCCTGTTCCGGTTTTCCTCGCCGTCGCTTTCGGTTGCGTAGCCATCCTGAGCGCCACCTTCGTCGTCGAAGAAGGCTACCGCGATCACAGGATGATCGCCGGGTTCGTGCGTTGCCTGATCGCACTGACCACCATCACCTTGCTGGCGCTGCGCAGCAAGCGCGCGACCGAGACGTTGCGTCGCAAAGAAGCGTTCTTTCTGGGTGCAGAAAAACTCAGTCACACCGGCAGTGTCGGTTTTGCCATCGATGACGAGGTGATCGTGTCGTGGTCGGATGAAGCCTCGCGCATTTTCGAGTACCCACTGGGCGAAACGCCAACGCTGGCGATGGCCCGCGAGCGCACACATCCTGATGACCTGGCGATTTTCGACAGTGTCCTGGAACAGGCTGCCCGCCAGAAAAGCCTGATTGAAGTGGAGCACCGGCTGGTCATGCCCGATGGCCGGATCAAGCATGTGCAGATGATCGCCAACCCACTGTTCAAGCATGGCAGGCGCATTGAGTACGTCGGTGCCTTGATGGATGTGACCGGGTCAAGACACTCCGAAGAAGCGCTGTTGCACACCCAGGCCAAACTCGCTCACGTGACGCGGGTGACCTCCATGGGTGAATTGGCCGCGTCCATTGCCCATGAGATCAACCAACCGTTGGCGGCGGTGATCACCAGCGGTGAATCCTGCAAGCGCTGGATCAACCGCCCCGAGCCGAACCTCGAAGAAGCTCGCCGCTCACTGGACCGGATCATTCAGAATTCAGCCAGGGTGTCCGATGTCATCACCTGCATTCGGGCGCTGTCGCGCCAGAGTGAAGTGCAGCGCCAGACCGAAGTGTTCGACGAAATCGTCAGTGACTCACTGACGCTCATGCAACATGACATCTGCAATCATCAGGTTCGTCCACTCGCACAGCTGGGTGCCCCCGGCGCGCACATCCACGGTGACCGGATACAACTGCAGCAAGTGATCATCAATCTGATCATCAATGCCTGCCAGGCCATGGCCAATGTGCATGACCGGGCACGAACGCTGCGGATTCAAACGTCGGTCCAGGATAACGAAGCGCTGCTTGAAATCGCCGATTCCGGCACCGGCATTGCCGAAGACATTCTGCCATCGCTGTTCGATCCGTTCTTCACCACCAAACCCACCGGCCTGGGGATGGGCCTCTCGATTTGCCGCTCGATCATTGAATTTCATGGTGGGCGCATCTGGGTGTCCAGCGAAGTGGGAGTGGGCACGCAGTTTCTGTTTGCGATTCCGCTGACGTCCCCGAATCACGATGAATAACCTTCATCCACACATGCCGCCATGCGGCGCTTTGGAGAACTCGCTGTGTCTATCAATGAAACAAGCCCGCATCCTGATCATGCCCAACCGCGCACCATCGTGTTCGTGGCCTACCCGCAAATGGGTCTGCTGGACCTGACCGGTGCCCAGACAGTGTTCTGGGTGGCCAACAAAGCCATGACTGAACGCGGGCTCCCCGGCTATGCGCTGCATACCGCCAGCCTCACCGGTGGCGAAATCCAGTCGGCCGAAGGCCTGGTGGTGCAAAGCCGGAAGCTGAGCGAGTTTGACGATAACCCGGTCGATACCCTGATCGTCCCCGGCTCCCCGAGCATTCGCCAGATCCTTGCCGAAAGTACGGCGCTGGTGGACTGGCTGCGCCAGGCTTCAGCCACGGCCACGCGCACGGCGTCGGTGTGCAGCGGCACATTCTTGCTGGCCCAGGCCGGTTTGCTCGATGGCCGGCGGGCCGCGACCCATTGGGTGATGGCCGAATGGTTCGAGCGCCTGTACCCCCAGGTCGAACTGGATCAGGAAGCGATCTTCGTGCAGCAACAGTCGGTGTGGACCTCCGCCGGCATCAGTGCCGGGATCGATCTGGCCTTGGCGCTCGTGGAGGCTGACGGGGGGCGCGAAGTCGCGATGCAGGTCGCCCGACACATGGTGGTGTATTACCGCCGACCAGACAATCAGGAGCACTGGGGCGCATTGCTGCAATCGCAATTCCAATGCTGACGCCCATACCCAGGTATGACGACTGTAGCCCCATGTGCTACGCCACTGTCTTGAGGTAGGAGTGTTGTCAGGCGTGTATCGATTTACGCTGGGCACCTTGAATGAATCAACTCATCGCGCCGACGCGCTGACCCGGGGACGGTTGTCATGAACGCACTGCAAAAGCTGTACATCGTCAGTCATCCGCTGCGCATCAGTCGCTATGGTGCGCATACGTCGCTGTCCACTTGCGAGCGAGTGGAGATCATCGACGCGTTGACGCAAACCCTCAACACCACGCTGGGCATTCTTGCGCAGCTCAAACGGGGTCAGCAGACAGTACGAAACGTCAGTTTCCTGCCGGTGCAACAGCTGTTCCATCGCTTGGTACGCGTCAACGCCGATTACGCCGAATTCCTTGCCGACGGCATCACCGACCTCGGCGGATACGTTGAAACCGCGGCGCTCTACAGCCTGAATGACAGTCGTGAATCACAGTGTTTTGCCGACTGCCTGACCGGGATTTGTCAGGGTACGCGCCGCCTGCGAGCCTTTGATGCCTTGCTGCGCGACTGCTGCGACA
>Ga0182008_10002047_pt1 | contig 12930 bp, 8 predicted proteins | sample Sormic07211129_1_FD_120482 | JGI IMG/M metagenome (GOLD analysis project Ga0182008, IMG submission 120482) | Rhizosphere microbial communities from Sorghum bicolor, Mead, Nebraska, USA - 072115-129_1 metaG | ecosystem: Host-associated > Plants > Roots > Rhizosphere | place: USA: Nebraska...
CCGTGCGCCTGGCCGCCGCGCTCGAACTCGAGCAGGTACTTGGCGTAGGTCCAGCCCTTGTTCTCCTCGCCGACCCGGTTCTCGACCGGCACCTTCACGTCGGTGAAGAACACCTGGTTGACCTCGTGCCGCATCGGCGTGCGCGTGCCGTCGGCCAGGTAGATCGGATCGACCTTGATGCCCGGCGTCTTCATGTCGATCAGCAGGAAGGAGATGCCCGACTGCTTGGTGCCTTCGGTGCTGGTGCGCACCAGGCAGAAGATCATGTCGGCGTGCTGGCCCAGGGTGGTCCAGGTCTTCTGGCCGTCGACGATGTAGTGGTCGCCCTGGCGCACCGCGCGGGTCTTGAGCGAGGCCAGGTCCGAGCCCGCGCCCGGCTCCGAGTAGCCCTGGCACCACCAGTCCTCGGCGTTGTAGATGCGCGGCAGGTAGTGCTGCTTCTGCTCCTCGCTGGCGAAGCCCAGCAGCACCGGCGCCAGCAGGTTCAGGCCGAAGGACAGGGTGGGCGGCGCATAGGCCAGCGCGTACTCCTCGGCCCAGATGTGGCGCTGCATCGCGCTCCAGCCGGTGCCGCCGTACTGCACCGGCCAGCCCGGCGCGATCCAGCCCTTCTTGGCCAGGATCTTGTGCCAGCGCACCGCGTCCTCGCGCTGCAGGTGGCGGCGCGCGCGCACCTTGTCGCTGAGCTCCTTGGGCACGTTCTCGCGAAAGAAGGTCTGCACTTCTTCGCGAAAACGAAGGTCTTCCTCTTTGTACTCCAGATCCATGATCGACTCCTTGGTTGAAAAATTGGGCAAAGCCTTCCCCGGAGGCGACCCGAAGGCCGTCTCTGACGCGGAGGTTGCGTGGACTTATTTCGTGCTGTTCAGGTCACTGAACCTGCGGCCGCTGGCCACCAGTTCCTCGAGCAGCTTCGAGGGCTTGAACTGCGGCCCGTAGCGGGACTCGAACTCCTGCATCTTGGCCAGCACCTTGGGCAGGCCCACGGCGTCGCCGTAGGCCATCGGGCCGCCGCGGTAGACCGGCCAGCCGTAGCCGTTGACCCAGACCACGTCGATGTCCGAGGCGCGGATCGCGATGCCCTCCTCCAGGATCTTGGCGCCCTCGTTGACCATCGGGTAGATGCAGCGCTCGAGGATCTCCTCGTCGGAGATCTCGCGCGTGGCGATGCCCTTCTTCTGGGCGAAATCGCGGATCGCGCCCTCGACCAGCGTCGACGGCACGGCCGTGCGCTTCTCGTCGTAGTCGTAGAAGCCGGCGCCGGTCTTTTGGCCGCGCCGGTCCATCTCGCACAGCACCTCGCGCAGCGTCGAGCCCGAGGACTTCTCCTTGTTCCAGCCCAGGTCCAGGCCGGCCAGGTCGCTCATCGCGAACGGCCCCATCGGGAAGCCGAAGCCGTAGAGCACGCGGTCGACCGCCCAGGGCATCGCGCCCTCGAGGATCAGCTGGTTGGCCTCGCGCTGGCGCTGCGCCAGAATGCGGTTGCCGACGAAGCCCTGGCACACGCCCACCAGCACCGCCACCTTGCCAATCTTCTTCGCCAGCTGCATCGAGGTGGCGATCACGCTGTCGGAGGTCTGGTCGCCGCGCACCACTTCCAGCAGCTTCATCACGTTGGCCGGCGAGAAGAAGCGCAGGCCGATCACCGATTCGGGCCGCGTGGTGGCCGAAGCGATCTGGTTGAGGTCCAGCGCCGAGGTGTTCGACGCCAGGATCGCGCCGGGCTTGGCGATGCGGTCGAGCCGGCCGAAGATGTCCTTTTTCACCTCCATGTTCTCGAACACCGCCTCGATCACCAGGTCGCTCTGCGCCAGGTCTTCCAGCGCCAGCGAACCGCTGACCAGCGCCATGCGCTGTTCGATCGCCTCCACCTTGAGCCGCCCCTTCTTGGCGGTGTTCTCGTAGTTGGTGCGGATGGTCTTCAGGCCGCGGTCCAGCGCCTCCTGCCGGGTCTCGACGATGTGGACCGGGATGCCCACGTTGAGGAAGTTCATCGCGATGCCCGCGCCCATGGTGCCGGCACCGATCACGCCCACCGTCCTGACCGGCAGGATCGCCGCGTCCTTCGCCAGTCCGGGCACCTGCCAAGCCTGGCGCGAGGCGAAGAAGTAGTGGCGCTGCGCCACCGACTGCTCGCCCTTGAGCAGCTCGGCGAACAGCCGGCGCTCGAGCTGCAGGCCCTCTTCGAAAGGCAGGCGCACCGCGGCCTCGATGCACTGCACGATCTTCTCGGGCGCCTCGAAGCCGCGGAATTTCTTCGCGTTGGCCTGGCGGAAGGCGTCGAAGATCTCGGGGCGCGCGCGCGCGGCCTCGACCTTCTCGTTCAGGTCGCGCACCTTGCGCAGCGGCCGCTTCTCGGCCACCACGCGCCGGGCCAGCGCGATGGCCGCTCCCTGCAGGTCGTCTTCCGGCGCGAGTTCGTCGATCAGCCCGCTCTGCAGCGCGTCGGCGGCCTTGACCATCGCACCCGAGGTGATCAACTCCAGCGCCACCTCGGGCCCGACGATGCGCGGCAGCCGCTGCGTGCCGCCCGCGCCGGGCAGCAGGCCGATGTTCACTTCGGGCAGGCCCATGCGTGCACTGGGCACCGCGATGCGGTAGTGGCACACCAGCGCGGTCTCGAGCCCGCCGCCCAGCGCCGTGCCGTGGATCGCGGCCACCACCGGCTTGGGCGAATCCTCCAGCACGCGCAGCACCTCGGCCAGGCCCACGCCGGCCGGCGGCTTGCCGAACTCGGTGATGTCGGCGCCGGCGATGAAGGTGCTGCCGTCGCAGCGCAGCACGATCGCGCTCACCGCGGGGTCGGCGATCGCCGACTGCGCCGCGGTGTGGATGCCGTCGCGCACCGCCGCCGACAGCGCGTTGACGGGCGGGGAATCGAGCACGATCACACCGACGCCGTCGATGGAGGAATAGCTCGTCACGTTGTTGATCTTCGCCATGGATGTCTCCTGTGGAATGCGGTGGCTCAATAGATCTCGAACAGCCCGGCCGCGCCCATGCCGCCGCCGACGCACATCGTCACCACGCCGTACTTGGCGCCGCGGCGCTTGCCCTCGATCAGCACATGGCCGGCCATGCGCGCACCCGACATGCCGAAGGGATGGCCGATGGAGATCGAGCCGCCCGAGACGTTGAGCCGGTCGTTCGGGATGCCCAGCTTGTCGCGGCAATAGAGCACCTGGCAGGCGAAGGCCTCGTTGAGCTCCCAGATGCCGATGTCGTCGATCGACAGGCCATGCAGCTTGAGCAGCTTCGGGATCGCGAACACCGGCCCGATGCCCATCTCGTCGGGGTTGCAGCCGGCCACCGCCATGCCGCGGTAGGCGCCCAGCGGCGCCATGCCGCGGCGCTGGGCCTCCTGGGCCTCCATCAGCACCATGGCCGAGGCGCCGTCGGACAGCTGCGAGGCATTGCCCGCGGTGATGAAGCGGCCCTGCTTGACCACCTGGCCGTCCTTGAACACCGGGTTGAGCTTCTGCAGGTCTTCCAGCGTGGTGCCGGGGCGGTTGCCTTCGTCGGCCGAAATGGTCATGGGCTTTTCCGACACCGCGCCGGAGACCTTGTCGGTGACCGTCATCACCGTCGACATGGGCGCGATCTCGGCGTCGAAGCGCTTCTCGCGCTGCGCCTGCGCGGTGCGGGCCTGCGACTCGACCGCATAGGCGTCCTGCTCCTCGCGCGAGATGCCGTAGCGCTCGGCCACGATCTCGGCCGTCTCGATCATCGCCATGTAGAGCTGCGGGATGTTGGCCTGCAGGTAGGGGTCGCGCGCCCGGTGCGTGTTGGGCTTGCCCGACTGCACCAGCGAGATCGACTCCAGCCCGCCGCCCACGGTCACCTGCATGCCGTCGACCACGATCTGCTTGGCGGCGGTGGCGATGCCCATCAGGCCCGAGGAGCACATGCGGTCGATGGTCATGCCCGCGACGGTCTGCGGCAGGCCCGCGCGCAGCAGGCTCTGGCGCGCGGTGTTGCCGCCGCTCGTGCCCTGCTGGGCCGCGCAGCCCATCACCACGTCCTCGATCAGCGCGGGGTCGATGTCGGCGCGCTGGACCGCATGCGAGATCGCATGCGCGCCGAGTTCCTGCGCCTGGGTGTTGTTGAACGCACCCCGGAAGGCCTTGCCGATGGGGGTACGGGCGGTCGAAACGATCACGGCTTCACGCATGTCTGGCTCCTGTCAATCAATGAATGAGAAAAAACGTCGATCAGAGAAATTCGGCGCAAGGCCTCCCCGGCGCCCGCGCGGGGCGCCTTGAAAAACCATCGCTGAGTGGAAAAAGGACGGGCTCCTCAGCCCGCCATGAAACGCTTAGGCTGGCTGGCGGGTGGTGTCCTTGGCGGTCGCGAGGAACTGCTGCAGGTTGTCCCGGATGGCCTTCTTGTTGTACTTGCCGACGCTGGTCTTGGGGATCGCCGGCGTGATCGCCACCAGGCGCGGCAGCATCCACTTGGTGATCTTCCCGGTGTCGACGCCATGCGTGACCAGGAAGTCGACCACGTCGTTCTCGGTCGCGTCCGAGCCCGGGCGCAGGCTCACCAGCGCCATCGGCACCTCGCCCCAGACCGGGTCGGGCACGCCGACCACCGCCGCCTCGACCACGAAATCGGCCATCGCGATCAGGTTCTCGAGCAGCACCGTGGGCACCATCTCGGCGCCGCTGCGGATCACGTCCTTGAGCCGGTCGGCGATGATCACGAAGCCCTCCTCGTCGACCTTGGCCAGGTCGCCGGTGTGGAACCAGCCGTCGTACCAGACCTCGGCGGTGCGCTCGGGCGCCTTGTAGTATTCCTTCATCACCCAGGGCCCGCGGATCACGATCTCGCCCACGGTCTTGTTGTCCCACGGCACCGGCACGCCCTGGCCGTCGACCACCTCGACCTCGAGGCCCAGCGACGGCAGCCCGGTCTTGACCATCACCTCGTCGATCGCCTCCTTGGGCCACTGCACCATGTGCTTCTTGACGAAGGCGCCGATCGACACCGGCGCGGTCTCGGTCATGCCGTAGCCCGAGCCGGCGCGGAAATGCGGGATGGCCTTCTCGAGCTTGGTCTTCAGGCCCAGCGGCAGCGCGCCGCCGCCCACGCCCACGTTGACCAGGCTGCTCAGGTCGTACTTGTCGAAGTCCTTGAATTCCAGCAGCATGGCCGCGATGGTCGGCACGATGCCCACCGAGGTGACCTTCTCGCGGTCGACCAGCTCGCAGAAGCCGCGCACGGTGAAGGTGCCGGGCAGCACCACCTTCTGCGCGCTGAACACCGTGGTGAAGGGCGCGCCCCAGCCGTGGATGTGGAACAGCGGCGTGTTGAGCATGGGCACCGCGTTCTCGCCCAGGCGCTCGACCGCGACGAAGCCCGGCGTGTTGACGATGCTCTGGCGCGCCATGCCGTGCAGCGTCATCAGGTAGAGCTGGCGGTGGGTGAAGTTCGCGCCCTTGGGCTGGCCGGTGGTGCCGGTCGTGTAGCACAGCGTGGCGACGGTGTCCTCGGCCAGGTAGGGCCAGTCGAAGTCCCTGGCCTCGCCCGCGATCAGCGTCTCGTACTCGATCAGGTTGGGCAGCTTTGTGTCGGGCAGGCCGGGCTTGTCCGACATGTAGACGAAGACCTTCACCGTGTCCTTGATGCGCTCGTAGATGTTCTCCAGCAGCGGCAGCACCACGTCGTCGACGAAGATCACCGCATCCTGCGCGTGATTGATCGTGTAGACGATGTGGTCCTCGGACAGCCGGATGTTGATCGGGTGCAGCGTGGCACCGATGCAGGGCACGGCGTAGTAGAGCTCGAGGTGGCGGTGGGTGTTGTAGGCCATCGTGCCCACGCGGTCGCCCAGCGCACCGGGCGTGCCCGGCTGGATCTGGAGCCGGCCCTGCAGCGCATGCGCCAGCTGGCACACGCGCTCGTACCAGGCGCGCCAGGTGAAGCGCTGGTAGTCGCCGCTGACGTGGTTGCGGTAGACCACGCCGATCTGGTCGGGGTAGTAGCGCACCGGTCGCTTCATGAAGGTGGTCAGCAGCAGCGGGTAGTTGGTGCTGAACTCGGGAAAGGTCTGGGCAGGCATGGGGTCTCCGTTGGGGGTGTTCACGCGTACAGGTGGCAGGCCACGGCATGGCCGCCGCCGTGCTCGCTCATGGCCGGGTCCTGCGTCCTGCACTTGTCCATCGCGGCCGGGCAGCGGGTGTGGAAGCGGCAGCCCGAGGGGATACGTAGCGGGCTCGGGATCTCGCCCTTGAGCACGATGCGCTCCTTGTCGCGCTCGGCGTCCACGTCGGCCACCGGCACCGCCGACAGCAGGGCCTGGGTGTAGGGATGCTTGGGCGCCTTGTAGAGGTCGTCGCGCGAGGCGATCTCGACCACGCGGCCCAGGTACATCACGGCGATGCGGTCGCTGATGTGGCGTACCACCGCCAGGTCGTGGGCAATGAAGACGTAGGTCAGGCCCAGGCGCTTCTGCAGGCTCTTGAAGATGTTGATCACCTGGGCCTGGATCGACACGTCGAGCGCCGACACCGGCTCGTCGCAGACGATCAGGCTGGGCTCGAGCGCCAGCGCGCGCGCGATGCCGATGCGCTGGCGCTGCCCGCCCGAGAACTCGTGCGCGTAGCGGTCGGCCATGTCCGGCAGCAGCCCGACCATGCGCAGCAGCTCGGCGATGCGCTGGTCGTACTTCTCGCGGTCCTTGTCCAGGCCGTGCACCTCGAGCGGCTCGCCGATGATGTCGCGCACCTTCATTCGCGGGTTGAGCGAACCGTAGGGGTCCTGGTAGACCATCTGCACGCGGCGGCGGAACTGCTTGACCTGGTCGCGCGTGAAGCTGGTCACGTCCTGCCCCTCGAACAGGATGCGGCCGCTGGTGGTGGCGAGCATGTGCATCAGCGCCAGCCCGGTGGTGGACTTGCCGCAGCCGCTCTCGCCCACCACGCCCAGGGTCTCGCCGCGCTTGACCGAGAACGACACGCCGTCCACGGCCTTGACCGTGGCGACCTGCTTCTTGAACACCACGCCCTTCATCACGGGAAAGTGGATCTGCAGGTTTTCGACTTTCAGGATGTCTTCCATAACGCCTTCTTCGGATGGGTTGGAACCGGGACCAGATGCCTCAGGTGTTGAAGCAGGCCTTGAGATGGGATTCGCCGACGGCCGTCAGCGGCGGGCGCGCCGCGGCGCATTCGGCCGTGGCCTGCCGGCAGCGCGGGCCGAAGGCGCAGCCCGCGGGCAGCGCCGACAGGTCGGGCGGCATGCCCTCGATGGCCTGCAGCGGCTGGTCGGTGTCGCTGTCGATGCGCGGGATCGAGGCCAGGAGGCCGCGGGTGTAGGGATGGGTCGGCCGGTTGAAGATCTCGCGCGCCGGGCCCTGCTCCACGATGCGCCCGCCGTACATCACGGCCACGCGGTCGGCGTAGCGCGCGACCACACCCATGTCGTGGGTGATCAGGATCATCGAGGTCTGGGCCTTGCGCGTGAGCTGCTTGAGCAGGTCGAGGATCTGGGCCTGCACCGTCACGTCGAGCGCGGTGGTCGGCTCGTCCGCGATGATCAGCCGCGGGTCGCAGGCCAGCGCCATCGCGATCATGGCGCGCTGGCGCATGCCGCCCGAGAACTGGTGCGGGTAGGCCGACAGCCGGTTCTGCGCATCGGGGATCTGCACCATGCCCAGCAGGTCGCGGGCGTTGCGGTAGGCCTCGGCCCAGGAGGCGTTGCGGTGCAGGTTGATCGGCTCGGCGATCTGCTTGCCGATGGTGATCGACGGGTTGAGCGAGGACATCGGGTCCTCGAAGATCATCGCGATGAGGTTGCCGCGCTCCGCCCGCATCTCCTCGTCGCTGAGCTTGAGCAGGTCCTGGCCGTCGAACAGGATCTCGCCGCGCTCGATGCGTCCCGGCGGCGAGGCGATCAGGCGCAGGATGGACATCGCGGTCACGCTCTTGCCCGAGCCCGACTCGCCGACGATGGCCAGCGTCTCGCCGGCGTTCACGTCGAACGAGACGCCGTCGACCGCGGTGACCATGCCGCGTTCGGTCCTGAAGCGGGTGGTGAGGTTTCTGACCTGCAGAACGGGAGTGGCCATGGTGGCTTCCTTTATCGATCGGGGGGCTGGCGCGGCGCCGGCGGCGCTGCGGTCGGGGCTCGTGCGGATCAGAAACCCATCTTCTTCTTCATGTCCTGGTCGATCCAGACCCGGGCATGGATCGGCGCGTTGCGCCCCGCGCCGACGAACAGCTCGCCGCCGTAGTTGCGCACCCAGGGCCACCAGGCCGTGTAGCGGTACGGCGCGGGCATCCAGATGGCCGGCGCCTGCTCGAGGATGAAGGCCGTGCTCTCGCGCAGGATCTGCTGGCGCTTGGCCTCGTCGCGCTCGCCCAGCGCCTCGACCACGCGGGCGTCGAACTTGGGGTCGTCCCACATCGGCGCGTTGTAGACCTGGCCCTTGCCGTAGTTGATGCGCAGCGAGGTGGTCGGGTTGACGTCGGGGATGGTGGTCAGGTAGCCCGCGCCGTTGGTGTGGCTGGTCATGGCCGACAGGTGCGCGCCGTATTCCATCGGCACGATCTCCATCTTCACGTTCACCATCTCGAGGTAGGCCGCGACCAACGGCATCAGCTCCATCTGCTCGGTGTTGCAGGTGCAGATCTGCATCTTGAAGGCGAAGCCCTTGGGGTAGCCGGCCTCGGCCAGCAGCTTCTTGGCCTTGGCCGGGTCGTACTTGAACAGCTCCTGCACCGCGGGCGGCATGTCCTTGAGCGGCGTGTGGTAGCCCACGTATTCGGGATGCATGGGGAACACGAACATCTCGGCCTCGCCGCCGTAGAACTTGTCGATCACCTCCTGCTTGTTGACCGCCATGTTGAGCGCGCGGCGCACCCGCACGTCGGTGAAGGGCTTGGTGTCGACGCGCAGCGCGACGCGCGCGGCCGAGGTGCTGAGCCAGCGGTTCCACTTGACCTGCGGCGCGGTCTTCTTGAGTTCCTTGGCGGCCTCGGAGGAGATCGAGGACAGGATGTCGAGCTTGCCGGTGCGCAGCGCGGCCTGCTGCGTGGCCTCGTCCTTGATCACGCGGTGGACCAGCTTGTCGACGAAGGGCAGCTTGTACGCGGTGCCGTTGATGGTTTCCTGGTCCCAGTACACCGGGTTCTTGACGAAGGTCAGCGAGTTGCCCTGCGCCACGTTGCCGAGCATGAAGGGGCCGGTGCCGTTGACGTTCTTCCAGTTTCCCGGGCCCGCATCGACCACTTCCTTGGGCACGATGCCGGAGAAGAAGCCGTTGCCGAAGCGGTAGTCCCAGTCGGCCAGGAACTTGTTGAAGGTGAAGACCACCGTGCCCTTGTCCTTGGCGCTGACCTTGTCGATGTGGTCGTAGTAGCCCTGGGTCTTCTTCGCACTGGTGTTCATGCGGTTGAAGCTGAACACCACGTCTTCGGCGGTGAGCTCGCGCTCGGGCATCACGCCGGCCTTGGCCGGGAACTTCACGCCCTTGCGCAGCTTGATCTCCAGCACCAGCGGCGTGACCCATTCCCAGCTCTCGGCGAGTTCGCCGCGGATCGCGTCGCTGGGCTGCCAGCCGCTGATGGTGAAGGGGTACTTGCCGCCGCGGCTCTTGGCCTTGCCCAGGTCGACCGAGAACAGTTGCTCGTAGAACTGGCCAGTGTCGCGGGTCTGCAGCGTGGCCTGCCAGTCGGCCAGGTCCCACGACAGGGTGGTGACGCCGGTGCTGGTGGTGGCCACGTCGAGCGTGCCGCCGTACTTGGGCGTGTCGGCCTGCGCCATCGCCTGGCCCGCCACCGTGGCCAACGCCATGCCCGTGAGGCCTGCGAGCAAAGTCCTGATCATCTTCATTGCCTGTGTCTCCTTCTGTTTTTGGGGGTGGGGTGCCGGGGCTCAGCGCGAGCCGCGCATCCGCGGATCGAGCATGTCGCGCAGCGCATCGCCGAACACGTTGATCGCGTAGACGACCAGGGTCAGGCACAGGCCGGGTGCCAGCGCGAGCCAGGGCCCCTGCAGCATGTAGGTGCGGCCGTTGCCCGAGAGCATCCCGCCCCAGGTCGGGTACGGCGGCGGCACGCCCAGGCCCAGGAAGGACAGGCCCGACTCGGCCAGGATGGCCGTGCCCACGCTGGAGGTGAACAGCACGATCAGCGGCGCGATCACGTTGGGCAGCACATGGCGCCAGAGGATGCGCGGGGCCGAGGCGCCGATGGACTTGGCGGCGTGGATGTACATGTCCTCCCGCACCGAGACCACCGCGCTGCGCACGATGCGCGAGCCACCGATGCCGATCAGCAGCCCCAGCGTGACGATGATCTGCGTGATGCCCGAACCGAACACCGAGGCCACCACGATCAGCACGATCAGGCCGGGGAAGCTCATCCAGGCGTCGACGAAGCGCTGCACCACCATGTCGACCTTGCCGCCGAAGTAGCCCGAGACGATGCCGATGGCCGCCGAGATGAAGGTGGAGATGGCCGCCACCGTGAGCCCGATGACCACCGAGATCTGCGCGCCGTAGATGCAGCGCGACAGCAGGTCCCGCCCCAGGTTGTCGGTGCCGAAGGGATGGCCCCACGACGGCGCCTGCAGCCGCGCGCCCATGTCCACCTCGTTCATGCCGTAGGGCGCGAGCAGGTCGGCGAACAGGCCGAAGAACAGGAACACCAGCGCGATCACCGCACCGGCCGCGCCCAGGCGCTTCTCGCGGAACAGCTTGCGCACGAACCAGCCCAGCTGGCTCTTCCTCGCATTCGCGGGGCGGCCGACGGACGCCGGCTTCGCGGCGGGGGTGACCGGAGCGACCGTCGCGGCGGGATGGGCTTGCATCTTGGCTTCCATTAGCGCTGCCTCACTTTGGGGTCGATCAGGCCGTAGCTCAGGTCGACCAGCAGGTTGATCAACATCACGGTCAGGCCGACCACGAAGAACACGCCGGTGACGACCGGGTAGTCGCGCTGGTTGACGGCGTCGAGCAGCAGCATTCCCATGCCGGGCAGCACGAAGATCTGCTCGAGGATCACGGCGCCGCCGATCAGGATCGGCGCCTGGCTGCCGATCAGGGTGATGACCGGGATCAGGCCGTTGCGCACCGCATGGCGCGTGAGGATCAGCGTTTCCTTGAGGCCCTTGGCGCGCGCGGTGCGGATGTAGTCCTGGCGCAGCACCTCGAGCATCATGGTGCGCGTCATGCGCATGGTGATGGCCGACAGCGACAGCCCCAGGATCACCGCCGGGATGAGCATCTGCTTGAGGTTCTGCAGCGGATCCTCGCGGAAGGGCATGAAGTGGATCTCGGGCGACCAGCCCCACCAGATCGAGGGGAAGACCGTGACCATGGTGCCGACCCAGAAGCTGGGCACCGCCAGCATCAGCAGCGAGAAGGAGCGCGCGATGTAGTCGCCCGCGGCGTCCTGCTTCACCGCCGAGTACACGCCCACCGGGATCGCCACGCTCAGCGCGATGACCATGGCCAGCAGGCCCAGCTCGAAGGTCACGGGCAGGCGCGTCGCGATCATGCTCAGCACCGAATCGCCCTGCCACAGCGAGTGGCCGAGGTCGCCGCGCAGGGCCAGGTCGCCGATCCAGATGCCGTACTGCTTCCACATGGGCTTGTCCAGGCCCAGGGTCTCGAGCAGCTGCTCCCGGGTCAGGTTGTTCGAGCCGGCATCGTTCTGGCTCAGCATCAGGTCGACCACGTCGCCCGGCACCATGCGGACGATCACGAACACGATCACGCTGGCGATGAACAGCGTGGGCAGCAGGGCCAGGAGGCGGCGCAGGATGTAGGTCTGCATCGCCTCACCTGCCGCCGGTTCGGGGACGGGAGGAATGAGGCGCGGCCGGCACGCCGTCGTCCGGGCGCCGTCGTCTCGCTGCAAGGGGCCGTTCACCGGCCCACGTCGATTCAGTGCTCACCATTTGTCTCCTGTACTTCTTTCGAACCACCGGCGAAGCGCGTCACCCATCGCCGGCTGCTGCCCCATCGCGGGCCCCTTGGGAGGGAACGTACCGAGAAAGCCAATCTGTGGAGCCGAAGGGCGGGGGGCGATCCGGCTGCACCGGCAAGCTCGATGAAAGAATCATACCGAGACCACTAAATCGGTCAAACCAATCACGCCTCATTGCCGGATTTCCAGGGTATCCCCCTAGAAATCAGGCACTTCTTGCAGCGCAGCAATGCGCCAGAAAGGCGGTCTTGATGCCAATTCGAAGAAAAAAATACACACCGTGATTCCCAAAATCATGGATTCGAAGTCACGAGGCGCCCTGAATGTTCGATCCCTACATCACACGAAATGGCTTTCTACATTGGAAACTTTCGTCATTCACGTTGGGCCAAGCACTGGTCCGGACGCCGTGCTAGCATCCACTCCACCATACCGAACAAACAAATTTACGTACCCATCAAACTTCTCCGTTCCGAGAACTGGCACAAAGAGAAGCGATGCGCGGTAAGTGCTTGTTTGCGAATGGTTTTTGTCGATCGGGCCGCCCCTCAGCCACCAGGAACATACCGACATCATGATTTCCGCATCACTTTCGATGGCGATCGACATGGACGGCGCAGCACCCAGGCGTGACGCGCGCCCCGCCCGGGATCCCGGCCCGGTGCAGCCGACCGCGTTCCTCGCGCACGGACGCATCCGCCTGGCCCTGCACCCGCTGCGCCCCGCCACGCAGCCCGGCGCCCATCCCCTGCTGCTGCTGCACGGCCTGGGCGAGTCCCACGCCGCCCACCCCGCCGCCGCCCACGAAGGCTGGCCCGGCGCCGTCCACGCCCTTGACTTCACCGGCCACGGCCTGTCGTCCATCCCCGCCGGCGGCGGCTACAGCTGCGAGGTCCTCATGGGCGACGTCGACATCGCCCTCGCCCGCCTCGGCCCCGCCACCGTCTGCGGCCGCGGCCTCGGCGCCTACATCGCCCTGCTCATCGCCGGCGCCCGA